>ENA-OROU01000389-OROU01000389.1-human-gut-metagenome-genome-assembly--contig:-NODE-389-length-49171-cov-4.099825_pt1 | contig 49171 bp, 49 predicted proteins | sample MGYA00242131_ERZ509054 | MGnify/ENA primary metagenome ERZ509054 (study PRJEB26280, sample SAMEA2338749) | human gut metagenome | biome: human gut; feature: human-associated habitat; material: faeces... | reverse complement strand
TAAAGTCACTATCAGAGGATTTAAAAACCTTTGTACTTTTGCTATTTAGTTAAGTAACTGTAAACCATTTATTTGAGCCTTGTGGCTCTTATTTTATTGAAAGGAGGAATAACCTATGCATGTGTTATTTCTTGATAATACAGACACGGTAGAAGCGTCTGTGAAGAAACTAGGAGAGCATCTGATTCAGATTTCCGGTGCAGAGGTGAACTTGTCCGGTTTTCACCTGTTGAATGATGCTGGAAACGTCTTTGGAAAGTATGATGGATTCAAGACCTTGTACAAAGAGAATGAGGATAGCTACATTCTTTCCAACGATGGTAGTGTGTATGTTGAGCCTGTTGAACCTGAACCAATGCCTGTGCCTGAACCGACACTTGATGAAGTGAAAGAAGCTAAAGTTGCAGAGATGAATAAAGCTCAGCAAGATGCTATTCAAAGTGGCGTTGATGTCACTCTGTCTAATGGCTCTGTGGAGCATTTTTCATTAACCGACCATGACCAGACGAGCCTTGTTGGGTTGCAGACACAGGTCACTTCCGGTGAAGAGAATATCCCGTGGCATACTTCTGATGAAACAAAGCATTGCAAGTTTTACAGTAATGCAGATATGGCAAAAATCACAGCTACAGCAATGGCATTTGTTACGTGGCATATCACGTATTTTCGCGATCTCAGAATTTACATCCGCTCACTGGAAAGCAAGGAAGAGGTTGGACGGGTTACCTACGGCACAGGTATTCCGGAAGCCTATCAGTCTGAGCCACTAAAAGCTATGTTGGCTCAGAAGTCATGAAACAATTAAGACCATTGATTCTATTTGGGATTGGTGGTCTGCTATATGTATTAATCGAATTAACCGTAAGAGGACGCACTCACTGGTCAATGTTTATTGTTGGTGGGCTGGCGTTCTTTTTGATTGGGTTCATCAATGAGAAATACAAGAAAATGCCATTGGCAAAGCAGATGTTGATAGGAGCGCTTGCGATCACTGCATTGGAGTTTACATGTGGTTGCATTGTGAATCTATGGCTTTGTTTGCATGTATGGGATTACAGCAATATGCCTTTCAATTTACTGGGGCAGATATGCTTGCCATTTACTGCAATATGGTTTTTCTTATCAGCTGTCGCAGTTGTGCTTGATGATTATATTCGACACCTCTTGTGGGGCGAGAAGATTCCACATTATAAATTGTTTTAGATTGGAGGTTGATTGACAGGGCTATTCGAGACAGACCGTAGCATCCTTAATAATTATTTAAAGAGAGGATAATGCAATGATTAACTTACTGTATCAAACGTATTTAATCGTGCTCCCAATCATTCTCGGTTATATCATTTGGCTTCTAAAAGAGCAGAAGAAAAAGCAAATCAATGATGCAAAGGCGAGTGATGAACGTATTCAAGAAGAGTACAAAAAAAGAAATGCTAATTGCGATGGAACAAAAGCGTTATTAAAAATAGGATTGTATGAATACCATGACAAATATGTAGAGCTTGGATACATACCATCTTATGCATATGAGAATTTTTGCGACATGTACGAAGCATATCATGCACTTGGTGGGAATGGAACTGGCACGAAATTGTATGAAGAAATTAAGGCTCTTCATTTGAAGAACAAAGGAGATAAAGACTAAATGGAACAAATCATGAACTACGTGAAGCCAGAGCTTGTTGTCGTTGCTCTGGTTCTTTATTTTATTGGCACATGGCTGAAAAGGGCTGATACGATTAAGGATAAATACATTCCTATGATTTTAGGTGGAATTGGAATTGTCCTTTGTGCGATTTGGGTATTTGCCAATACATCAATTGGCAATAGTCAGGAGATTGCGCTCGCAACATTTACAGCAATTGTGCAAGGCATTCTGGTTGCAGGATTAAGCACATATGCAGACCAGATTATGAAACAGATTGGAAAAGAAGATTAATATTAGGAGGATTTAACACATGGCAGTAAAAACAGTACAGTATGTATTTAATGGTCAGACATATGATCTGACGTTTGATGCATCTACAGGAGAGTATAAAGCAACAGTCCCGGCGCCTAGCAAATCCAGTTACTCACAAGATGGTCATAAATATGGGGGCTCTGTAATAGCTACAGATGATGCCGGAAACTCAACTACAATAAATCAAAGTGATGCTACTTTCGGAGCAAATCTGTTACTTCGCGTCCTTGAAAAAGTTGCGCCAACACTTGCTTTCACTTACCCGACAGCTGGTGCTTACATTACCAATGCAACACCGGTTATTAAATTCAAGGTGACAGATAATGACTCTGGGATAAATCCAGATACAATCGTTATCAAAGTTGATGGCGCAAAAGTTACAACTGCATTCACAAAAACAGCAGTCACAGATGGTTACGAATGCTCCTACACGCCGGGAACAGCACTGGCAGATGGCGCTCACACCGTATCTATTGAAGCATCCGACTATGATGGAAATGCAGCAAGCGCTAAGACGGTTTCATTCACTGTTGATACAATTCCACCGACACTTACTCTTACAAATCCAGCAGATGAACTTATCACAAATAAGACAGCTCTGGTTGTATCTGGTAAAACAGACGATGTTACATCTAAACCTGTCACAGTTACAGTCAATGGCGCATCCGTTACAGTTAATTCTGATGGTTCATTCAGCAAGGAAATTACTCTTGTTAATGGTTCCAATACAATTACTGTTGTTGCAACGGATAAGGCTGGCAAGACTACAACTGTAACACGTAAGGTTACTCTTGATACTGGCGCACCGGTATTCGAGAAAGTTACTCTTACTCCTAACCCAGTTGATTGCGGTAAGACATTCGTTATCTCTGTTAAGGTAACTGACTAGTCTAACGTGGTTATTAAGCTGGAGGGAGTTGTTGATAGCGTACCTGTAGTTTTTACAAGGAGAGACGGGGATTGGTGGGAAACCACTGTCCCCAAAACCATTAACGGGGTGTATGTTGTAGAACTTACCGCTACAGATGAGGCAGGGAATATAGCTTATACAGCGAAATATATACTGACCATAGACATTACAGCCCTAAGAGTAAAATTACAGCGCTATCCATATAGTGCAAAAGTAAGAGTAGGACGGTATTTTGCGAGATTGAAGTAATAACGGGAGGAGTAACATGCAAGTCATAATTGATTTTGGCGAAACGAGACATATAATGCTGGAGGTTGTTTCAATTAAAAATGATGAATTTGTTATCTCCTCAGCTTCATATGTACTACGAAACGAACAGACTGGAGAAGACGAAATAGCTGGAAGTTGCAATATAATAGAGCATTTAATTGATACCGTGATCGAACCGAAAGAAAAAGGCGAATATCAGTTGATAGTGACCTACAAAATTGCAGACGAGACGCTGATTGATGCAGTGAAAGTGGTGGTGATGTGATATGGCTCAACCTATGATCGCCATTACAAATGTGAAAATAAGTCCAAACCCAGTTAAGACGGGCGAATCTTTTAAGATTGCCGTAAAAATAATTGAACTTACAGAAGATAATATCAGACTTCCTTACAGACTTGGACGCACTGCATCGTCTGGTCCGAAAGTATAAGCTTGTATTTCAGAAAGGAGAACGTTATGGATCCAGAAATCAAAGGAACAGAACTTGATGAAAATGTAGAACCTACAGAAGAAGAGATTAAAGAAGCAGAGCAGGAGGTAAAAAAATAGGTCAACATATAATGTACATGGTGGACACTCTTTGGTATGCCGTGGAGCGTCCGGTTATCTTGATGAAGTAAACGAGGACAGAAAGGTTAAGAACAGAGTTATTTCTGCATTGCAGTCAGCAGGACATATGGTCTATGATTGTACGGACGATGCCGGAAAGACTCAGGGACGCAACCTTGCCAGCATTGTCGCAAAATGCAATGCACATGCCGTAGATCTTGATGTATCCATCCATTTGAATGCTGGTGGTGGAACTGGCGTTGAAGTATGGTGTTATGATGAAAAAACCAAGGATATTGCAGCAGCTATTTGCGCAAATATCTCTGCAACGCTCGGAATCCCGAACAGGGGAGTAAAATACACACACAATCTGTATGTTCTGAGAAAAACACATTCTCCAGCAATTCTTATAGAATGTTGTTTCGTGGACAGTCAGAACGATGCATCACACTTGAATGCTGATAAGTGTGGAGATGCGATTGCGTCTGCTATTGCTGGGAAAACGGTAGCTGGCGCGACTTCAAGCGGAAGCGCGCCTGTGGCAACACCAGTGGCGAAACCAGCAACATCAACTGGAAACAACTGGATACGCAGATTACAGACAGCGTGTAATACTCAGGGTTTTTCCAACCAGCGTGTTGATGGAATCCCAGGTAAGAACACTCTCGCAGGTTGCCCGACCTGTAGAAAAGGAGCAAGGGGAAATATCACAAGATTGATTCAAGAGAAATTGAATAGTCTTGGATATAACTGTGGCAAAGTAGATGGAATCTTTGGCAATGGAACACGCGCAGCAGTAATCGCATTCCAGAGAGCGCATGGACTCAGTGCTGACGGTATTGTCGGCAAGAATACATGGAGAGCTTTGCTCGGAATGTAGATGTCGTATTTATAATTTTTACTTCTTGGAGGGTAAAATCTCCGAGAAGTATTGTAAAATATTACCACTTCACTTTTTACACATTTTTCTGTATTGTAAAATTAGGTGATTAGTATGGAAAAATTTTCAAAAAGATTAATAATGCTAAGAAAAGAGAATGATCTATCTCAATTTGGATTAGGACTTGAACTCGGTGTGTCAAGGTCAACAATTGCCGGGTATGAGGCAAAAGGTAGACAACCAGACATTGATATGCTTATTAATATTGCTGACTATTTTAATGTAAGCTTGGATTATTTGGTTGGTAGAACTGATGAACATTAATTAAATAATGAATTGTCATTGAAAAATCAAATTTCCTAAAGTATAATAATCTGAGTTAATTATGTTTATTTACGAAAGGGACTTTTAAAATGAATACATATAGAGACGTAGACGATATTGATATAACTCAAGAAGCGCCAACAACTGAGCCTGAGAGACAGTATTATTTTATAAAAAAAGCGAAAGAATATGTCAGAAGAGAATCAGAAAAGGCTGGTAGACCATTGACCTTTGCTACCGTAACCTTTGGGTGTCAGATGAATGCGCGCGATTCGGAAAAATTACGTGGAATTCTACTTGAAATAGGCTACGAAGAAGCGGCGGAAGAAGCGGCGGATTTTGTAATCTTTAATACATGTACTGTCCGGGAAAATGCGAATACAAGAGTTTACGGACGCCTTGGTCAGTTAAAGTCACATAAAAAGAAAAATCCACATATGAAGATTGCCTTGTGCGGCTGTATGATGCAGGAACCTGAAGTTGTAGAAAAGCTTCGTACAAGCTATCGCTTCGTAGATCTTATTTTCGGCACCCATAACATTTATAAATTTGCGGAACTAATTACTGCAGTTTACGAAAGTGGCCGCATGGTCATTGATATCTGGAAAGATACTGATAAGATTGTCGAAGATCTTCCAAACGACAGGAAATATTCCTTTAAATCCGGAGTCAACATTATGTTTGGCTGCAATAATTTCTGTAGTTACTGTATCGTGCCATATGTAAGAGGACGTGAGAGAAGCCGTAAACCAGAAGCAATTGTGCGGGAAATCGAACGTCTTGTAGCTGATGGTGTCACAGAAGTTATGCTTCTTGGACAAAATGTAAATTCTTACGGAAAGAACTTGGAAGAACCGTTGTCCTTTGCAGAACTACTACAAAAAATCGAGCAAATTGAGGGACTTCATCGAATCCGCTTTATGACTTCCCACCCAAAAGATCTTTCTGATGAATTGATTGAAGTGATGGGCAAGAGTGAAAAAATCTGTAAACACCTTCATCTTCCCGTACAATCCGGCAGCAGTCGTATTTTAAAGAAGATGAACCGCCATTATACAAAAGAACAGTATCTGGAACTGGTAGATAAAATCCGTGCCGCTGTGCCGGATATCTCTCTGACAACAGATATTATTGTCGGATTTCCTGGTGAGACAGAAGAGGACTTCCTGGAAACTTTAGATATCGTAAGAAAAGTGCGATACGACAGTGCGTTTACATTTATCTACTCCAAGAGAACCGGAACGCCTGCTGCCACAATGGAAGATCAGGTTCCGGAGGATGTTGTAAAAGATCGTTTTGACCGTCTCCTGAAAGAAGTTCAGACAATTGCAGCAGAGGTATGTGCTGTACACGAAGGAACCATTCAGGAAGTGCTGGTTGAATCTGTCAGTGACCATGATGACCATATGGTGACCGGACGACTCAGCAATAACATTCTTGTTCATTTCCAGGGAGATGCATCTATGATCGGCGATTATGTCAATGTGAAGCTGGATCAATGTAAAGGCTTCTATTATATTGGAGAACAGGTATAGAAAAATATACCAGTGATGATATTGATAAAACGAGTAGAAAACGCTCACACTATTTTGTAAGAACAGATAGTGAGGGCGTTTTTATATGAAGAATAGCTTATCAAAGAAAAATATTTATTTAAAAAATGTAAGCGAATACCTTGTACTATGGGCTGTCGGAGGATGTATTTATTATGGGATTGAAGTCTTATTTCGCGGTTTTTCACATATAAGTATGTTCATGCTTGGCGGACTGTGTATGCAGTTTTTTACATGGCAGGGACGGCTGACAGAATGGCAGGATGCTCTGCCAAGACAGATTACACGTTGTACGATCTTTGTTGTGAGTATGGAATTTATCACTGGAATTATCGTAAACAAATGGTATCACCTGGCAGTTTGGGATTATTCGGATATGCCATTGCAGTTATGGGGGCAGATTTGCCTTCCCTTTGCGCTTATTTTTTCTTTTTTATGTACTATGGGTATCCTTCTGTCCGGATATCTGCTCCATTGGTTCTATAAAGAACCAATGCCACATTACCGCATTTGGTAGTATTACATCATCCGTTTTGATATTTGATAAACATGTGGCAGGTAGTGATAACTAATTTTTTCCTGTTTGTCTAAAATTTCGACTTTCATGAAACAGGATGAGATGTTATAATATAAAGATGCCGAAGTTTCGAGATTGCCAATGGCATTCCTGAATTCACAAGTATTACACAAGAGGAGATAAAAAAGTGGCTGAATTAACACCTATGATGCAGCAGTATATGAAAACAAAAGAAGAATACAAAGACTGCATTTTATTTTATAGACTGGGAGATTTCTATGAGATGTTCTTTGATGATGCGCTGGTAGCATCAAAAGAACTGGACATCACCCTTACCGGAAAAAACTGTGGACTGGAAGAACGTGCACCGATGTGCGGTGTCCCGTTCCATGCAGTGGACGGTTATCTGAATCGGCTCGTATCTAAAGGTTACAAGGTCGCCATCTGCGAACAGATGGAAGATCCGGCAACTGCAAAAGGAATCGTCAAACGTGAGGTTGTCCGGATTGCCACACCTGGAACGAACCTGGATATGCAGGCATTAGACGAGACAAAGAACAACTACATTATGTGTATTGTTTACATGGAAGATCGTTTTGGGTTGTCTGTCGCTGATGTTACGACCGGCGATTATTTTGTTACGGAGATTAATACAGAAGAAAAACTGTTTGACGAAATCTATAAACTTATGCCGTCGGAGCTTATCTGTAATGAAGCATTTTTCATGAGTGGCATGAACATCGAAGATTTGAAGAACCGCCTTGGAATTACCATTTATTCACTGGATCCATGGTATTTTGATGATGCGATCTGTCAGGATACATTAAAAGATCATTTCAAAGTCGGATCATTGACTGGTCTTGGTCTTGCAGATTATGACTGTGGGATCATTGCTTCTGGAGCCCTTTTGATCTATCTGAAAGAGACTCAGAAGACATCTCTTTCCCATATGTCACATCTGATTCCATATGCTGCCGGAAAATATATGCTTCTCGACAGTGCTACAAGACGGAATCTTGAACTTTGTGAGACTTTAAGAGAGAAGCAGAAGAGGGGGAGCCTTCTCTGGGTACTGGATAAGACGAAAACCGCCATGGGTGCCAGAAATCTCCGAAAATATATTGAACAGCCACTGGTTCAGAAATATGATATTGAGAAACGTCTGGATGCTCTCAATGAGCTTTTAGATAACGCGATTTCAAGAGAAGAGATCCGGGAATATCTGTCGCCAATCTACGATCTTGAGCGTCTGGTCAGCAAGATTACATATCAGTCTGCGAACCCGAGAGATATGATTGCATTTGAAAGTTCTCTTTCTATGCTGCCTCATATCAAATATATTTTAAGTGAGATGACAAGTCCGCTTTTGAAAGAACTTTATGAAGATTTAGATACGCTGGAAGATCTGTGCACACTGATCAAAGATGCAATCCAAGAAGATCCGCCGTTTGCCATGAAGGAAAGCGGTATTATCCGCGACGGGTATAATCCGGAAGTCGATAAGCTCCGCTCGGCTAAGTCTGACGGGAAAGACTGGCTTGCAAAACTGGAAAGTGACGAGCGTGAGAAAACCGGCATCAAAAATCTAAAGATTAAATACAATAAAGTATTCGGCTACTATCTGGAAGTAACCAATTCTTTTAAAGATCTGGTTCCGGATTATTATACAAGAAAGCAGACCCTTGCCAATGCAGAGCGTTATATTATTCCGGAATTAAAAGAACTGGAGGATACGATTCTCGGTGCGGAAGATAAGCTTTATTCTCTGGAGTATGAGCTTTACAGTGATATCCGGAGCCGTGTAGCCAAAGATGTTGTCCGTGTCCAGAAAACTGCCAAAGTGATCGCCCAGATTGATACATTGGCTTCTCTGGCTCTTGTTGCAGAGCAAAATAATTATGTGCGTCCGAAGATAAATGAAAAAGGTGTCATTGACATCAAAGAGGGCCGTCACCCGGTAGTTGAGAAAATGATTCCAAATGATATGTTCATTTCCAATGATACATATCTGAACGATAAAAAAGACCGGATTGCCATTATAACCGGACCGAACATGGCCGGAAAGTCTACCTACATGCGCCAGACAGCCCTGATTGTCCTGATGGCTCAGATTGGCTCTTTTGTTCCTGCCGCCAAAGCCGACATCGGTCTGGTAGACCGTATTTTTACCCGTGTAGGAGCTTCTGATGATCTGGCAAGTGGTCAGAGTACATTTATGGTTGAGATGACGGAAGTCGCAAATATTTTAAGAAATGCCACTAGCAAGAGTCTTTTAATACTTGACGAGATTGGTCGTGGAACGAGTACATTTGATGGGCTCAGCATTGCCTGGGCAGTCATCGAACATATCAGTAACAGCAAACTTCTTGGTGCTAAAACTTTATTTGCCACACATTACCATGAGCTGACCGAGCTGGAAGGCAAAATAGATAACGTGAATAACTATTGCATTGCGGTTAAAGAGAACGGCGACGATATCATTTTCCTTAGAAAAATTGTCAAAGGTGGTGCGGACAAAAGTTATGGTATCCAGGTAGCGAAGCTTGCAGGGGTGCCGGAGTCTGTTACTGACCGGGCAAAGGAAATTGTAGAAGAACTGGTTCAGACGGATATTACAAGCCGGATCAAAGATATTGCTGTTCTGGGTGCCCCAAAACCTAAGGCGAAAAAATATGATGACGTGGATCTGGCTCAGATGTCATTGTTCGATACAGTGAAAGATGATGACGTATTAAAAGAGTTAAAAGAGCTTGATCTTGGAAACCTGACACCAATTGAAGCACTCAATACCCTTTATCAGCTTCAGAACAAATTAAAAAACAGGTGGTAGACCATGAGTAAGATACAGGTATTAGACCAGATTACAATTGATAAAATTGCCGCCGGGGAAGTCATAGAACGTCCGGCATCCGTAGTCAAAGAGCTTGCTGAGAATGCAATTGATGCCGGTGCGACTGCTGTAACTGTCGAGATCAAGGAAGGTGGCATTACATTTATGCGAATCGCTGACAACGGAATCGGAATTGATAAAGAAGATGTCCGTGCTGCATTTTTACGCCATTCTACAAGTAAGATCCGAAGTGCAGAGGATCTTGCACACATTTCATCTCTTGGTTTCCGTGGCGAAGCACTTTCCAGTATTGCAGCGGTCTCTCAGGTAGAGCTTCTGACCAAGACAAAGGAAGCAGAATTTGGCGTGCGATATAAGATTGCCGGTGGAAAGGAAGAATCACTTGAAGATGCCGGTGCCCCGGATGGCACGACATTTTTGATCCGACAGCTTTTCTACAACACACCTGCCAGAAGAAAGTTTTTAAAAACTGCTATGACAGAGGCAAGTCACGTCGGAGACCTGGTCACAAGACTGGCGTTGTCTCATCCGGAAGTTTCCTTCCGTTTTATCAACAACGGTCAGGTTAAACTTCATACTTCCGGCAATGGAAATTTGAAGGATGTCATCTATCATATATACGGACGGGAGATTGCATCGAATCTGATTGAAGTAGATTTTGAAAGAAAAGGAATCCACATTACCGGATATCTTGGAAAGCCCTTGATTTCCCGCGGCAACCGTAATTTTGAAAATTATTTCGTAGATGGAAGATACATTAAGAGCAGTATCATCTCCAAGGCAATTGAAGACGGATATAAAGATTTTACTATGCAGCACAAATACCCATTTGTCGTACTTTACCTGGACGTAGACACAGAACATGTAGATGTTAATGTGCATCCGACCAAAATGGATGTCCGTTTTAATAATCAGCAGGAGATTTATAATACCCTGTTTGCGGCTGTCGATGACGGACTACATGAACGGGAGCTGATTCCCGAAGTGACATTGGATGATATAAAAATTCCAGAAGAACCGAAAGAGTCGAAGAAGGATCTGCCGAAAAAAAGTGAGGCAGAACATACCGAAAAGCTGCGAACCTCTTTGCAGTCACCACAAAATGAAGATGAAAAGCTGCAATACTTTATGAATGAGATGAAGAAGAGAGTATATTCTTACCATGAAGCGCTGCACGAAAACAAGCAAGAAACAACACATGCTTCATCCTATACAGACTCCTGTAAACCGCAGAAAAATGTATCAGTGCAGGACTCCTATAAACCACAGAAAAATATACCAGCTCCTGACTCCTGTAAGCCACAGAAAAATGTGCAGGCACAAAGCTCATATGAACCACAACAAAATATGCAGGCACAAGGCTCTCAGATTGCAGAGATGCCAAATTATACTGCAAGACAAGTTCCTGCGGGAAAACCACAGCAGCTCAATTTCTTTGAAGAAAAACTTCTGGAGCCACAGGCAAAAGCGGAACATAAGATTATCGGCCAGGTCTTTGATACTTACTGGCTGGTAGAATTTCATGATAACTTATATATTATCGACCAGCATGCAGCTCATGAGAGAGTTCTGTATGAACAGACATTGAAGGGCATGAAGACACGGGAGTTTACTTCTCAGCTTATTAGTCCGCCAATCGTACTGAATCTGTCTATGCAGGAGGCAGAACTTCTCAGGCTTTATATGGATCAGTTCACGCGGATTGGTTTTGAGATAGAAGAATTCGGACAGGATTCCTATGCAGTCCGCGCTGTACCGGACAATCTGTTCAGTATTGCAAAAAAAGAACTGCTCATGGAGATGATTGACAGTCTGTCTGATGAAATCAACCGAAATGCGCCATCTAATCTGATTGACGAAAAGATTGCATCGATGTCCTGTAAGGCAGCTGTCAAAGGAAATATGCGATTGAGCGCTGCAGAAGTAGACACATTGATCACGGAACTTCTGTCACTGGACAATCCTTATCACTGTCCACATGGGAGACCCACCATTATCGCCATGTCAAGGCGCGAACTGGAAAAGAAATTCAAACGTATTGTTTAATATCGAATATGAAAAATGTAAGGGATGATATATCATGCAAAAACAACCTTTAATCATTCTCACCGGACCTACTGCAGTCGGTAAAACAAAGGCTTCCATTGGTCTTGCAAAAGCAATCGGTGGTGAGATTATTTCTGCAGATTCCATGCAGGTCTACAAATATATGGATATTGGTTCCGCAAAAATCCGTCCGGAAGAAATGCAACATGTTCCACATTACTTAGTAGATGAACTGGAACCAGACGATGAATTTCATGTTGTCCGTTTTCAACAGATGGCAAAAGAAGCTATGAAAAAGATCTATGCTGCCGGGCATATTCCAATCGTAGTAGGCGGAACCGGATTTTATATTCAGGCACTACTTTATGATATTGATTTTACAGATAATGATAATGACACCTCGCTCCGCGCAGAATTAGAAACATTTGCAGAAGGACATGGCGCAGAGGCACTTCATGAAAAACTTCGCGAAGTGGACCCAAAATCGGCAGATACTATCCATGCAAATAATATAAAGCGGGTCATTCGGGCATTGGAATTTTATCAGAAAACCGGAATGAAAATTTCTGAACACAATGAAACAGAGCGGCAAAAAGAGTCGCCCTATCAATTTGTATATTTTATCTTAAATGATGACCGCAAGAACCTGTACCGCCGTATAGATCTACGAGTCGACCAGATGATAGAAGATGGGCTTGTCGCAGAAGTTAAGGCTTTAAAAGCGCGTGGTTATGACCGCAGTATGGTTTCTATGCAGGGACTTGGATATAAAGAAATTCTGGACTATCTGGACGGAGCATGCACATTAGAAGATGCCATTTACAAAATCAAACGAGATACAAGACATTTTGCAAAACGTCAGATTACATGGTTCAAGCGAGAGAAGCATGTGACATGGATTAATAAAAAAGATTACAATTATGATGAAGATAAGATTCTGGAAGTGATGCTCGAATCTATTAAAAAAGATATTTTGGAGGAACAATCATGTTAAATATAGAAGATATGTATCTGGAAATGGGAATCCGCAGAGAGGTTTACGATTTCGGAAGCCAGATTGAAGGAACTTTAAAAGAACGTTTTGATGCCATCGACAAAGTGGCAGAGTACAATCAGTTGAAAGTCGTGCATGCAATGCAGAAATGTAAAGTCAATGCCGGCTGTTTCAAATACGCCAGCGGATACGGTTATGACGACCCGGGACGTGACACACTGGAAGAAGTGTACGCAGAGATTTTTCATACAGAAAGTGCTCTTGTAAGACCGCAGATCACATGCGGAACTCATGCACTGGCACTGGCACTGGCTGCAAATCTGCGCCCGGGCGATGAGCTTCTATCTCCAGTCGGAAAACCTTATGACACATTGGAAGAAGTCATTGGAATCCGCCCATCGAATGGTTCTCTTGCGGAGTACGGAATTTCCTATCGCCAGGTAGATCTTCTGGAAGGCGGTGCATTTGACTATGACAATATCAAAAAAGCAATCAATGAAAAGACAAAGCTTGTAACAATCCAGCGTTCCAAAGGATATCAGACAAGACCAAGCTTTTCCGTCTCACAGATTGGAGAACTGATTGCATTTGTAAAGAGTATCAACCCAGACGTTATCTGTATGGTCGATAACTGTTACGGTGAATTTGTAGAGACGATTGAGCCAAGTGATGTGGGTGCAGATATGGTCGTTGGTTCCCTGATCAAGAACCCGGGCGGTGGACTTGCGCCAATTGGCGGATATATCGCAGGACGAAAAGATCTGATTGATAATTGTGGATACCGCCTGACTTCTCCAGGACTTGGAAAGGAAGTTGGTGCATCTCTCGGTGTCATGCAGTCCTTCTTCCAGGGACTTTTCCTGGCACCGACTGTGACAGCAGGTGCTTTAAAAGGAGCCATCTTTGCAGCAAACATCTACGAAAAATTAGGTTACAGTGTCATTCCAAATGGTACGGAGAGCCGCCACGATATTATTCAGGCAGTAGAACTTGGAACACCGGAAGGTGTCATCGCATTCTGTAAGGGAATCCAGGCTGCTGCCCCGGTTGATTCCTATGTCACACCAGAACCATGGCCGATGCCAGGATATGACAGTGATGTTATTATGGCAGCCGGAGCATTTGTTCAGGGATCCTCTATCGAGCTGAGTGCCGATGGCCCGATCAAAGAGCCATATGCAGTGTATTTCCAGGGCGGACTTACATGGCAGCATGCAAAGCTTGGAATATTAATGTCTTTAGAGTATCTGGTAAGAGAAGACCTTGTAACAGAGTTATAATATAAAGTTAAGGAGTACAGATATGAAAACACTTGCAATTATCGGAGGCGGTGCTTCCGGTATGTTGGCGGGCATCACCGCCCTTGAGACAAATCCAGACATTCAGGTCATTATCTTTGATCAGAAGGATATTCTTGGAAAGAAAATTTTGTCTACTGGAAATGGGCGCTGTAATCTGACAAATAAAAACATGTCTTTGGATTATTTCCGAAGTGATGAGCCGCAATTGATTTCTTCTGTTCTAAAAGCCTTTGGATATTCGGATACCATTCGTTTTTTCGAAAATCTGGGACTTCTGATGAAATCCAGAAATGGATACATTTATCCAAGATGTGATCAGGCATCTGTCGTCCGTTCTGTTCTGGATAATCGTTTAAAAGAGCTGGGCGCAGACATCAGACGTGAGAACGCAGTGACATCCATATGCCGAACAAAAAAAGGATTCCAGATTGAGACCGGCAGCGAAAAAATTCAAGCTGACCGCATCATTTTATCAGCCGGCGGAAAGGCTTCTTCGAAACTCGGCTCTGATGGCAGCGGTTATACCCTTGTCAAATCACTGGGGCATTCTGTTGTGCCGGTTGTTCCGGCACTGGTGCAGTTAAAAGTAAAGGATTTTGCCTTTCAAAAAGCTTCAGGAGTCAGGACAGATGCAAAAGTAACAGCCTTGATCCATGGGCGTATGGCTGCCTCAGATACCGGTGAACTTCAGATTACCAATTATGGCATATCCGGAATTCCTGTATTCCAAGTCAGCCGCTATATTTCCAGGGCTTTATATGAAAAGCAAAATGCGCAGGTTATGATTGACTTTCTGCCAGAATTAGAGGAAGCTTCACTTAGAGAACTATTTAGCAAAAAGCTTCAGCACCTGAGCGAGAACCAAAAGGCAAAACCGGAAGACCTTCTGACCGGAATTCTTCACACAAAACTAATTCCGGAGATACTCCGAATCTCAGGCATCCGTTTTTCTGCGAAACTAAATATGATCAAAGGAGCAGAACTTACAAGACTGTGTAAGGTCATAAAGTCTTGCAGGTTAAACATTTCTGATACCAACGGGTTTGACAATGCTCAAGTTAGCGCAGGCGGTGTCAGCTTAAAAGAAGTAGATATGGAGACGATGCAGTCCTGTATTACAAAAGATCTCTATCTTGCCGGAGAACTTCTTGACGTTGATGGAATTTGTGGCGGTTATAATCTGCAGTGGGCATGGGCTACCGGTTATCTGGCAGGAAAACATGCAGCATCTGATCTATAACAATTGCTTTAAGATGCATAAATAAAACATGTTATATAAAAAGTATTTTTTGAAGTATAATTTTTTATATAACATGTATTTTTTTTGATAAACTTTTCTGTATTTAAAGTCTAAAATGAAATGGTAATATGTTATGATTGTCTTAATGTATCTGTCGGATAGATTCAACCTGATGCACAATCAGATAAATTCGGCCGATTCATAAAAAAGTGAGGAAAAAGAATGGAATTACTAAAACTGGTAATTGTGGACGATGAACCAATTTTATTACAGGGACTTTTAGATACCTATGACTGGGAGAGCATGGGATTTGAGGTTGTCGGATCTGCCAAAAGTGGAGTTCAGGCACTGGAAGTCATCAGGCGTGAACAGCCACATGTCGTTCTAACCGATATTCGAATGAAGCAAATGACAGGACTTATGGTTATGGAAGAAATTCAAAAAGAACAGATCTCATGTCTTTTTGTAGTACTTAGCGCATACCGTGATTTTGAATATGCAAAACATGCTTGTGATCTTGGCGCCTACGCATATCTTTTAAAACCAATTGATGATGAACAGCTTCGCTCCACAATGACCGGAGCCTATAACACATGTATCAAACAGCTACGCAGTGAAGAAAAATACGAAAGCTGGGAACAACTCCTTTTAAAAGACGGTGACAGTTTTCTGCAGGTCGTAATACAAAAATATGTTCAGAATCTGATCCCGGAGGAAAAGATTACAGAAGTATTCTCTGTACTTCATGATTTGCCGGATAATCATGATTTTTTTATCACAGTGTGCGCCGATATTGATTTAATTTATAAAATTACAAATTCTTTAGATTATGAAGCATCCAGATATGCAGTAATTCAGGAAATAGAAGCACATGTTTTTGAACATTTTTCGTGCTGGAAATTTGAAGGGGAAGACGGCAATTATGTTTTCATTATAAAGACTCAGCAAAAAAATGCAGTAAGGCAGATCAAAACTTTATTGGAACAGGCAAAGAATGAAGAAAAATGTCCGGTCATCGCTTCTATTTCCAAGCCATATAAAGGGATATCCGGAATCAGGAAAAGCTATGAAGAAGCACAAAAATTATTTGGAATTGCCAGTGCTTCCGGTGCCAGTGCGTTTACAATTCCAGAAGATTTAGAAGAACAGGAAGACGATTCGAAGCAGTTCTCTGAAGACAGGGAAATCCGGATTATGAACAGCATACGGAAAAATGATTTTGTGGAACTAAAAGAAACATTTATTGATTTTATTTACCATCTTCCAAAAGAAGAAGCACGTCAATGCCAGTACCTTCATAAAGTTATGCTCCGAGTACAGTTCATGCTTCAAGATACTTATGGTATGAACGAGGATATGAAAAATCAATTTGCAAATTATTATTCTAACCTGAATCATCTGCCGGCTGTAAAAGCAGTAGATGTCTGCTACAAAATTTTATGCCGTGCAATAGAACTGCGTCAGGAAGAAGCCGGGAAAAATGAAACGAGTTATTTTAAAGAATATATGGCAGAAGCTGTCGCTTATATCGAAGAACATCTTCAAGAGGAAGACTTGTCAATCATTGCAACAGCAGCTCATGTATATTTAAACCCGGTTTACTTTGGACGTATCTTTAAAAGCACCTTCCATATGACTTTTAAACAGTACCTGGTCAAAAAACGTATGGACAAAGCAAAAAGAATGCTGGAAGAAGGAAATACCAGTGTCCGAACAATCTGTGAAGAAGTTGGTATCAGCAATCCTTCTTATTTTTCACAATTATTCAAGCAATATACCGGAAAACTGCCAAGTGAGTATAAAAAGGAATACGAAGTATGAAGCAAAAACATTTAAGTTCAGGTATCCAGAAAAAATATTTAAAATCTACGCTTATATTACTTCTTCTTGCACTTTTATTATCTATGATCGGAGTATGGAGTTATATGCACCATACTTTAAAAAATAATATTATAGAAAAATACGAGTTTGCAGACGAGAAGATGGGAATTTTACTGGATAATCTTTATACGAAATCGAAAGAAGTGACTGCAGAAGCTATTCTTAATGAAACGATCCAAAAAAGTCTGAACGCAGAAGAACTGACTGATAATGAAAAGAATGCCGTTGGCAAATATTTCTCATATCTGGATCTGGATTCTATTCAAGATTATTGTTATATGGATAATAAAGGAAACGTATATACCAGATCCTATGGTTATGTAGATGCTTTTGACATTAAAAACACTGTGTTTCAGAAGAAGCTTGGTACAGAGTACGCAAAAACAGTCTGGTTCATTGCAAAAGATACACTCTTTAACGGAAAAGAAGATTCCTTGTTCATCACCCGATATGTTCATTCTCTGGACTATCCAAGTGAACCGGGAATTATTATTCTGAAAATGAATCCTTCCTTTTTGAATCATATCGTAACGATGGATTCCGAAAAGGCAGATTCTTCCATTCTAACCGGAATAATGGATCAGAATGGAAATATTTATGCTCTGAATCAGAAAAACACTGTCTTGCCGGACAATGTGACGAAAACTTTGATAAGCGCATGTAAAAAATCCTCTGATACGGGAATTATTCTCAATGGAGAGGCTGTAACGGGTGGTTATCTGTCTGCTTACTATCAAAAGGACTGTTCGTTTTCCATCTTTACGTATGTGCCAAATGAAGTTGTTACAAGTCAGACCACCCAGATTTTAATTGTATTGGTTCTGATTTACCTGATTATTGTGGTATTAGCCCTATTACTCAGTATCTTGTTCTCTAATCGGTTCACCAGACCGATCCAGGAAATCACCACATATATGACTGGATTTGACGGTGGAGATTATACACATATGCCGGCACTTCACACAAACACGGAATTAGATCAGATTGGACATTCTTACAATGAAATGCTTGGCAATATTGAACAACTTGTCAACGAAATTAAATTACAGGAAAAAGAACTGCGCACCAGTGAATTAAATATGCTGATCAGTCAGATCAACCCACATTTTCTGTATAATACACTGGATACCATCTATATGCTTGCGCGTATGAACAAAGAGGAAACGACCATGCGTATGATTCAGGCTCTTTCAAAGTACCTGCGCCTCTGCCTCAGTAAAGGAAGTGATATTGTATCCGTAGAAGATGAGCTGGAAAATGTGAAAAGCTACATGGAAATCCAGCAGATCCGAAACGCAGATCTGTTTGAATATGAAATTGACTGTCAGGTCAATGCAAAAGAAAATAAAATCCTGAAGCTGATTCTTCAGCCATTAGTAGAAAATGCAGTAAAATATGGATTCAGTGAAATCTATGAAGGGGGCTATATACGGATACGGATTACAGAAGAAAAGGATGTTCTGGTGCTATCTGTCTATAATACCGGCATGCCAATGAATAAAGATATAGTAGAAAAGATCAACGGACTTACGCATTTACCTATTTCTCAGATCAAAGAGGCATTTCCTGACAAAAAACATGGATACGGTGTATTTAATATACTGACTAGACTGCGGTTAAAATACGGTGATAAGATTACATATTACTACGAAACAACCGATGCAAGTACAACCTGTACGATAAAAGTGCCAAAAGGAGGTGAGCAGGAATCATGAAAAAGCAACATATCAAAAAAACAATCCGAAGTATGTTTATACTTCTACTTATGATCTGCCTGCTGACCGGCTGTAAAACATCTGAAAAAAAACTGGCAGAAGAATCCAAAGAACCAGTAAAAATATCCATTATTCTGACCGTGGATCCCTCTACCGGAACGAAAAATGAACAGAAAGTAGTAGAAGCATTTAATAAAAAATACAAAGGAACCTATGAACTGGATGTTGACTGGATCGTAGAGACAGAAGATGACTATCGTCAAAACCTGAAACGATTGAATGCAACCGATGAACTTCCGGATATTCTTACAGATCTTCGAATGCTTCCTTCTTTTTATCAGAAAATGATTGTAGAAAACCGAATTGTGGATCTGACTCCATATATTGATGCAGACGAAGAGTGGTCTTCCATGATCGAACCTGTTGTACAGGAAGGCTGCACTTACGCAGACGGAAATATTTATCTTGCACCAATTTCAACTGCGGCTTTTTCCTGCTGCGGCATATTCTGGAATCAGGAATTGTTTAACAAAGCCGGCATTGATTCCTTTCCAACAACATGGGATGAGTTCTGGGCGTGTTGTGACAAACTTACAAACGCAGGTATCACGCCACTGGCACTACATACAGATGGAACGGGATGGGCACCTATGTTACTGGCAAGTGCAGCAGTCGCTTCTTCATCGGAAGAAGGTGCTGAATTTATGAGTCTGATCTATCCGGACACCTACCAGAATGCTTCCGGGCTGGAATTGGCAAATACTTTAAAGCGACTGTTTTCCTATACAACATCGAATGCTCTGTATAATGATTTTGACACGTCATACAATAACTTTTTTACCGGGAAAGCAGCTATGGTTCCAAATGGATATTGGATGATCGACCAGATCCCTGACGGATGGGAACAGTGTGTTCGTTTTTCTTCTTTCCCTGGAAATACACTGGTTTCTTCTCCGGAAACATTTGGCTGGGCACTGACGTCTGGATGCAGTGAAGAAGTAAAAGAAGGAGCACTTGCATTTTTTAAATTCCGGACAGAATTTAATCTTCTGGAAAAAGAAACGATGTTTTCAATGGAGGAAAAATATATAAGCCAGGTGGAACGCGACTACCTGAAGGCATTTTCGAATTCCCCGACATTTGTTCCGAATTACCAGGTCAAATGGAATTCCGTTTTCCAGGAAAATACTCTCTCCAAATACCTGCCTCAGCTTGCGGAAGGACGTATTACCCCGGAAGATTTTCTAAATTATGCAGATGACAGCATACGACAATTTGAAGAAGAACAATAACGGAAAGTTTAATTTTTTATATTAGAGGTTTTTTTATTGATACAGTTTTACGCAAATTTCCTGCTAAAATATGAGTAAATCAAGAGAACAAAAAAGATTCTCAGAAAGGCGAGGGAACAATTATGAAAATGCGTAAAGTTGTATCAATTTTACTTGTTGCAGCAATGACTATCGGAATGGTAACTGGCTGCGGCAGCTCATCGGGCAAAAAAACTGCAAAGTCTGATGCAAAAGGAAAGGTATATTATCTGAATTTCAAGCCAGAGCAAGATGAGCAATGGCAGGAACTTGCGGAGCAATACACAGATGAAACGGGAGTTCCGGTAACTGTACTCACTGCTGCATCCGGTGAATACGAAAAAACATTAAAATCCGAGATGGCAAAAACAGATGCTCCTACATTATTCCAGGTAAATGGTCCTGTAGGACTTGCAAGCTGGAAAGATTATTGCTATGATCTGAAAGATTCTGATATAGCAAAAGAGCTGACAGATGATGACTTTGCTCTGATGGACGGAGATAAGATGGCAGGTATTGCTTACGTTGTTGAGAGTTACGGTATCATTTACAACAAAGAGCTTCTTAAAAAAGCAGGTTACTCCGCATCAGATATCACAAACTTTGACAGCTTCAAGAAAGTTGTGGAAGACATTACAGCAAATAAAGACAAACTTGGATTCTCTGCATTTACATCAGCAGGTATGGACGGTTCTTCTGACTGGAGATTTAAAACTCATCTGGCAAACCTTCCAATCTACTATGAGTATAAAGCAGACGGTATTGATAATACAGATGCAATCAAAGGTACATACCTTGACAACTATCGTCAGATCTGGGATCTGTACATCAACAACGCAACTTGCGATCCAACTGCTCTTTCTACAAAGACAGCTGATGATGCAACTGCAGATTTCGTAACAGAAGAGGCTGTATTCTATCAGAACGGTACATGGGAATACAACAACATCAAAGATATTGGTGATGATAATCTTGGAATTCTTCCTATCTACATTGGTGTAGACGGAGAGGAGAATCAGGGAATCTGTACTGGTACAGAGAACTACTGGTGTGTAAACTCCAAAGCTTCAGAAGATGACATTCAGGCTACTTTAGACTTCATGAACTGGTGTGTAACATCTGATGCAGGCGTTAATGGTCTTTGCAAAGAAATGGGATTCACGATTCCATTCAAAGCAAATCTTGATTCTGATAACGTACTTGTAAATGAAGCAAACAAATATCTGGAAGATGGCAAAACTCCTGTTTCATGGAACTTCTCAACAATGCCTTCTGAGGAGTGGAAGAATGGTGTTGGTTCTGCATTAACTGCATATGCAGCAGATCAGACAGATGCGAACTGGGCAAAAGTTGTAAGTGCTTTTGTAGACGGCTGGGCAACTGAAGCAGCAGCTTCCAAATAAGAAATATCAAATATTAATCGTAATATGTTCATGCGGCGGGCAGGGTCAATTCTCCCGCCGCTTTTAAGGAAAGGGGGCGCCTTTTATGCAAAAGGCTGTAAAACGCTATATGCCCATATTCGTACTTCCTACATTCTGTGCGTTTATCTTGGGCTTTATCATTCCTTTTATCATGGGAATCTGGCTTTCATTCTGTAAATTCACAACGGTAACAGATGCGAAATTCATCGGATTTTCCAACTACAAAAAGGCTTTTGAAGACACGGTATTCCGTCATTCTTTCTGGTACACTGCATTGTTTGCAGTTGCATCTTTAATTATTATTAATGCCGTTGCTTTCGCTCTGGCAAGTGCACTTACCAAGAATATGCGTGGTACTAATATTTTCCGTACTATTTTCTTTATGCCGAACCTGATTGGTGGAATTGTTCTTGGTTATATCTGGCAGTTAATTTTTAATGGTATTCTTGAAAAATACGGAACTGCACTTGCATTAAACGAATGGTACGGATTTTGGGGACTGATCATTCTTGTAAGTTGGCAACAGATTGGTTATATGATGATCATCTATATTGCAGGTCTTCAATCTATTCCGGGTGATGTTATGGAAGCGGCACAGATCGATGGTGCCGGAAAATGGACAAAATTATTCAAAGTCACGATTCCAATGATGATGCCATCCATTACCATTTGTATGTTCTTATCACTGACAAACGGATTTAAATTATTTGACCAGAACTTATCACTGACAGCCGGTGAACCTTCCAAGATGTCTGAGATGATGGCACTGAACATCTTTAACACGTTTTACGGACGTACTGGATGGGAAGGTGTCGGACAGGCAAAAGCCGTCCTGTTCTTTGTTCTTGTCGTTGCAATTAGTATGATTCAGTTACATATGACTCGTTCCAAGGAGGTGCAGCAATAAATGAAAAAGGAAAGAAGTGCTCTTAGCGCAGCCGGAACCGGTATATTTACAATCTTAGGAATTGTCTATATACTGCCTATTTTAATCGTACTTATGAATTCTTTTAAAAAGAAGGTTTATATTAATAAACAGCCATTCCAGCTTCCGGATGGAAAAACGATGGCCGGACTTGAAAACTACATGACTGCAATTGATAAATATAATCTTCTAAGTGCAGTTGGCTGGACAGTATTTATTACTGTTGGATCTGTTCTTGTAATTCTTGTATGTACTTCTATGTGTGCATGGTACATTACAAGAGTCAAATCTAAATTTACAAAAATGCTTTACCTTTTATGCGTATTTTCAATGGTCGTACCTTTCCAGATGGTTATGTTCACCCTGTCACTGGTTGCTGACCGTACCGGACTTCGTACTCCTTGGGGTATCATTATTATTTATCTGGGCTTTGGTGCAGGTCTTGCAGTATTTATGTTCTGTGGATTTGTCAAATCAATTCCAATCGAGATAGAGGAAGCAGCAATGATAGACGGCTGCACACCGATCCGTACATTTTTCAGTGTAGTACTTCCGATCATGAAACCGACCTACATCTCTGTTGGTATTCTTGAGACAATGTGGATCTGGAATGACTTCCTACTTCCTTATCTGGTACTGGATCTGAACAAATATAAGACAATTTCTATCGCAATCCAGTATATGAAGGGAAGCTACGGCCGTGTTGATATGGGTGCTGTTATGGCTGCTTTGATTCTTGCAGTTATCCCTGTCATCATCTTTTATCTGTCCTGTCAGAAACATATTATCAAGGGTGTGGCAGCAGGAGCCGTTAAAGGGTAGGTACATGCCTGAAAAAAGGAGTTTATATCATGAGACAAAGTGGAATTTTAATGCCGGTATCTGCACTTCCTGGTGCATACGGAATCGGATCATTTTCAAAGGAAGCTTATAAATTTGTCGACTGGCTGCAAAAAAGCGGCCAGTCACTGTGGCAGATTCTGCCACTTGGCCCGACCAGTTATGGGGATTCTCCTTACCAGTCATTTTCGACTTTTGCCGGAAATCCTTATTTTATTGATCTTGAAACACTGACCCGGGAAGGACTGCTTGAAGACGACATATGCAGGCAGGCAGATTTTGGTAATAATCCGAATCAGATAGATTATGGCATGCTTTATCAGAACCGATTTCATATCTTAAAGGTAGCTTATGAACATGCAAAAGAACAGCAGATCATGAATTCTTCTGATTACGTGGATTTTCTGAACGAACAAAATGAATGGATTTCAGACTATGCTCTTTATATGTCTGTAAAAGATTATTTTCATGGAGCTGGCTGGAATCTATGGGAGAAAAATATCCGTCTTCGCAGACCAGATGCAATTTCGCATTATCAGGACTTACTTACAGATGAAATTCATTTTTATCAGTTTCTACAATACGAATTCTACAAACAATGGAACATGTTAAAAGAATATGCAAATCAAAAAGGGATTCAGATTATTGGAGATATCCCAATTTATGTTGCTTATGACAGTGCAGATGTGTGGGCACACCCAGAGTTGTTCCAATTAGATGAAAGTGGACAGCCAACAGCAGTAGCCGGATGTCCTCCGGATGGTTTTTCTGCTACCGGACAGCTTTGGGGAAATCCTTTATATCGGTGGGATTATCACAAAGAAACCGGATTTTCCTGGTGGGTAAACCGGATCCGAGGTTGTTTTAGACTATATGATATTATGCGAATTGACCATTTCCGGGGCTTTGATGAATATTACAGCATTCCTTATGGTGATCCAACTGCTGAAAACGGGCACTGGGAAAAGGGGCCTGGTATGGATTTATTTCACAAAATAAAACAAGAACTTGGTGATCTTCCAATTATTGCTGAGGATCTTGGATTTTTGACAGATTCCGTAAAACAACTTTTAAAAGATAGTGGGTACCCAGGTATGAAAGTTCTTCAATTTGCTTTTGATTCCAGGGAAGACAGTGATTATCTTCCACACAATTATCATCCAAACTGTGTTGTATACACCGGTACCCATGATAATGATACGCTTCAAGGATGGTATCAAGCTTTAAAAGAAGAAGATAAAGAAATGGCTTTGGAATATATTGGAAATCGATTTACTCCGGAAGCAGACATTCATTGGGATTATATTCGGCTCGCTATGAGAAGTGTGGCAGATACATGTATTATTCCTGTTCAGGACTACTTAGGTCTTAGCTGCGAAGCACGCATAAATACCCCTTCTACATTAGGCGGAAACTGGATCTGGCGTTCAGACGCAGACAGCTTCACGGACAATCTGGCAGCAAAAATTAAAAAAATTACTCAATTATGCGCGCGCAGTTTACAACAAAAAGGAGAGTAACAATGAATTACAAAAAATATTTGGAAGACCAGCTTCAGACATCTATTGAAGCGGCTGATCATAAAAGTGTTTATTATGCACTGCTTCATTTGACACAAGAATTATGCAAAGAGAAAACAGCAAATCAAGGGACAAAAAAGATTTACTACATTTCGGCAGAATTTTTGATTGGAAAACTTCTTTCCAACAATTTGATCAATCTTGGAATCTACGATGATATAAAGAAGCTTTTACATGAAAACGGAAAATCTCTGGAAGAAATTGAAGAATTCGAACCGGAACCATCACTTGGAAATGGCGGACTCGGCCGCCTGGCTGCTTGTTTTCTTGATTCTATAGCAACACTTGGACTTCCTGGAGCGGGAATTGGTCTGAATTATCATTACGGTCTCTTCCGACAGGTTTTTGAAAACAAAAAGCAAAAAGAGTTGAAAAATCCATGGATTGAAAAAGAAAACTGGCTTATAAAAACAGATGTTCATTTTCCGGTTCAGTTTGGTTCTTTTACTTTACAGGCGTCCATGTATGATATTGACATTCCCGGATATGGTAACGGAATCAACAAACTACATCTTTTTGATGCAGACTCCATTGATGAATCACTTGTGACAGATGGCATTCATTTTAACAAAGAAAATATTGCCAAAAACCTGACTTTATTCTTATACCCGGATGACAGTGATAAAGCCGGACATCTGCTCCGTATTTATCAGCAGTATTTTATGGTCTGCTGTGGTGCAAAGCTTATTTTAAAAGAACTAAAAGAACAGAATTTTGAACTTACTTCGCTTCCTGAACATGTTGTCATTCAGATCAATGATACCCATCCATCTATGATCATCCCGGAACTTATCCGGCTTCTTATGGAGCAAGGCATTGACTTTGATACTGCAACTGATCTCGTATCCAGAACATGTGCCTATACAAATCACACGATTCTGGCAGAAGCTTTGGAAAAATGGCCGCTCGATTATCTGAATGAGGTCGTGCCGCAACTGGTTCCGATTATTGAAAAATTAGACGCTAAAGCAAAAGAAGAATGTAAAGATGAGTCTGTTGCGATCATTGATTCGCAAGACCGTGTGCATATGGCTCACATGGATATTCACTATGGCTTTAGTGTAAACGGAGTTGCAGCCCTCCACACAGAGATTTTAAAAAACTCCGAATTAAAAGCTTTTTATCAGATCTATCCGGAAAAATTTAATAATAAAACAAATGGTATTACATTCCGCCGCTGGTTGATGCACTGTAATTTGGAACTTTCGGAATATATCAGCAGTCTAATCGGTGATTCCTGGAAGAAAGATTCTTCGAAACTTGAAAAACTTCTTGAGTATCAGAACGATACTAAGGTATTGAATCATTTTCTTAAGATCAAGCAGAAGAATAAGCAAAAACTATGTATGCATTTAAAAGAAAAGCAAGATTTGGACATTGATCCGAATTCCATTTTTGATATTCAGATCAAAAGACTGCACGAATACAAAAGACAGCAGTTAAATGCGCTTTATGCCATTTATAAATATAAACAGATCAAATCCGGTCAGCTTCCACAGAGGCCGATCACCATGATCTTTGGGGCAAAAGCTGCACCTGCTTATACACTTGCAAAAGATATCATCCATCTGATCCTTTGCCTCCAAAAGCTTACGTTATCAGATCCTGAGGTATCACCTTATTTAAAAGTGATTATGGTTGAAAATTATAATGTTACAGAGGCATCTCATCTAATTCCTGCCTGTGATATTTCTGAACAGATTTCGCTTGCATCAAAAGAAGCAAGTGGAACCGGCAATATGAAATTCATGCTGAACGGAGCTGTGACACTGGGAACTATGGATGGCGCCAATGTTGAAATCTGTAATCTGGTCGGAAAAGATAACATTTATATTTTTGGTAAATCCAGTCAGGAAGTGATTCAATTATATGAGACGTCCGGATATCATTCTGACCAATATTACGACAATGATCCACTGATACAAAATCTCGTTGATTTTATTATCAGCAAAGAAATGATACGTATCGGTGACCCGGAAAACCTGTGCCGGTTATACAAAGATTTGATCAGTAAAGACTGGTTTATGACTTTGCTCGATTTAAAAGAATACATTGCTGTGAAAGAGAACGTAATGGCTGACTACGAGGATCGTATGAACTGGGCTGGAAAAATGTTAATAAATACTGCAAAAGCCGGATATTTTTCTTCTGACCGGACCATTGCCGAATATAACCGGGATATCTGGAAACTTTAATCGTATACTTGTCTGAAACATAAATATGAGCTATACTAAACCAAAGCATTTTTCGCGAAAGCTAAAATGGCTTTGGTTTTTTCGCTATCGATTATATGTACAAGGAGGAAAACATGATCAGAATCAGTCAGTTAAAGCTTCCGGTTACTCATAAAAAAAGTGACCTTGAAAAGAAAATATATACAACATTAAAAATTTCCAGCTCAGATCTTCTGACCTGGCATATTGAAAAAAAATCTCTGGATGCCAGAAAGAAACCAAATCTTTTTTATGTTTACACGATTGCAGCGAACGTTCAGAATGAAAAGCGGATCATAAAAAAGAACCGGAATAAAAATATTACAATAAAAGAAGAAAATGATAGCTATCATTGCACTCCGACCGGAACACATGTACTGACTTACAGGCCTGTTGTAATCGGGACCGGACCGGCCGGTCTGTTCTGTGGTTATGCGCTCGCACGTATGGGATACCGTCCAATTCTTTTAGAACGTGGTGCTTCTATGGAAGAGCGCCAGAAAGACGTACAAGATTTCTGGAAAACAGGCAAACTAAATCCTGAGTCTAATGTCCAGTTCGGCGAAGGCGGTGCAGGTACATTTTCTGATGGGAAGTTAAATACGCTTGTGCACGATACCCATAACAGAGGAAAGGAAGTCCTGCGTCTTTTTGTGAAATATGGGGCACCGGAATCCATTCTTTATGATGCAAAGCCACATATCGGAACTGATATTCTGGCAAAGGTCGTTAAAAATATACGTGAGGCAATCATCTCTATGGGTGGTGAAGTTCGTTTTCATACAAAAGTGACAGGAATCCGTACAAAACGCAGCATTGATTTTTCAGATGAGCCGGCACTTGCGATGCTTCATCTGGAAGATACCAGAACAAACATCGGAGAAGATTTACTGACGGACGTTGCAGTACTTGCCATTGGTCACAGCGCCAGAGACACTTTTGGGCTTTTAAATCTCTCAGATATAAAAATGGAGCCAAAACCATTCGCTGTAGGCGTACGCGTAGAACATCCACAAGATATGATTGACGAATCTCAATATGGTAAAAATGCACCCGAGAGCCTTCCTGCTGCCGCATATAAATTAACAGCTAAGACAAAAGAGGGCAGAGGTGTCTATACTTTCTGCATGTGTCCAGGCGGTTATGTAGTAAATGCTTCATCTGAAGAGAACCGACTTGCAGTAAACGGCATGAGCTATAGCGGGCGAAATGGCAAAAATGCCAATAGTGCAGTAATCGTAACCGTCTCACCGGAAGATTTCCCAGAAAAAGGCATCCTCGGAGGTCTGGCTTTTCAGCGCCAATTAGAAGAGGCTGCATTTGCTGAAGGGCAAGGGAAGATTCCGGTCCAGCTTTTTGGTGACTTTAAGAAAAATGTGCCATCTTCCAGTGCAGGTGCTATAGCCCCACAGATGAAAGGTGCTTATAGCTGGGGCAATGTAAGGAGCATTTTCCCTGAGTTTATTGCGAGATGCCTGGAAGAGGGAATTACGGAATTTGGAAAGAAAATCCCAGGCTACGACCGCGATGATGCAGTCCTCTCCGGTGTAGAAAGCCGTACCTCTTCACCCGTCCGTATTCTGCGTGACGAGACCTTGCAAAGTTCTGTCAAAGGACTTTATCCATGCGGGGAAGGTGCAGGATATGCAGGCGGTATTACATCAGCCGCCATGGATGGACTGAAAGTGGCAGAAGCTGTCAGTCAAAAATACATGGCTTTCGACAATCCTAAGAATGTTTAAGAATTTTTTAAGGGTATAAGTCTATACACATTTTCAGAAATGTGCTAAAATGTATGGAGTTTTCAGATAGAAGAAACATGAGGAGGGGTACATATGAAAGGAGCAGGCGGAAAGAACTCCTGGGCACTTTTTCTGTTGTTATTAACAGGAATCGTCCTTGGAGGCTTTATTGGCATGCTGGCAGAAGGGGTGCCGGCACTTAGCTGGCTTGGCTATGGGCAGACGTTCGGGCTTGATACACCGATTGTAGTCAATCTGGGACTTCTGGTCATTACATTTGGCCTTACGATCAAGATTACAATTGCCAGCATTATAGGCGTTGTGATTGCAATTATCATTTACCGCTTCTTATAGTCTACCGAAGAGAATCATCGAATCTAAAGGAATGTATGAATCAAAAAGTTACCATGAAAGAGATACCGAGTGCCGACAGGCCTTATGAAAAATGCGAAAAGCTCGGCGCCGGTGCTCTGAGTGACACAGAACTTTTAGCTGTGCTGCTTCGGACCGGTACGAGAGGGGAGAATGCTCTCGAGCTTGCCAGCCGTATTCTTTATCACAACGGCGAAAGCGGAATTCTCGGTATTCATCAGTTCAGTATTGAGCGATTGAAGAAAATTCACGGTGTCGGACGCGTGAAAGCAGTCCAGCTATCCTGTATCTCAGAGCTTGCGAAGAGACTTTCCAAAGCCTCTGCCGGGGAATTATTAAGTTTTGAAAATCCGGATTCGATTGCAAGGTACTACATGGAAGATCTCCGGCATGAAAAGCAGGAAATCATGAAACTGCTCATGCTGAATTCCAAATCAAAACTCATTGGCGAAACGAATATATCAAAAGGAACAGTGAATGCTTCCTTAATTACGCCAAGAGAATTATTTATTGAAGCATTACAAAAGAATGCTGTATTTGTTATTATTTTACATAATCATCCAAGTGGTGAGCCGACACCAAGCAGAGAAGACCGGCTCATTACAAGGCGCATTCAGGATGCGGGAGCTCTAATCGGGATCGAGCTTTTAGATCACATCATCATTGGGAATAATTGTTATGTGAGTTTTCGCGAAGAAGGAATGCTGTAGAAAGGATTTGAATCATATGGCAAGGAACACCTATGGACTGGATCTGGGATCCTACGAAATCAAAGTCTATGACAAAAAGCAAGATACCATCTGGAAAGAAAAGAATGTGCTTGCAGTTCAGGATAAAAAAGAAATTATTGCAATCGGTGAAGATGCTTATCAGATGTATGAAAAGACTCCACCGGATATTGAAGTTGCATTTCCAATGCGTGACGGCGTTATTTCCCGTTTCAATGATATGCAGAACCTGCTTCAGAATATTCTAAAAAAGAACCGACATTTCAGCCGGGGTGCAGAATATGTGATCGCGGTACCAACTGATGTAACTGAGGTACAGAAAAAAGCCTTTTTTGACCTTGTGATCCACTCAAATGCAAAGGCACGAGAAGTTAATATCGTAGAACGTTCCATTGCCGATGCAGTCGGTCTTGGTATTGATGTACAAAATACAACGGGTGTTATGATTATTAATTTCGGTGGTGAGACAACCGAATTATCCGTCCTCACCGAAGGTGGTATCGTCTTTAACCGCCTGTTAAAGCTTGGCGGTACAACACTGGATCAGGAAATTGTGAATCTTGTACGGAACAGTCATGATTTTTTGATTGGAAGCAGAACGGCAGAAATATTAAGACAACAGTTCGATGTTTTTAACGGCGATTCTGAGACCGCTTTCTCTGTAGCAGGAAGGGATCTGATCACCGGACTCCCTATGCGAAAGACCATTTCCATCACACTTGTAAGAGCCGCATTTAAAGATACTCTTCTGGAATGTATGAAGGCCGTCCGCTCTATGCTGGACCGTACACCGCCGGAGATCCGGAAAGCTATTTACCAGAATGGGATTTATCTGACTGGTGGAATTGCAAATATGAGCGGTCTGGATGCTTATGTAGAAAGTATGACTAAAATCCACACAACTGCTGCTGAAAAGCCGGGCATTTGTGCCGTTAATGGGTTAAAGAAAATCATGCTTTCCAAGGATCTCAGTAAATTAGCATACTCAATGTTAGACGAAAGTTATAGGTGGATGAGATAATATGAAGATAAAAAACCAATCCTCAATTCCAAGTAAATACTGGTTGGCAATCATTGCAGTCATCTGTGTGATTCTTTTGGGAATCGATCAGGTGACAGACGGCGGGGGGCCGCTTCGATTTATCGGTGATTATACAGTTGTTCCAATGCAGAAAGGTATCAGCTATGTTGGAAGATGGTTAAGTGATCTTTCTGATAACTTTGAGACACTTCAGGATATGAAAAAGCAAAATGAAACTTTGCAGTCCAAAGTAGATGAACTGACTATTGATAATACAAGACTTCGCCAGGACGAATACGAATTAGAACGTCTGCGCGATCTGTACAAACTGGATCAGAACTACTCTGATTACGAAAAAATCGGTGCACATGTCATTGCGAACAACGGAACGAACTGGTTCAGTGATTTTACTATAGACAAAGGAAGTGCAGACGGCATCAAAGTGAACTGTAACGTACTGGCCGGGAGCGGGCTGGTAGGACTTGTCACAGAAGTTGGTCCCCACTATGCGAGAGTACGTTCAATCATTGACAATTCCAGCAACGTAAGTGCTATGATCCTCTCTACTTCAGATACCTGCATCGTACGTGGAGATTTGAAATTAATGGACGATGGACGTCTTCGTTTTGAAAAGCTGGCTAATAATGACAATGACATAAAGGTCGGTGAACAGGTTGTTACTTCCTATGTAAGTGACCGCTTTGTTCAAGGTCTCTTTATCGGATATATCAGTGAGATCAATGTGGATTCCAATAACCTGACTCGTTCCGGTTATATCACACCTGCGGTAGATTTTAGCAAAATTCAGGAAGTCCTTGTTCTCACAAAGACAAAAGAAGATATGACGAACGGGGCAGACAATGAGTCTGCTTCCGACACAGCAAAGGGAGAGTAGTGATCTATGAAACGAAAGCTCATAACACTGGCAATCATTATCCTGTGTTTTCTCTTGCAAAGTACCATTTTTCCATCACTGGCTTTTGCCTGCGTGCAGCCAAATCTTTTTATAATCGTAACAGCATCTTTTGGATTTATGCGAGGACGTAAAGAAGGTATGGCTGTTGGTGTGATCTGTGGACTTTTGACAGACGTTTTCTGGGGAAACACAATTGGATTTTATATACTTTTATATACTGTGATTGGATATTTAAACGGAACATTTGAACGTTTGTTTTATGATGAAGATATTAAACTGCCTTTAGTACTTATCAGTGGCAGTGAACTAATTTACGGTGGCATTATCTGCTTTTGCGGATATATCCTGAAGGGTGACTTTAGTTTCGGAACCTATCTGATTCATATTATCCTGCCAGAACTTGTATACACTATTTTAGCAACTTTGATCGTATATCAGATCATCTTACACATTAACAAAAAACTAGAAGCAGAAGAGCAAAGGAGTGCAAGCCGATTTGTATAATTTGTGGAACCGGATCAAATCCGGCATAAGTGATATCGTAAAATCAAGAACATTTATTGCAATTATCATGTTCTGCGTCTTGTCAGCAGTATTACTTCAACGAGTATTTTATCTGCAGATTGTGAAAGGACAGAACTATACCGACAAATATGAACTTCAGATTCAAAAAACAAAAGAGGTCGAAGGAACCCGCGGCAATATTTATGACCGCAACGGTGTTCTGCTTGCCTACAATGAACTGGCTTATTCTGTTACCATTCAGGATAATGGAGACTATGATAAAAAATCCGAAAAAAATAAAGCTTTAAATCAAATTGTAACAAAAGTTATTAATATTGTGGAAAGTAATGGTGATTCCGTCATCAATGATTTTGGTATTATTCTGGATGCCAATAGTGAATACTCTTTTGTATCAGAAAGTGATACCCAGCGCCTGCGTTTCATCGCAGATGTATATGGCAAAAAAACCATTGATGAATTATCGGACAAGCAAAAGTCCCAGTCTGCTGCCGACATCATGCATTACTTATGTACCGATAAAACTTACGGTTATGGTATCAACGAGAAAAAGCTGGACAAGACTATGATTTTGAAACTGGTCAATGTACGTTATGCAATGTCTCTGAACAGTTATCAGAAATATATCTCTACTACGATTGCATCCGATGTCAGTGATCAGACTGTGGCTGATATTATGGAAAACAGTGATTCTCTGCAGGGCGTTAACATTGAAGAAGAATCCTTACGCCGATATACAGACAGTAAATGTTTTGCAAATGTAATTGGCTATACCGGACAGATTTCAACAGACGAATATGATGCACTTAGTAAAGAGGATCAGGAAACTTATTCCAAAACGGATACGGTCGGAAAATCCGGACTTGAAAAAGTCCTGGATTCCACACTTCGCGGCAAAAAAGGTGAAGTGAAATTATATGTAAATAACGTTGGTAAAGTTCTGGACACCGTTCAGTCTACAGAACCAAAAGCTGGCAATGATGTATATCTGTCTTTGGATGCTAATCTTCAAAAAGCAGCCTATAATATTCTGGAACAGGAGCTTGCCGGAATTCTTCTTTCCAAGATCCAGAACACTTTGGATTTTGATCGGAATTCTGTCAGTGACGGAAGTGACGTTATGATTCCAATTGGCGATGTTTATAACGCACTCATTGCTAATGATGTTGTAAATATGACTCATTTCAGTGAGAATGATGCGAAATCAACCGAACAAGAAGTTTATAATACATTTTCCGGATACAAAGAGCAGGTTCTGGCAAGTCTTTCCAGTACACTTGCAGATCCTAATGCAGCTGCATACAAAGATGATTCTAAGGAAATGCAGGCTTATCTGAGTTATATTGTTACAGATATATTGACAAATAATACCGGCATTTTAAATTCCAGTGTCATCGACAAAAATGATGAAACCTATAAAGCATGGAAAACAGATGAGACCATCAATGTTTACACATTTTTAAACTATGCTGTTTCTCAGAACTGGATTGATACCTCAAAGCTTCAAAATTATACAAGCAATGGTGGTAAATATTCGGATTCCTCGGAAACTTTTCAGGCAATTATTTCATACTTAAATGAACATTTACAATCAGATAACAGTTTTGACAAGCTGATCTACAAATACATGATCAAAGCCGGATCCATTACTGGTCGTGAACTTTGTATGATTCTCTATGAGCAGAATATACTTAATTACGATGAATCTCAATATAATGCACTCGCAAGTGGCGCAACAACAGCTTATGACTTTATGCGTGGAAAGATCCAGACACTGGAGATTACACCTGGACAGCTCGGTCTGGAACCATGTACGGGTTCTTTTGTCATGACAGATACTTCCACAGGTCAGGTTCTGGCATGTGTATCTTATCCGGGATATGACAATAACCGACTTGCAAACAATATGGACTCAACTTATTACAATCAGCTTGTAACAGCAAGTTCCCGTCCATTCTACAATAATGCGACACAGGAAAAGACCGCACCGGGATCTACTTACAAACCTTTGTCTGCTATAGCCGGACTTACCGAAGGTGTTATCAGTACAGATTCCCATCTTCCGTGCCATGGTATTTATGAAAAGATTGAACCAAATCCAAAATGCTGGATTTACCCATATGCGCATGGCAGCCTGGATGTGTCAGGTGCAATTGAAAACTCTTGTAACAGTTTCTTTTATGAAGTCGGTTACAGATTAAGTCTGAAAGACAACGGAATCAATTCCATCAGCCAGGATAATAATCAAGGTGATTCAACGAATGCTTACTATTCCAGTGAACTTGGACTCCAGAAGCTTTCAAAATATGCTCAGATGTTTGGACTTGGAACCACTTCCGGAATGGAAATTCCAGAGGCTGATCCACAAATTTCCGATGATTCTTCTGTACCATCTGCAATTGGACAGGGTACCAACAACTACACGACAAGTCAGCTTGCCCGCTATGTTACTACGATTGCAAATAAAGGAACACTTTTTGATCTGACACTCCTGAACAAGACCACTGATGTCAAAGGCAATGTCATTGAAGAATCACAGCCAAAAATCGATAATACTCTGTCAGATATTTCTGCGAGCACATGGGATGCTGTACACGAAGGAATGCGTAATGTAGTACTTGTATCTCATAGTAGTACATTTTCGGATATTAACAGGAGCGGATTCCAGTTATCCGGTAAGACCGGAACAGCTCAGCAGAGTAAAACGCATCCGGACCATGCGCTTTTCATAGGATTTGCGCCAAGCGATTCACCGGAAGTTGCTTTTGCAACTCGTATCGCCAATGGTTATAGTTCTACTTATGCAGCAGAAGTAGCCAGAGACGTTATGAAATATTATTACCAGCTCACTCCGGAAAATGAATTGATAACCGGAACAGCTTCAAGCATTAGTTCAAATGCTTCAAATGAAGGCTAGGAGCAGCTTGCCCTTCAAAAGACAAAATGTTTCATTAAACACATAGCGAAAAGAAAATTCAAAAGCATGAAACAAAGCCATTGACAGGAGGAAGTTATTCATGGGCGAAGTAATTGTTATTACATCAGGAAAAGGCGGTGTAGGTAAGACCACTACAACAGCAAATATTGGTGCGGGACTCTCTTGGTTAGGAAAGAAAGTCATTGTCATTGATACCGATCTTGGTCTTCGCAACCTTGACGTAGTTATGGGACTGGAAAATCAGATCGTCTATAATCTGGTCGATGTGATTGAAGGAACCTGTCGATTGAAACAGGCAGCAATCCGGGATCGCAGATATGAAAATCTCTATCTGCTTCCATCTGCCCAGACAAAAGATAAATCAGCAATTTCACCGGAACAGATGAAAAAGCTGGCTTCAGAATTGAAAGATGAATTTGATTATGTACTTTTAGACTGTCCGGCCGGAATCGAACAGGGATTCCAAAATGCAATAGCCGGAGCTGATCGTGCTCTTGTTGTCACAACACCGGAGGTTTCCGCAATCCGTGATGCTGACCGCATCATTGGACTGTTGGAAAAAAATCAGATTCGCAATAGTTCGCTAATCGTTAATCGCATCCGAATGGATATGGTAAGACGAGGAGATATGATGTCCATTGATGATGTGACTGAAATTCTCTCCATTCCACTGATCGGAGCCATTCCAGATGATGAGCAGGTTGTTGTTGCCACGAATCAGGGTGAACCGGTCATCAGCCTGGATTCCCTGGCCGGAAAAGCCTATACAAATATATGCAAGCGTATTCTCGGCCTTGAAGTACCTTTCTTGAATCTTTCCGGACATCAAGGACTATTTTCAAAACTGTCCGGTGTCTTTCATAAAAAATAGGAGGGTACATACAGCATGTTAAAAAAATCTTCTGTGTCTGTTGCGAAAAGCAGATTGAAACTGCTGATCGTGTCAGACCGCATAAGCTGTTCTCCGGCAGAATATGAGAACATTTCCAGAGATTTATTCCAGACATTATCCAAATATCTGGAACTTACAGAAGATAACTTTCATGTTGAAATATACAGAACACATATTTTCATTTCATATGTAGGAGAAGAAACGTGAGATTACCAAGATTAACAAAACCTTATAAACTCAGAGATTACAAGTTCAGCCTTGTTCTGCTTGTATTTGCATTATCCGTGATTGGCGTTATGGTTGTAGGCAGTGCGAAGGCATCTGTTCAGAACAAGCAGATTTTTGGTGTCTGTGTAGGATTCGTTCTTATGATTATTGTATCTTTGATCGATTATATATGGATTCTTAATTTTTACTGGATTATATACGCAGCCGCAATATTAAGTTTGTTATCTGTACTTGTCTTCGGACACACAGCCAACGGCGCAAAGCGTTGGATTGACTTGGGATTTACAACTTTTCAGCCATCAGAACTAGCAAAAATTCTTTTAATTTTGTTTTTTGCAAGATTTCTTATGGATCACAAAGATGATATTAACGATGCAGTCACATTGATTAAATATGCAGTGCTTGCCGGAATTCCACTTGCTTTAATTCTGGTAGAGCCGAACCTTTCTACTACGATCTGCACTGCACTTGTCATCTGCCTGTTGATCTATGTTGGAGGACTGAGTTACAAATTTATCGGAACTGTACTTCTTATATTAGTTCCAGTGGCTATTATCTTTTTAAGTATCGCCGTCCAGCCAAACCAGCCATTTTTGAAAGACTATCAGCAAAAGCGTATTCTTGCTTTCCTGGAGCCTGAAAAGTATGCCAGTGATGAAGCATATCAGCAGAATAACTCTGAGATGGCAATCGGATCTGGTCAGCTTACCGGAAAAGGTCTGAATAACAATACTACTACCTCTGTAAAAAATGGTAACTATATCTCAGAGCCACAGACGGATTTTATCTTCGCCATTATTGGCGAGGAACTTGGGTTTGTTGGATGTTGTATTATTATTGCGTTATTACTACTTGTTGTGATACAATGTATATTAATTGGAATGCGATCGCGGGATCTCGCTGGAAAGATCATATGTAGTGGCGTTGGAGGTCTGATTGGATTCCAAAGTTTTATTAATATAAGTGTAGCAACGAATATGCTTCCGAATACCGGAGTACCGTTGCCATTTATCAGTTATGGCCTGACATCACTTGTAAGTTTATATATCGGTATTGGATTTGTCTTAAATGTCGGACTGCAACAAAAAAAATATCAATAAAGGAGTGAACGCAATGAATATAGGTCTTGTCGCTCATGATTCAAAGAAAACACTGATGCAGAATTTCTGTATTGCTTACCGTGGAATTCTGAGTAAACACGAACTTTATGCTACCGGTACAACTGGAAGACTCATCGAAGAGGTAACGAATCTGAATGTTCACAAATATCTAGCTGGTCCACTTGGTGGAAAGGAACAGCTCGGAGCTCAGATTGCTCAGAATGATATTGATGCATTAATTTTTTTAAGAGAACCGATGAACCCAAAACCTCATGAGCCGGAGGTCAATGATTTATTCCGCCTTTGCGATACTTATAATATCCCAATGGCAACAAATCTTGCAACAGCTGAACTGATTATTTTAGCAATTGACAGAGGAGATTTAGACTGGCGTGAAATGTACAGATAACTCTTCCAAAAGCAGAAGAGCAAGAAATAAACGAAATAAAAGAAAAAAACAAATAAGAAACAGATGGGTCGCATGCCTGTCTGTTATTCTTATGATACAGTGTATTGCAGCTGTCAACATCTATAAAGGCAGCAACAAAACAGAAGCTCTGGTACAGGAATATGAAACTTCCAATTATACAAAAACTTTGTATCGGGGGCAGCTATTTGCCGAGAATCTGTGTACAGCATCTGAAGATATTCCGTTATCTGTTAAATCTTCCGATACTGGTTCTAACTCAGTTTCCCAAAATGCTTCTGCTGCTGGTAATCCACTTGGTTTTGAACCGGAGTCCGTACATGCAGTAGGGCTTTTTGACGTGAATAACGCCGAAACAGATTGTGCTTATAATATTCATAAGAAAATCTATCCTGCAAGTACAACGAAGATTCTGACAGCCCTGGTTGCTTTGGAGAATGGAAATTTATCTGATACGGTCACAGTGGCTGATGAAGCTGATTCTGGTAAATTTGCAGCAGATGAACAGACATGTGGCATCAAAGCAGGAGATCAGCTCACACTGGAAGATCTGTTGAACGGTCTGCTTTTATATTCCGGCAACGACAATGCCGTTGCCATTGCTGACCACATTGCAGGCAGTACAGAAAAATTTGCAGAGATGATGAATGCTGAAGCAAAAAAACTCATGGCAACAAACAGTCATTTTGTGAATCCAAGTGGTCTTCATGACGATAACCATTATACGACTGCTTATGATCTGTATCTGATTTTTAATGAATGTATCAAACATGATGATTTTGTAAAGATTATTAACAGCAGTTCCTATACTGCACATATTACCGGTGCAGATGGAACAAAGCGAGATGTGAAATGGGAGCCTACCAACTATTATGCAAAAGGAGAAGCGACTCCTCCTGATAATGTCACGATCATCGGCGGCAAGACCGGTACAACAAAAGGAGCCGGAAACTGCCTAATTCTCCTTACAAAGGACAGTTCTGGAAATCCCTACATTTCCATTATTATGGGAGCCGGATCAAAGCCTCTTCTTTATCAGGATATGACATCTATGCTCAGTAAAATTTAGTTGCACTAAAAAGGTATATCAAAAGGGGCGTCCTCATAGGGATACCCCTTGGTTTGTTCTTAGCCTGCTTTATGAGCAGACATCTGTCATATCTTTCATGCGACCGTACAAGCTGATCAGGTAAAGTCCACAGATACCTACGATTGTATAGATAATCCTGGATAACCAGGACAGATTTCCAAATAAGAAAGCTACCAGATCAAACCGGAATATCCCAACGAGCAACCAGTTGACAGCCCCGATAATTACAATTGTAAGAGCTGTATTGTCAAACCATTTCATATAGATTCCTCCTTTTTTGTACTACCTATATTATGTACAAAGTTCAAGAAATTATGCAAAAGGACCATATTTATGTATTACACTTATTCAGATTATTTGAAAAATAAATATCATGAAAAGGTTTATAAACTTCCTGTCAATCTTCCTGTTACCTGCCCAAACCGTTTAAACGGAGCATGTGGCTGCGATTTCTGTGCGGAACAGGGAACAGGATTTGAAGCTTTAAATCATCAATTATCTGTGACAGAACAATTAACTCTGACTCGAGAAAAGATTGAAAAAAAATATCATGCACATAAATTTATTGCTTATTTTCAAAACTATACGAATACATTTTTGCCCATTGACAGATTTGAAAAATATATGCGGGAAGGTGCAAGCTTTCCGGATGTTGTAGAAATTTCCATTTCGACCAGACCGGACTGTATCCGCTCTGATTATTTGGAAATTCTTGAAAAAATCCGTTCAGCATTTCAAGTAGAGATTACTTTGGAACTTGGACTTCAGACTGTAAATTACCATACATTAAGAAATATACATCGCGGACATACATTAGCCGAATTTATGGATGCTATGTGGATGATTCGAGATTATCACTTTGACACCTGTGCACATGTTATTCTCAACTTGCCGGGTGATGATCTGATTGATGCTATTGAATCTGCAAAGATACTGTCTGCACTTCAGGTCAGCACAGTCAAACTCCATTCTCTCTATATTGCTAAAAACACAAGGTTGTGTGAAGCTTATGAAAATGGTACAATAACTCTGTGTTCAAAAGAAGAATATATCACACGTGCAATTACATTTTTGGAATACCTTAATCCAGAAATTGCCGTGGAACGGCTTTTCAGCCGTATCCCCGAAAATGATGCCGTTTTTTGTAACTGGGGCACAAGCTGGTGGAAACTAAAAGATGAACTACTTAGCACGATGCAGAAAACAGACAGCTACCAGGGAAAAATGTATCATTATTTACATGGAGCAGCTTTAAGGTCTTTAGATGGCTCTGATAATTTATAGTACTTTGTCTGCTTTGCAGATTTAAATATTACGATTTGTCTAAGAATCTTGAATCATTAAAAGGAGGCCGACGTTGGCAGAAAATCATACTACAAACATTACTGCATTTCGGAAAAAATGGAATATTAATATCGGAATTGTCATCTTTGGAGTGGTATTCATATATCTGCTTGTCACGGTTCTTATGTACCTGACAAGTAAGCATATTTCGGCATATGAAGTCAGAGAGGGCAGCATTTTAAAAGATAATGCCTATACCGGACTGGCAATCCGCAATGAAGAGGTCGTGACTGCCGAGCAGTCAGGTTATATTAACTATTTTGTGTCAGAAGCCAGCAAAGTTGGTGCAAAAACAAAAGTATATTCTCTTTCTCCGAAACAATTAGAATTTAATGACACAGTTTCTACAGATTCGCAGGAACTGACTGCCGAAGAACGAGATTCCATCTATTTAAAGACCCAGTCCTTTAGTGAAAATTACAATGGCAGCAGTTTCAACGAGGTTTATTCTTTAAGAGATGAAATTTCCTCTGTTCTGGAAAGCAAATCTAATCAAAGTCGTCAGGCACAATTAGATGAGATGGTACAGGCAGGTACTGACGGGCTTCAGGTATTCAATGCTCAGTCCGACGGTGTGATTCTTTATTCTACAGATGGATATGAGAATCTGACCGTCAGTGATGTCACTGCTGATATGCTTTCAAAAAAGAACTATAATTCCGTAAACATAAAAAACAATTCAAAGGTAAATTCCGGAGAAGCTATCTATAAACTTGTGAAAGATGATGACTGGTCACTGGTCATTCCACTGGATGATAAAACAGCTAAAAATCTGGCTGATACGAAAAGCGTAAAGGTTCAGTTCACAAAAGATCAGGTGAAAGAACGTGCTTCTTTTCAAGTATACAGTGCCAAAAACACAAACCTTGGTATCCTTACATTTCATACTTCCATGGTCCGTTATGCGAAAGACCGTTATCTGGATATTGAATTAATTTTAGAAGATGAATCCGGACTTAAAATTCCAAAGTCCTCTGTGACAAAAAAAGACTTTTATCTTGTACCGGAAAATTATCTGACACAAGGCGGCAACAGTAAAGAAACTGGTGTTTTAATCCATAACGATTCTGACGATGCCCAGTTTAAAAAAGTTGATGTCTATTATCGAGATACAGAAACTGGTATGGTTTATCTGGATCCAAATGCATTTGATAAAAATACAACTTTAATAAAACCTGATTCAACTGAAACATACAAGCTTAAGAAAACAAAATCTTTACAGGGAGTCTATAATATCAATAAAGGATATGCTGTATTTAAACAAATCCATATACTGTGTGAAAGTGATGAATACTATATCGTTGAATCTGGAAATTCCTATGGTCTGGCTAATTATGACCATATTGCACTTGTTGGCAAAGATGTAAGAGAAAATGATATTGTTTATTAAGGAGCTGATAAAAATGTTAAAAGAAAATCTGGAAAATGTAGAACAGAAAATTCAGGCTGCATGCGAAAGAAGTGGGCGTGACCGCTCAGAAGTTACTCTGATCGCAGTCAGTAAAACCAAACCGGCAGAAATGGTCCAGGAAGCTTATGATCTTGGAATCCGTCTTTTCGGTGAAAATAAAGTTCAGGAAATCATGGATAAGTCGGAAGTACTTCCTGCTGATATTCACTGGCATATGATCGGCCATCTTCAGCGCAACAAGATCAAATACATCATTGATAAAGTGGATTTGATTCATTCTGTTGACAGTTTGAGACTTGCCGAAGCGATTGAAAAAGAAGCAGCTAAGAAACATGTAATTGCAAAAGTCCTGATTGAAGTAAATGTAGGAAGAGAAGAGAGCAAATTCGGATTTCTTCCGGAAGAATTAGATGATTTTGTTGAAAAAGCTTCTGATTTTTCACATATTCAGTTTATGGGACTCATGACAAGCGCTCCATTTGTTGATAATCCAGAAGAAAATAGACCAATTTTCGCAGAATTAAGGAAATTATCTGTTGACATAGCGCGTAAAAACGCCCATAATATGTCTATGAGTATACTTTCCATGGGTATGACCAATGATTATGAAGTTGCAATTGAAGAAGGTGCAACAATGGTTCGTGTGGGAACAGCCATTTTTGGTGCCCGTAATTATGCTCAAACAAACGTAAGATAGGAGATATTACAAAATGGGAGTATTAGATAAGTTTTTGGACATCATGAAGTTAAGCGATGATGATGAGTATGATGAAGATGACTTCTTTGATGATGACGAATATGATGATGAATACGAAGAAAAGCCAAAAAAGAGTATCTTCCGCAGAGAAAAGACTCATGATGAAAGCGACGAAGACGATTACGAGCTTCCTGCCAAGTCTCAGCAGCGTCCGGCCCGTTCTAATAATAAAGTAACTCCGATGCGTCAGCCAGCACGTCGCACAGGTGTAAGCATGGAAGTCTGTGTTATTAAACCGACATCTGTAGAAGATGCCAGAGAGATCACCGAAACATTATTAAGCGGACGTACTGTTATTCTGAATCTGGAAGGACTGGATCTTGAGGTTGCTCAGAGAATCATTGATTTTACATCTGGTGCTACATATGCAATCAGTGGAAATCTTCAGAAGATATCCAATTACATCTTCCTTGTCACACCTACTAATGTTGACATTTCCGGAGATTTACAGGATTTACTGAACACTTCTCTTGACACATCTTCAATGCGTACAAGATTTTAATTAAAAGTTTTTCAGAGTATTTCTAATAGTGAGTGTTTATGAATAAAGAGGAACAATTATTGGAAAAACGGCTGATTGAATTATCTAATCTTGCATTCAGCCGTGATATTGTTACATTTTCAGATTTTCTGAATTTGAATGAATTGAATATCCTGCACAGGACCCCGAAAGATCAGTTTAAAGCGAGGTTCGAAACGTATGGAGGTTATGAGTTAGCAGAGCGTCAGATGGTTGCATTTCTACCTGATGCTCTTTATTATGACTACGGTTACCCAATGCAGGCTCTTAAGATCTGTCCGGTGAACAAGCGTTTTGCGGAAGATCTGACACATCGTGATTATCTGGGGGCTATTATGAATCTTGGAACCAGTCGTACCAAGATCGGTGATATTATTCAAACAGACGATGGTGCTATTGTTTTTGTAAAAGAGGAGATTTCAGACTATATTATGAAAAATCTCACACGGATCAGGCATACAACTATCACCGTGGAACGCAGAGAACTTTCAGATATTTCCTATGAACCTCATTTTGAGGTATTGAAAGGAACAGTTCCTTCCGTGCGCCTTGACACTGTGCTTTCGGTCGCATACCCACTTTCCCGGAGTAAGCTAACCACATATATCGAAGCTGCAAAAGTGTTTGTAAACGGTAAACTGATCACGAATAATGGCTATCATCTGAATGAAGGCGATTTGATTTCCGTCCGTGGACTTGGACGAATCGCTTATGCAGGAATTCTGTCCGAGACAAAAAAAGGACGTTACATGATTTCTCTTAGAAAATATATTTAAAATATCCGGAATATGACAGTATTTTTGAAACTTCGAATCAGAAAGGACTTTTATAAATTATGGATTCAATAAAATCACGTGGCAGACATTATATTTCAGCGATATTACTTGTATTAGTTGGTGTATGGTTCGATCAGTTCACAAAAACTTTAGCTGTGGATCATCTAAAAGGGCAGGATCCTTTTATTCTGATCAAAAATGTGTTTCAGTTTGAATACCTAGAGAATCACGGAGCAGCATTTGGCATTCTGCAGAATAAACAGATTTTCTTTTTTATCATTGTACTGATCATTTCAGTATTTATTATCTGGTTCTATCTGCATGTCCCAATGACAAAAAAACTACTGCCATTACGAATTTGTGCCGTATTTATTTTCTCTGGTGCAATTGGTAATTTTATTGATCGGTTAAAACTAGGATATGTCGTGGATTTCTTTTATTTTAAACTGATCGACTTTCCAGTTTTCAATGTAGCTGACATCTATGTAACAGTCGGAACATTTATACTTGCTTTTTTATTGTTGTTTTATTATAAGGAGGAAGACCTTGACAGAATATTTCACAGTTGAAAATGAAGAAGGAGACCGTATTGACCGTTATCTTGCTGAGGAGATGCCGGAACGATCTAGATCATATCTTCAAAAATTAATTAAAGAACAATATATTAAAGTCAACAACAAGCCTGTAAAAGCCAATTACAGGCTTGTTTTAGGTGACAGGGTAGAAGTATGTATCCCAGAGGCAAAAGAACCCGATATCGAGCCAGAAAACATTCCTCTGGACATTTTATATGAAGATGAAGATGTAATTGTCGTCAATAAGCCAAAACAAATGGTAGTCCATCCTGCCCCTGGGCATTACAGTGGAACATTGGTCAATGCTTTAATGTATCATTGTGGTAATGAGCTCTCCGGTATCAACGGCACTTCCCGTCCCGGAATCGTACACCGCATCGATATGGATACAACCGGTTCTCTGATCATCTGTAAAAATGACATGGCTCACCAGAGCCTTGCTGTGCAATTAAAAGAACACTCTATTAATCGAATTTACGAAGCCATTGTACATGGAAATATCAAAGAAGAAGAAGGAACTGTAAATGCACCTATCGGACGTCATCCAACAGATCGTAAGAAAATGAGCATCCATGCTAAAAATGCAAGAAATGCCATTACCCATTACAAAGTGCTGAAACGCTTTGGCGACTACACTTATATCCAATGTAAGCTTGAAACCGGGCGTACACATCAAATTCGCGTACACATGGCAAGTATTGGACACCCACTTCTCGGTGATCAGGTATATGGCCCCAAAAAATGTCCATTTTCCAAGCTCGTAGGGCAGACCCTGCATGCTAGAACACTTGGATTTATCCACCCACGTACTAATGAATATATTGAAGTAAATGCTCCTTTACCTGATTATTTTTTGAAATTATTAGAGAAATTAATATAAATTTTCTATACATTTCGCGTAATTTATAGTATAATGTCTATATATTTAAAGGAGCGTGATAAATATGACAAATACAATTATTACAATCGGACGTGAATTTGGTAGTGGAGGATGCGAGATAGGTCATAAATTAGCTGAAAAATTAGGTATTAAATGTTACGACAAAGATATGCTGGATCTTGCAGCAAAAGAAAGCGGAATATGCCAGGAGATTTTTGAAAGCCATGATGAAAAACCAACAAACAGCTTTCTGTATTCTCTGGTAATGGATACATATTCCTTTGGTTATTCATCCGGAAGTTATACGGATATGCCATTAAATCATAAGGTTTTTCTTGCACAATTTGATGCGATAAAAAAGATTGCAAAAGCCGGACCTTGTGTTCTTGTCGGAAGATGTGCAGATTATGCATTAGAAGATAATCCTGAGCTTTTAAGCGTATTTATTCATGCAGATATGGATGACCGTATCCGCCGTATCGCACGTGATTTTGATCTGACAGATGCAAAAGCAAAAGATATGATCCGTAAGACAGATAAACAGCGTAGCAGCTATTATAATTATTATACAAACAAACGCTGGGGAGATGCAAACAGCTATCAGTTCTGTCTGGATAGTTCCAAACTCGGCATTGAAGGTACTGTTGACGCTATTCTTAAACTGATTGAAATCAGAGATGATCAGAAAATTAATAAAAAGATATACTAAATGAAAAAATCCCGGATATCATAGTTGAGACCTTTTAACTTCTGTCTTATATAACAATAAAAAATAAGAAAGCGGAACATTTTCTCAGTCAGAAATAGATTCTGCTTTCTTATTTTTTATTCAACTGTTTTAGTTTTTTGTTTGAATACTATTTTCTTACATCAAAAATCAAAAAAATTTTAATTTTTAAAATTTATTCTCTTAATTTCACTGCCGAAGCCGCCATACGGCGTCTGTCCTCATCAATAGCTGCATAATGTTTTTTGGTCGTATTAACATCTTTATGCCCCAGGACATCTGCCACAAGATAAATATCACCTGTTTCCTTATATAGCGACGTGCCATAGGTACTACGAAGCTTATGAGGTGTGATTTTTTTATTCGGAGTTACCTGACGGGCATATTTCTTCACCATATTCTCAATTGCCTGAACCCCCATACGCTTTCTTTGCGTTGACAAAAATAAGGCTTCTTCATGGCCGGAGAGGGGAGTAATGACTTTCCTGTCAGCTTCAATGTAATTCTCAAGTGCATCCGCAACCTCATCACCAAAATAAACAACCATCTGGCTTCCGCCTTTTCGCGTAACCGTAATTCCATTATTCTTAAAATCTACATCTGTAAGATTTAAACCTACACACTCTGAAACACGGATTCCAGTACCGAGAAGAAGTGTAAGAATCGCCAGATCACGATTCTTTGTTTTCTGATAATATGCAAGTGCCTGTCCAGTCAGATGTTCACCTGCAGATTCCACATAATCCAAAAGCATTGCCACCTCATCAATATCCAAACGTATAATCGCCTTGTCATGAAGCTTTGGCATATCTACTAAAAGCGTCGGATTCGTGGCAATGTACTGATGCTTAAAGTAATACGAATAAAAGCTTCTAAGCGCTGACATTTTACGTTTTAACCCACGTTCACCGTTGGTAATCATTTCGTTGTCCTCACGCTTATAAACCTTCAGATATTCCATATATTCTTCAATATCAACAGGCTCAATACGCTCCAGATCCTGAACCCGGAACTGATCCATCGTATAATTCTTGTAAATCGGATTATTTTCTAATAAAAAATGAAAGAACACCCGGATATCATATGCATAATTGATTCTCGTCTTTGCAGACGCTTTGGGCTCCATAGCCCGGAAATAATCCTTCGCGAATGGCGGCAAAGTCTTTAAGACTTCTCTAAGTCTCAGTGTCTGGTCTATCTGTGTCTGCTTGTAATAATCGCTGGTCATAGTTGATGATTTAGTTATTGTTTTGTCTGCCATAATAGTTTCCCCTCGTATTAATTACGTTATGTATCTATATGATCTTTTGAATATTGGAATATCCTTTATTTCATATAAAAATCTACGTAAATTATACCATAACTTCATCTTCATATCTACATCTTTTGGAAAAATCGGTGTTTGTCGTATAGATTGATTTTACTAATGTGAGCATATAACAAAAAATAACACTAGAATGAACTTTAGCCACCTAAATCATAGCAAAAATATTAAATAAATCTGGATAAATCAATTTCCAATTCGCCATCATAAATCAAAACGGGAATTTTCTGTGTAAAATCATATTCAAACATATTGTCATTTTCAAAATCAAAAACTGTTACTTTTTGCAAGGTTTTGTCTATAACCCAATACTCTCGAACTCCAGCAGTCCGATATTTGAATGTTTTTACAACATAATCCATCCGTTCACTACTTGGAGATACAATTTCAATTATCCAATCCGGTGCTCCATGGCAGCCTTTTTCGTCAAGAATTGATGGATTGCATATTACAGACAAATCCGGTTCGACATAATTTTGATTATCGTCATTCAAGAATACTGCAAATGGTGCTAACGCTACCTGACAAGAACCTTTATTGTTTTTAATAAAAGTACCTATCGTTAAAGATAATTCAAATAGTATAAACTGGTGCGTTGCAGTTGGCGGAGCCATATCATAAATTTTCCCATCTAAAAGTTCAGCACGTTCACCCTCTGGTAAAGCCAAAATATCATCAACTGTATATTTATATCGTTCTTTTGGTAATGGCATAACTAAAACCTCCTTTACATTATTTAATCTCTACACCGCTAATATCAACAATTAAAAAGATCCTTTTCTATCGAGTAATCAACTTTTGTTATCCAAATTTCTCTCGTATATTCAATACAGGTTTCGGTACAAAATCAAATCAATTAGAACAACTTACTTATTCATTACATTGACATTATTTACCTACTACCATTATTTTACTCAGTCTCTGAATTTAAGTCAATTAATTTGATATTGGAATATTTCCAGGCAGATTGCCCACTGAAAGTGTTTCAAAATTAATTATGAAACTCCTTAAATCGATTCATTAATTTAAAATGCGTCCGGCAAAAGCCAGGCGCATCATGATATTGAAATCTTAATCCTTCAATCTACTTAATAACATTTGGTAATGCCGTTGTCCAATATGACGTCCAGCACGTTGCAAACCATCAACACATTCTTTCACTTCACTAGCTGTCAATTCTTGTTCATCATAAGCAGCCATAAGAATCCCTATTGTTCCCATGAATTTAATTCCCATTTGTGCTGATACATTTCTTCCTTTCGCTTCGTCCATTAATAATAAATCTGCTTTTAATTCATCTGTCATAACAATAGCCTCACTCTCTCCTTGGTCAAGCCCTGTTGCTCTCTTCAATATACTGACAGATTCTGGATTATTTATAGGTTTAACAACAATAAACTTTTGTTGCCTGATTTGTTCAGCTTCCAAAAGAAAACGATCATCTACCGTTAATTCATTGAATACTGCTTGGGGAATCATAACCTCTCCAAATAGTCTCTCTAATAAATTAATGCGATTAATTTTTAAAAGTGATATCAGAGGTGTTGTATCAGATACAACAATCATACAACCTCCTCCTTCTTTTTCAACTGTTTAAAAG
>ENA-OROU01000294-OROU01000294.1-human-gut-metagenome-genome-assembly--contig:-NODE-294-length-55980-cov-50.682253_pt1 | contig 55980 bp, 88 predicted proteins | sample MGYA00242131_ERZ509054 | MGnify/ENA primary metagenome ERZ509054 (study PRJEB26280, sample SAMEA2338749) | human gut metagenome | biome: human gut; feature: human-associated habitat; material: faeces... | reverse complement strand
CTATCTAAAGCACCGATAGAAACGCTTCTGATATCGCTAGTGGCAGTTCCTAAGTTGCTTAAGGCGATAGGTGGCGCAAGCGTAGTATCGAGCCTTACTAAGACATACAATAAGTTAAATTCATTAAGCATAATGGCAGAAGATACAGCCAAGGCAATGAAAGCAGCAAAAAACGGCAGTGCAGCAGCAGCTTCGGCATTAACATTTATGCACCCTAAAATTACCAAAGCAACATTGGATTTCCAAGACTTTAGAAAAGTTGTTAAAGATAAAGGGCTATTTACTGTATTTAACAGCGGAATAACCAAAGTTAGAAATAATATGTCGCTATTTCAAAAAGTATTGCTTGGCGGAGTATCAGCTTTTGGAGAATTTAAACTCATCGAAAGCGGTTTTACTGATATAGCCAAAGGAAGTGATAACCTTGTAGCTTCTATTGCTAAAATAGCAGGTGGTGCAGCTATCGGTGCAGCAGGATTATACACAGCTTTTGGACCGGCAGGCTTGGCTATGGCGGCAATAGTTGGTGTAACAGGTGCAATCAAAGGATTTATTAAAATCCAAGACGAAATTCCAGATTATTTATCTGGATATGGAGTTATTAGAGAAGAGGTTGGCAAAACCACAAGTGAAATACAACAATCAATTGCTTCAATAGAAGATTCATGGAAAAATAATACAACAGCTGATGAAATCGAAGCTCTTAAAACAAAATACTTTGAACTAGCAAATCAAACAGGCTTAACAACTGAACAGCAGAAATTACTCAAGGATATTGCACAGGAATTAGTTGAAAAAGTACCGGAATTAAGTGGAGTTATTGACACAGAAACTGGCGCATACAAGGGAACTAGAGAAGAAATTGAAAAACTGATTGACAAAAAGCAGGAAGAGTACCGCTTGGAAGCGTTAAGGGAAGATTATATTCAATTGATTAAAGATGAATATAAAGAGAAGAAGGAATTAAAGAAAATGGAAGATGCTCTCAACGACAGCAAAGAAAAGTTGAGACAGAAACAAGAGGAACTTAATAAGCTGACATATAACGGTGCTTTACAGGTTGTCGAAATGACGCCAGATGAAGCTACAGCTTATGCGAGCGTAACAAGAGAAATTGAACAACTCAACAAAGAAGTTGAAGCCAATCAAGATAAGGTTAATGAAGCTAGGGGAACAGTTCAGCAAGCTACGGATGATATGCAGTTTTGTTGGAATGAATTAAAAAATACCGCTGTTGGAACTTCGCAAGATACGCAGCAGGCTATCACAAATGCGTATGAACAAGCTAAAAACGAAGTACAATCAAAACTTGGTATTATTGATTCTGACACAAGCAGTACTTTTTCAAAGTTTGGAAACATAGGCGCAAATGCAGGATCTGATTTAAGCAGTAGATTTAGCAGCAGCATCAGCGATATACCATACGCAGCGCAAAGGGCATACCAGAATATTATTGACAGGGTTGATGCTGGCGGAATAGGTGAAGAAACAGGAACAGAACTTATGAACGCATTAGCCGATACAATAGACAGTAACTCTTGGAGAATCAAAAATAGCTTATCAAGCAGTTTTGCTTCTAATTTTAGTGGAGATGTTTTTGACAATAGCGGAAATTTATCAAGTAGCGCTTTTCATATTAGAATAACTCCTAAATCGTATGCAGTGGGTGGATTCCCAGATGGAGAAGATGGACTGTTCTATGCAAATCATAATGAGCTTGTCGGTAAATTCAGCAATGGTAAGACAGCGGTTGCAAACAACGAGCAGATAACAGATGGCATTAAGCAAGCTGTTATTGAGGGCATGTCAGAAGTATTTGCTAATGCAAATATAGGTCAGCAAAACGGAAACATTGTTGTACAGATTGACGGACAGGAAGTGTTCAGAACAACACAGAGATATGCCAATCAGTATACAGCTATGACAGGACAGCCAGCATTCAATATTTAATAAATAAAAAGGGGCTGCCAGCCCGACAACTGACAGCCAAAAGTTACAATACCACTTAAACAAGCAGTACAAATATTATATAACACTAATTGAATTAACGCAATAGAAATATTAAGGAATGTATCAGAAATGGTGCATTCCTTTTTTAATGCCTTGAAAGGGGTGGTTTGATTGATTGACGCAGTTGTGATTGAGGGGGTTAGATTCCCAGTAGCATATAACGGCTACACATACAGTAGGAATAAGATATGGTCTAAGAATACAGGAAGAAATGATTATGGAGAAATGGTAGGCACGATTGTAGCACTCAAAGACAAGATTGAACTGCAATTACCGCCGCTAACAGGTGAGCAGGCACTGTTGCTTGATAATGTAGTAAGCGACGTAGATAACCCATTCCCAACGGCACAAGTCCTATTCTTAGGTGGCACACAAAAGGAAATGACAATATACACAGGAGATGCGACATATCCGTATCTCACAAGGGCGAAGAATGAGGACGGACTAATAGTCGGAGCAAAATTAAGTTTGATTCAAAAATAAAGGAGAGTTCCACATGAAACTTAAAACGAGTGAGTTAATAGACAGATTCCAGAGCTTAAGTAACATATCGCACGACAAGACTACAGGCAGAATTGCTATGGCTGTTATGTGCAATATTAAGGCGTTAGAAGAGCTGTACAAGGCAACATTACAGACCATAGAAGATACTAAGGTTAAGTATGCAGATAAGGACGACAGCGGCAATCCAGTTATCAACGATAATCAGTATCAGGTTACATCAGAGAACTTAAAGAAGTTACAGGAAGAAATGCGGGAAATCAACGAGCAAGAGATTGAAGCACCTGACATGACAATGCTTCCTATGGACGCATTCGATAAATGCGAAGAAATTACACCAGCTAAATTATACTCAATTGAATTTATGATAAGCCATTAATTAATCAATAAAGGCGGTGTAGAATGAAGATATTAGACACAGCTATGACGGAAATTGTTAAGGGAAATAGTGCAAGATACTATTCTAAGTATGTTGTTGACGGAAAAGAACATACCGAAACACTTAACAATTTCAAGTTTCAAAACATGATAAATCCCAATAATGAAATTACGATAGGTAACACTTGCAGTAGCGGTGTTACCTTTTCTATTTATATGCCAGCAATAAGCCTCGAAAATAAGGAGATTGCCATATTCGAGGGTGTTAAGGTTGGCACAGAAATTAACTATATTAAGTTGGGAATATTTACAGTTACTAAACAGACAAGTGATGGAGAGTATACAAACTATGAAGCATACGACAGAATGTATAAGGCTGACATGCCTTACTTCTCTGACATGACATTTCCTAACACAGATAAAGCTATTCTTAATGAAATATGTGGCAAGTTAGGCATATCTTTAGCAACAAATATAGTCACAGCACATACTATTAACGACAAGCCGCAAGGATATACCTACAGAGAAATTATCGGTTATATGGCTATGCTACAAGGCTGTAATGCAGTAATTAATTCTGACGGAAACCTTGAATTAAGGTGGTATAAAGATAGTGGATATGTACTTGACGGACATAAGTATTATCAGCAGGGCGTTACATTTACAACAAGCAAGGATTTTATCATACAGAAGCTGACTTGCAACAATACCAAAAGCGGTTCTACAGAACAAAGTCAGATTACTTCTGGTGACGGAGCGACAGGGCTTAGTTTTGCTAATCCGTTTATGACACAGACAATTCTTGATGAAATCTATAAGAAGATAGGCGACTTTCAGTTCAGACCGCTTACAGTTAAGTTTGTCGGTGATTACCGACTAGAAGTTGGTGACATTATAACTGTCAACAAAGGTGGCGTTGACTACAAAGTGCCTATAATGCAGATTACGCACGAATGTGACGGCGGACTTATAGATACTGTTACATCTATAGGTCAATCTGACACGGAGAATGCAAGCGTTGCCTCTGGTCCTATTACTAAGCAGATGGAACGGTACTATGCCGACTTGATAACTGTTAATAAGGCATTGATTAACAAGTTAGATGTAGATACAGCCAAGATCACTTATGCAACAATAACTAATCTTAACGCAACTAACGCAAGCATTGAAAATCTTAAAACAAATAAGTTAGATGCAACATATGCAGACATTATTAATGCAAATATTGAAAACCTTAAAGCTGTTAATGCAGAGATTACAAACCTTAAGGCTAACTCTTTGACAGCTGATAAAGCCGATTTAGCCTATGCTAAAATTGATTTCGCAAACGTAACAGCTCAAGTTGTAGGAACTTCTATCATTAAAGATGGCGCAGTAACCAACGAAAAGGTACAGAGTCTGTCCGCTAATAAGCTGACAGCCGGTACTATTGACGCAAGCAAGATTACAGTTACTAATCTTAATGCCGATAATATTACAGTAGGCACAATTAATGGAAAACGCATAGGAACAGGTTCTTTGTCTCTGGATAAATTAGCTGAAAAAGTACCAACAAAAGAATATTTAGACAAGGTGCAAGAAGAGCTGCAAGGTCAAATTGACGGAAATATTGAAACATTTACTAAGACAGAGATACCTACACTTAATAATGAACCGGCTGTTAATTGGACAGACGATGCCACGAGAAAGAAGCATATAGGCGATATCTGCTATGTAGTTAATCCGGCTTCAAGTGCAGATGGATATTCATACAGATTTGCTGATACAGGTACATTAGAAGCACCTAACTATGAGTGGGTATTAATTAAGGATAGCGATGTTACTAAGGCATTACAGGACATCATTAACATTAATGGCGAGATTACCGGTATTAAAAAGTTTAATGTTGAAATCAGTTCATGGAAAACTGATACAGACAGTGAATTATCAAGTCTTAAAACACGAACAGCTACTCTTGAAACTGACATGGGTAACAAGGTTGATACTAAGACATTTAATGAGGTTAAACAGACTGTTGACGAGAACAGTTCTACAATAACCAAAATGTCTGAAACCCTTAGTAAAAAGGCTGATAGCAGTACAGTTACTGCTTTAAGCAACACTGTTAATAGTATTAAACAGACAACAGACACTAACACATCAAGTATCAGCAGTATGCAGACAACCATTAAGAACAAAGCCGACAGTTCGACAGTTACTGCATTGTCAAATAAGGCTTCTGAACTTGAACAAAGTTTGAATGGCTTTAAAACAACTGTAAGCGATACATATGCGACAAAGACAGATTTAAACATAGTTGACGGAAAATTCGCCAATTACAGTACGACAGAACAAATGAATTCTGCGATTACACAGAGTGCAAATAGGATAACAAGTAGCGTTAGTGCAACTTACACCACTAAGACAGAACTTAACAATCTACAAATTGGTGGAGTTAATAGATTCATAAAAAGCACTGTAACTCCTAATAAGTATATAACAGCCACTGGCATAATAACAGATGGCGGTAACTATTGGGATCTGACGGACTACATAGATGTGTCTAAGTGGACAAACTATGTGGCAAGCGGATGGACTAACCTAGGCAACGCACCAGCCACATGTTTTTTTGACAGCAATAAAAAGTTTATTAGCGGAGTAGCAGATAAATCTACTGGAGTGAGAGGTTCTCTGCCAGTTCCTTCTAATGCGACATATATGCGTTTTAGCTTTGCACATGTAGATACAGATAGATTGAAAATAGAAAAGGGTACAAAAGCTACAGACTACTCTCCAGCACCAGAGGATGTTAATGCTAAATTTAACAATTATGCTACAACAGCAAGTCTTGACCTTTATATTAAGAAAGACCCAACGACAGGAGAACTTAAATCTGCCATTGAAGCGATTGCGGATACCATCAATATTACAGCCAAAGGTGGCTTAAACATTTCTGGCGATAGATTTACGTTGACATCAACGAATACAACCATTACCGCAGATGGAACGATTAATTGTAAAAATCTAAAAGCTGTTGATGCTGACCTAGGAGGCACATTTAAAAATGTAAATGTAACTGACGGAGGTATTACAATGACCACTACTATTATTGGTGGTGAATACCTTATGAAAAGCAGTACAGGGGCATTTTTACAGATACAGGGACACTACATTGAAATGTCAAACGATGATGGTTCAGGAACGAAATGGATACTAAGTAGAAGCGAATGTGTTTTTAATGACTACTTAAATGTTAAGCTATACCACCCTTCACTTAAAAGCTATATGCAACCAGCTTTATCCAGAACTAATCCAATAACCTTTGAATGGACTGGTTCTTCATTGCGAGTTTGGGTAGATAATGTTCATGTAGGAACATTATTTGAATAATAGGAAAAAGGTAGTAAATATGTTAGAAACAAGAAAAAGATATAACATTTACAGGAACAAGTTATATAAAAAGACTATGGCAGAAAGAGAGTGGTACTAAATTCATGTGATTGTAAAAGGGCTGAAAAACTAAAAAACAGGTACACAGCTGCAACTGCATACCTGTTTGAAACAGTGAGATTCACTATTTAATGCTTCTATAGTTTAACAGAATTTCTCACATATTTCAACTTTTGTATAGATATTTATACAACTTAAATCGATAATATCTGCAATCAAGCACCTTAGTGGAAACACTGGGGTGCTTTTTTGATACACATTTTTCTAAATTTAGGAGGTAATTTATGAGTAAGTTATTCGGAATCGACACATCAAGATGGCAAGGAAATTTTGATTTCAAGAGTGCAAAGGATAATGAGGGTGTAGACTTTGCTATTATCAAGGCAGGCGGTGCTGATGATGGCTTATACGAAGATAGAGAGTTTGAGAACAGCTATAACAAGTTGGAAAGCGCAGGAATCCACAAAGGAGCCTATTTCTTTGGTAACGCATTAAGTGCTGATGAAGCTGTAAATGAAGCTAGATATTTTGCACAGCTTTTAGCAGGTAAATCATTCTGCTACCCAGTATTCTATGATGTTGAAGCAGGCATGGTTACCGGCAACGACCTTACAGACATTATTATGGCATTCCTTGATGAAATGAGAAATGCAGGATATAAGAATGTCGGCTTATACTCATATGAGAACTGCATTAACAATTATGTAGACATTTCAAGAGTAAAAGAAGCTGGTTATGCTGTTTGGGTAGCAAAGTATTCAGATGCAGAACCTAGAATTGCTGTTGATTATGATATGTGGCAGTTCGGTGGAAGTGTTAATTATCTTAGAGACGCACAGATTAACGGACAGACAGTAGATCAGAACTACTGCTATACCGATTATTGTACAGACCATGTAGTTGAAGACATTACAGTGCCAGACTATGAGCCAGTACCAGACACTAAGTATCATAAAGGCGATACAGTTAAGGTTATTAACGCTATCCAGTACGATAATGGCGAGCCATTCGGCACTTACTATGACGAGTACAGCGTTTTATCAGCCAGTGGCAGAAGAGTTGTTATCGGTGTTGATGGCGTAACTACTGCTGCTATTGACGAGGATAACATCAGCCTTGTTAAGTGCATTTATAACAATGACAATGATATCAACACAGATACAGTAAATCGCGGCGACGGTAAGAAAGTCAGAGCGCTTGATAACATTGATTATGACGGCGTGAGATTTGCGACATATTATGATGAATATGATGTGATTGAAGAGGACGGAGACAGAATTGTTATAGGTATCGGTACAACAATCACAGCCGCTGTCAATATTGCTAATCTTGAATTTGTTGGCGGTACAAGTTCTGATGATACACCTATTGATATCCCATTCAGTGAAGATATTGAAGAGGGTAGTACTGTAAGATTTATCGGCGATACTGATTATGATGGCACACCTATTAAGGCTTGGTTTGATGAGTATACAGTATCAGAAAGAAGTGGAGACAGAGTTGTACTTGTGCATGACGGAGAATTATTCGCAGCGGTCAATGTAGCCGATTGTGAATTAGTCTAACCTTAATAAAAATACCGGGAGTGCAATGCTCCCGGTAATATTTTAATTATTCAAATCTATCATAACAGCTATAACAGCAGGAATGGTTGTTATTGTTCCGTTTGTTTTCTTAAATTCCATTCCACCCTCAAGAAGTGTTCCATACATTGTCACATTGTCGCCAACAAGCAAATTATAATCAAAATCGTCTCTATAATACATTAAGACAACAATATCATCATTATTGCCATTAACAGCTAAATAATAGCAAGCAATATATTCACTGGATTCTTCACCGGTATGCGTATTTCCGCCTTTATCTTCGACTTCCCCATCATACTTTAATTCTGCTACAATATTACCTGTCAACTTGAATTCTTTATCAATATACTTATTAGGTGTACGCTTGAGCATTTCAACAGTTATATCATCAGGGTATACACTCTTGTCTCTTGACAATAATGTTTCTTGTTCTGTCTGGACTTCACTGGTACTTTCAACATTACTATCAGAAGCACCATTCTGACACGCTACAAGGCTCAATAAGCACATAACAAGCATAATGCTTACAATTCTCTTTATCATAGGTAAACTCCTTTATTTTCTTTCTTTTAACATTTTTTTAAACGATTCTCGGTATTCTTTTATTTTTTTAAGCCATTCAGATTGAGAATCTGACGATACTAGCTTATTATCTGAAAGTGAAAGCGATACTTCTGCATTTGAAAAAGCAGCAGAAAGTGTTTTATCATCAGCTTGTTTTTCTACCAAATTTGTTAAATTCTCCATTTTAGTGCTTGCTTCTTTTGCACTTAAAGTTCCATTTTCAAAATCATCAATAATCTGAATTGCACTGCTTATCATTTCTCTGTCGTTCTTAGAGTATTTATATCCATTAAACACTCCTAGATGAGCAAGCAGTGTTGCAACAATGATAACAAGAAAAATCATTGCAATAACTATACTTGACTTACTTATTTTTTGCTTCTCTTTCATAGGCAAATCCCCCCTTTAAATTTAATTTTAGCAATTATATCACAATATACATAATTTGTCGAATGATGTCAAAACTTGCGATATCTTTAAGTTGATTTTTATATTATAGGTATTTATAATAATAATTGTCCGAGAGAGTTCGGACAGAATCTTCAAGTTTCGGCTAGGTGGCACTGTTTGATTGGCGTTGGCAGTGTCACCGCTGAAAACTGTTAATCTACTGGGGGTAGGTTGACATGCAAGAACAGATGTTCTATAATAACCTCATTATTGTAGTCAAGGGAGGGGATATAAAATGAATATGGAGGAACGCAAAAATGAAATTTACAGCTTGATAAAAGAGGTTAATGATGAAGATGTAGTGGAATACATCTTCAAAATTGTAAAAGACATAACAAAAACTGGCACAACCTAACGACTGTACCAGCAGTACACACAGAAAAGTAAAAGAGCATTGCAATTTGAATCGTAAAGTGTTTTAATTAAAGTTCATCATAGGCAAGTAAACCAAGTTTTGTCACAGTTACATCTTCAAGAGTTTGAATGATATAACCTTTGCGATTGAGTTCTTTCATAAACGGCAACATCGAAACCATATCAATGCCAAGACTATTGGCGATGTCAGCATAATCAGTGTTGCCGTTTTTATTCCTTTTCTCTACTATGGCTCTTAAAAAATCTTTCGATTCAATCATTTATTACTACTCTCCTTTAAATAAATTAATTAAACCGAGAACATACTTTTGCTGTTCGTCACTTAACTCAAAAAATGTTTTTAACGAGTGTAATAATTTTTTGTCATTTCTGACTTTAATCCACAAATCAGCTTGTTCAGACAAAATAAGCTGTTCTTCTTCGCCAGTTCTTAAATATTCGGCTGATACACCTAAATATTCAGCAATTTTTCCCAACCTATCATCTGGTAATGTGCCTTTACGCAACTGACCTATATATCCGTTAGCAAAACCACATTCTAATTCTAATTTATGTATTGAAATCTTCCTTTGCTTGCATAGGTCTTTTACTCTTTCTACTGTGTTCATTTGCATTTTCCTCCATTTTTTAGAGTTTCACCTAAAAAAGGTGTTGACAAATTAGAGAACACTCTATATAATAAGTTTAAAGGTTAGGGAAAAGCCTAAAAATAAACTTAAAGGGAAGTGTTCTCAAAATATGTTTCTCGACAATTCATATATTAGAACTTTCTCTAAAGATTGTCAAGCTTTTCTCTAAATCTTTATCAAATAAAGAAAGGAGAAGTCTATGTTTTATCAAAATGTTGTTGCTTATTGCGAAGAAAATAATTTGTCAATACACGCATTTGAAAAAAAATGCGGTCTTGGCAACGGGGTTGTAGGCAGATGGAAAGATAATAATTCTTTACCAGCATTAACTACAGTGCAAAAAATTGCAGAAGCAACAAGAATCCCAGTTGAAAAATGGATTAAGTAAAAAGAGGCAACAATGAAAGACTTTGTGATGCTGCATTGATAACATTAATAATCGCTGTTGTTCTTGCAGTATTAAATTTTCACTTACGATACTGGACTTATTATTTTGATAATAAGCAGAAAGGAGTAAGAATAGAGAACATTTCTTCAATCCCTAATAGAATAAGAGGATTATAGCACAAAGTACAAACAGATTAGAATTTTTGATATTGATGCAATAGAAAAGTGATGGTAGCGGTAAATAGTTGCAAACTTTTATTCAAACATCATTGGTTCTTTTCGACAGGGATAGCGCCCTGTTCGTATCAAGTGTGAATTACCTACCAATTGGAAAGCGTCTACCATCACCTTTCTATTGTATCAATAAATATAAAGTTCTACAAGTTACAGCAGATAGGAATGAGCAGAATTGCTCAAATGCACCTTAAAAGGTCAAAATATATCACACATTATTTAGAAAGGAATGTTTATGGAGCTACAGATTTTTAGCAATTCAGAGTTTGGAGAAATCCGAACCATTACTAAAGATGATGAACCTATGTTTTGCTTGGCTGATGTATGCAAGGCATTGGAACTTACACAGCCGTCAAAGGTTAAAGAGAGGTTGAACCCAAAGGGTGTGAACAGTATTCCTACCCTTACAAAAGGTGGAGAACAAAAGCTGTTATACATTAACGAGAGCAATCTTTACAAGACAATCTTTCAGAGCAGAAAAGAGAGTGCAGAAAGATTTACAGAATGGGTTACATCAGAAGTCCTTCCATCAATCAGAAAGACAGGAAGTTACAGTAAGCCTTTGACAACATCTGAACAGATTAGATTATTGGCACAGGGCAACACAGAACTTACAGAGAGAGTTGATAAGGTTGAAGATAAGATAACCAGTATCGAAGAAGAAACTCCGCTTTACGGCTGTGAGATTGAAGAAGTGCAGAAACATGTTAGAAAGAAAGGAATTGAAGTACTTGGCGGAAAGGACAGCAATGCGTACAAAGACGGTGGTATTCGCGGTTCAGTATATTCTGATATATACAAGCAGTTAAAACGCGAATTCGGGTGCGTGGCGACATACAAGAGTATTAAAAGAAAATACTTGGCTGATGTACACGAATTCATAGACACCTATTTGTTACCAATAGCACTTGCCGAGGTGGTACATGATACAAACATGTAGGAGAAGATATGAAAGAAAAGATAATTAACATATTTGCAACACTGGCAGGAATCAGCCTTATAGCGTTGATTCTAAGACCGGTACAACCGCAAGCTAAGATTAATCAGCAGAGTGCAGTGTTAAGTGAATGCTACAACTCACATGTTGATTATAAGGTTGAAACTGGAGAGATAAGTGTTGATGAATATGAGTTGTCGCTCATGGCACATTTATTGATGGGCGAATGCGGAGCGACATGCAACGATGATGAAATGCTATATCTTGCAGGGGCCGTTGTTTTGAATCGGGTACAAAGTGAGTATTTCCCTAACAGCATTGAAGAAGTTATTTATCAGCCAGGGCAATATCAATGTACAGAACTTATAAACAGCGGATTCTATAAAGAACCAACAGAAAGATGTTGGAGAATAGCAGAAGAATTATTAATAAGCGGATATGACATACCTAGCAATGTGTTGTATCAAGCTGAATTTAAACAAGGTAGCGGTGTTTATAAGAAAGTGCAGAACATGTACTTTTGTTACAGATAAGGAGTTTGTTTATGGAGAAAAGAATAAGAGAAGAATTATTCAATCTAGGCATTCATTCTAACAGAAAGGGTTATGTATACATTGTTGATATTATGAGTAATCTTGATTCTGCATTAGCGATAGGTGACGCAGTTAAGAAAGTTGCTGAAAAATACAGCAAAAGCAAGGATTCTATCGGAAGTGCAGTAAGAAATGCTGTTAAGACAGCAAATCATAGCCTTGAGGTATGGAAGAATTACGATTGCTTAACAACACAAGGATTTCTTACAACAATGTATTACAGAACCAGAGAGGAGAGTGCCAATGAGTAGCATAAAAAGAATTATAAAACTTAACAGAAACAGACAAAGGGCTATAAAGGAAAAGGATTTTAGAAAATTCTATACTTTCAGCTGCAAAATCCATCTGATTGAAAGAATGGATAAAGTACCAATAGGAAGTTACATATTAAAGTAAGGAGAGAAAGAAATGGAAAATGCAATTAATAACAATAATATCACATTAGCAGGAGTAGTTGAGAGAGAACCAGAGTACTCACATGAAGTACTTGGTGAGGGGTTTTATGTGTTCATGCTCAAGTGTTCAAGAACAAGCGGTAACAAGGATACATTACCAGTAATGATATCGGACAGACTTACTGATATTAATGAAATCAAGGTAGGACAGGTTGTCACAGTTTCAGGGCAGATAAGGAGCTTCAACAGGCATGTTGATGATGTGAAGAGCAAGCTGATTTTATCTGTATTCGCAAGAGAGCTTGAAATACTAACACAGGACGCAACCGAACTACCATTTGAGGAAAATATTAATACAGTTATGCTTGACGCGCATATCTGCAAACCACCTATATACAGATGTACTCCAAAGGGCAGAGAGATTGCGGATATCTTAGTAGCAGTAAACAGACCATATGGCAAATCAGATTACATACCATGTATAGCATGGGGAAGAAATGCGAGATTTGCAGGTGGGCTTGAAGTTGGAGAACACATTCAGATCCAGGGAAGATTCCAGAGCAGAGAGTACGCTAAGAAGATAAGTGACAATGAGATTGAAACAAGGGTTGCTTATGAAGTATCAGTAAGCAGAATTGATTACGCAGAGGAGGGTGAAGCCAATGCATAGTGATATTACAGTTAGAGATTTAGCAAGTATGGCTATTGATGAAGATGTGGTATGCCAGATATGGACACCGCAATACGGAACAGTATTTAATGGTTCGTTTGAGGAAGCTAAGTATTCAGCCTATGCGGATAGGGAAATTGATAACTTCCAAGTTGAAGATGGCGTATTTGTTATGAATATATAAATAAGGAAAGGATATTGTTTATGAGAGCAACTTTAAAAAGGATAGTACTTGAAAACTTTATGTGCTACGCACACGCTGAATTTGATTTTTATGCCATTACAAAGATTATGGCTAAAAATGGCAAGGGCAAATCAACTATTGCCACGGCTTATCTGTGGTGCTTGTTTAACTGCGATTATGAATTAAAGGATAATCCGGTTGTCAGAAGAGAGATTGACAGAGTATCAGTTGATGATATGGACACAAGTGTTGAACTTACACTTGATGTTGACGGAAAAGAAATCACTATGAAGAAAGTACAGGTCCGTACATATAACAAGGATAAGACAGGTTATAAAGATGATAACTCATATTACATTAATGATGTGAGAAAGAATCTTAAGGATTTCAATACATATCTTGATGTTGATATGAATGTATTTAAGATGTGCAGCAATGTAAATGCTTTTCTTAATCAGAAACCGGCTGAAATGAGAGAATACCTATTCAGCCTTGTGGGAGATGTTACAGACCTTGATATAGCTTCACAGAAAGTCGAATTAGCCGAGTTAGTTCCTTTGCTTAATAAGTATACAGTTGAAGAATTATCCGCTATGAATAAGGCTACCAAGACCAAGATTACAAAGGATTTGCCTATTCTTGACGGACAGATTAAGGAAAAGGAAAGAGATATACAGCTTAAGCAGGCTATTGAAGTATCTGACCTTGAATTGCAGAAGAACAGCCTTAAAGTACAGATTGCTGATTGTGTGACAAAGCAGACCGACAATGACAAGCTGATGGCTGAATATGATAAGGCTAGTTCAGATATTCTCAACTTGAAGTTTGAGCTTAGTGATATGTCACGCAAGGCTAATGAGGACAATGTTAAGGCAAGAAGAAATCTTGAATCACAGATTAGTAACCTTAATTATGTGATTATAGATAGTAAGCAGTCAGTAAGTAGTGCAGAAATTATTGTTAGTCTTGATAAAGATAAAATAGCTGAATATCAGAAAACACTTGATGATAGCAGAACCGAATGGAAAGCCGGAAAAGAGCGTGTATTTGACGAGAATAACCTTATTTGCCCTTATTGCAAACAGGGATACCCGGAGGATAAAAAAGAGGAATTAAGGGCAGATTTCAAGGCACACAAAGAAGCAGAACTTAACAGAATTACTGATAAAGGCAACACAGCTAAGAAAATGCTTGATGAAGTCAAAGGATTGTTAGTTGGAGCTGAACAGGAATTGGCTGACAGAAAGCAGAAGTTAGAAAAACATTTAGTGGATTTAGCAGACCTTGAAAAGCAGTTAGCAGAACTTCCGCAGGAGATTGATGTATCAGCCACCAAGGAATATAAGGCACTTGAACAGCAGATAGTCGAAAAGGAACAGGCTATGCACAAAGCTAATGATATTTCAGCAGTTAAGGCAGAATTAAAGTCACAGGAAACAGCTTTAAGACAGCAGTTAGCAGAATGTGAAAGCCAGATTGCAAAGTCTGATACGGCAGCAGATGAACAGCGACTTGAAGAATTAAAGCAGACAAGGATTGATTCTGAACAGAATAAAGCTAATGCCGAGAAGATTCTTGATTTACTTGATGAACTAGACAAAGCAAAGAATGAAGCCTTGACAGAAGCAGTAAATAGTCATTTCGGTTTGGTTAAGTGGCAGTTGTTTGAATATGCTAAGAACGGCAATTACAAGAGTTGTTGCATACCTACAGTTGATGGAAAGAGCATTTTAACAACTATGAGCAATAAGGGTAACAGAATACTTGGCAGAATTGATATTTGTAATTCTATTCAGAAGATTAGTGGTATATCAGTACCTATTGTTTTAGATGATTCTGAAAGTCTTAGTACAGATAATCAGAAGAAAGTTGCTGAAATGGTGGATAGTCAGTTGATTATGCTGATTGTCAATGATAGCGAGAAATTAGAGATTGTGGAGGGATAATATGACGAAATTAAGAGTTTGGCATAATTGCCAAGTAGGAGCGGTTAAAAACTTTTATGTCGAAGTTGAAAGCATTGAACAGGCTTGGAAAATCCTTAATACATTATGGAATTATGATTTATTTCAGTATGAAAACAACATAAAGCCAGATTACTGTAATGCTTCTGGACTTGAATATTTTGATGAAGAAGAACAGGAATGGTGCGAGTGGCACGATGATGACGGATTGGATATAAAAGAACATTTTGAAGAAAGTGAGGAATAATTATGGCAGAGAATACAGCGGTTGCAGAAACAAAAGAAGCTGAAAGCAGAGAGCTTGTAGCAAAGGATTTTACAGAGGGAATGGTTGTTAAAATTAAGCAGAAAGAGAAATTTGGCTTAACATTCCCTAAAGATTACAACTATACAAACGAGCTTATGTCAGCAATGCTTATTTTACAGGACACACAGGATATGAATAAGAAGCCTGTATTACAGAGTTGCACAAGGGCAAGTATTGAAAATGCACTTATCGAAATGGTAACAGACGGATTATCAATAAGAAAGAAGCAGTGTTACCCAGTTGCTTATGCGGGTAAATTAAGCTGTCAGCCGTCTGTTTATGGTGCAACTTGCCTTGCTAGAAGATACGGACTTAAAGACATTAATGCATCAGTTATTTATAAAGGGGATGTATTCAAGTACCACAAAGAGGACGCAAAGACAATTATTGATTGCCATGAACAGAGCTTTGAGAATATCGACAATGACAAGATTGTTGGTGCTTATGCGGTAGCGATTATGGGAAATGGCGAGAAGATTGCGGAAGTTATGACTATGACACAGATAAAGACAGCTTGGAAACAGGGATACGGATATAAGGAGACCGGAAACGGAGTTCATCAGAAATTCGCAGACCAAATGGCTATGAAAACTGTTAAGAACAGACTTCTCAAAGCTATCAACAATACTCATAGCGGTTTTGGTAAAGAAGATGATTACGAGGAAATCGGCCACGATGAAATGCTTGAACAGGATGTTGCTTACGATATTGAACAGAACGCAAATAGCGTTGATTTTGAAGAAAGCGACATTATCGAAGGTACAGCTACAGAAGTAACCGAAAAACAGGCAGAAGATAGCGTATTACCGCCATTCATGCAGAGCGAGGAGGGCTGATATGAGAGTAATTTCACAGCATGGCAATGTTGATTTGCCTTATGAGCAGATAGTTGTGTGCCACGCAATGGAAAGCGTTATAACACTATACAATGGAGAGAAATACGTGTTAGGCGAGTACTCTTCCAAAGAGAAAGCGTATAAAGCTATGGAAATGTTGAGGGAGCATAATGAGGGTGTCATTTTTCTCAAAACAATAATAAATACCGAAAAAGGTACTCCGTTCGTAAGTGGTTTGTCGAAAACTGATTTTAACAAGCTGACGCAGAATTATTTTCAGTTCCCACAGGATGATGAAATCGAGGTGTGAGTATGAAAATTATTAAAGGTAAAGAGAAAGAATACAAGGATTGGTATGACAAGAATAGTGACGGATACAGCAGAGCTTGCTTCACTTATGCTGAAAGGTGGGCTGAGCTGTTAGAAGCAGAAATTGACAAGAGCAATGATGTTATGAAGTGCTTTGCTGATAATGCGGACAGATTGAGCTGTGAAGCAGATACAGAGGGCATAACAGGATTTATGTACGGATGCGCAGTTAGTATTCTTTCGCAGTGCTGGGAATACGGAGAGTATTTGAGAAAATGGCACAATAAAGAGTATGACTATGACGGAAAAGGCGTTGTTAATCCAGCGCTTATGAGGATAAGCGAATGAAACTTAAATGCTTAGGCTCATCGTCAGCCGGAAATTGCTATCTGCTAACTTCCAACAGTGGAGAAACACTTATACTTGATTGCGGAATACCGATTAAGGAGATTAAAAAAGGCTTGAATTGGAACATAAGGGGGATAAAGGGTGTGATTATAAGTCACACCCACCTACCCTAGACCACAGCAAGTCATTAAACGATTTTAAGCCTATGGGAATACCGATACTTGCCCCATATTTAGGCGATAGCTGTAAATCAATGAGTATGGGCGAATTTACAGTAAAACCTTTTGATTTAACAACAATAGACGGAAACTGGACACACACCAATGCAGACGGAACACCTTGCCCGATATACGGCTTTCTGATTACTCACAAGGAAATGGGAAGAATGCTTTACATAACCGATTGCGAAGTTATCAAATGGAGATTCAAGGATATTGACCATATTCTTCTCGGTGTCAATTACGACAAAGATATGGTTGACTGGAGCGATCCGGCTAAAAACAATCACGTTTTCAGAGGACACTTATCCATTGAAACAGCTTGCGATTTTGTAAAGGCGAATTATTCAGACCGCTTACAGAACGTCATAATGTGCCATTTATCGAGCGAAAATGCTGATAGTGATAGTTTTATCGAGAAGATGAAAAGAGTCGCTTGTTGGGCGAATGTGGATGTTGCAGTAGCAGGGAAGAGTTGGGATTTGAAAAATCCTAGCGAATGTCCGTTTTAGAAAGGAGATTATATGGCTAGAGAAATTTGCGGAGAATGCAAATATAACAAGTATTCTACAACAGAAAAGGAATTTTATTGTAGCAATACCGATAGCGACAATTACGGAATAGCAACTATGTATGACGATAGTTGCGATGATTTTGAAGAAAAGGACGATTAAAGGCAGAAAGGAGCAGAAATGGATAGATTAACAAAGACATATTCAGACGGAACACATGGGGCTTCAGATGATTTACCTTGTGGAGAAAACAGTTACGATTACAAAAATTTGCTGATAGACAAATTAGGTAAATACGAGGATTTAGAGGAACAGGGCAGACTTGTCAAATTGCCTTGCAAGGTGGGAGATGTAGTATATTTTGTACATCATGACAGAGTAATCTCTTCGGAAGTTTTATCAGAAAAATATCATGCAGAAGCCGAAAATCACGGCGTTTTTATTCGTGAAAGATTGACCATTGATGTTGAAGGAGTTTCTGCGGAAATTGATTTTAGCGATATTGGCAAAACAGTATTCCTCACAAAATCCGAAGCCGAAACGAAATTGAAAGAATTGAGAGGTGGAGAAAATGAATGATTTGATTAGTAAGTCAAGACTAAAGAATGAATTATCAAAAATCCCATCTGAAATGGGGCTGATTAAAAAAGTATGGGTAATGCAGGCGATTAATAAGCAGAAAATACAGGATGGCAACAATAACTGTAACTGCCAACACAACGGCAATTCAAGAGATAGTGAGCCTTGTTGTAGATGTGATAACAGAAACACCAATGCCGACAGGATAAGGAATATGTCAGATGAAGAGTTAGCAGAGTTTCTTATAACTTTTAAGAACACATTCGGCGAAGAATACGAGGGAGAAGCTAGTTGTATGGATTGGCTTCAATCAGAAGCAGAATAGGAGAAAAGCATGGACGGACTGATTATTAAAAAGAAATGGCTAGACCTTATTATTAGTGGTAAAAAGACTATTGAAATAAGGGGCAGTAATACCAAAAAACAAAACGAAACAATCTATTTACTTGAAAGTGGAACACATAGAGTGGTTGCAACAGCTGTCATTAGTTCCACATATCCTGTTTCGTGCTCTGATTGGTCTGAAGAAAGAGACAATCATTGTGTTAATGCGTCTTATGCAGAACTGAAGAAAAGATATAAAACCCCTTATGCGTGGGTACTATCCAAAATTGAACCTATTGAGGATATATGGTATTACGAACATCCACAAGGGGCAGTAATATGGGTTAAGAATGTGCAACCGATTGATGAAATGCGTGACGAAAGAATTAGATATGGCTATTAGCAGAATAGGAGGGAACATGGAGTATATAAGCAATGCAAAATATGGAGAGCCAGTTGAAACAGGAACTATCTACAGAGGTGACAATAAAAGATTAGATATATGTGTTCATACGCTATGTGGTTGTGGAGAAACACTATATATGAATTGTAAGGCATTAAATATCTATGATAGAAAATTAAACAGTACATCTATAATGAGTGCGATAAGCGAAGCTCAATTATTGGTGAAACGGGAGCTTGATTTACTTAGCAAGGAACTTAATTCTATATTGAACAGTGAGATAGAAATATCAAGGTATTAGAAAGTGAGGAAAAGTAATGAATAAAGTGTCTAAAGAAGTTCTGTATGAACTTTATGTAATTCGCGGAAAGCCTATGTATGAGATTGCAAGCATTTTACATATCGGTGTTGGAACTGTTTATAACTATATGAAAAAATATGGCATACAGTCCAGAAACACAAAAGAAGTGTTTGACAACCTTAAAAAGCAGGGGTGGGAATATCCACAATCTGCCAGAGAAAAGAGTAGTAAAACGCATAAAAACAAAATAGTATCAGAAGAGACAAGGCGTAAAATGTCCGAAAGTAAAAAAGTAGGTGGAATAGGGCATAAAAAATTAAGAACAGACGGATATATTTGCATCTATTTCCCCGACCATCCTAATGCCACTAAAGACGGATATATTATGGAACACGATTTAATAATGGAATGCATCATTGGCAGACATTTGAAAGATGATGAAGTGGTGCACCATATTAATGGGATTCGTAATGATAACAGAAAAGAAAATTTGAAACTTATGACTTTTACAGAGCATGCAAGATACCACATGTTAGAAAGGTATCGTAATAAAAAGGAGGAATGACTTATTAACAGAGTAATTTTATGCGGGAGACTGACTAGAGAGCCAGAGATTAGATATTCACAGACAGTAAACGGAAGTATGGCAGTAGCAAGATACACATTAGCTGTTGACAGAGCTTTTAAGAAAGAGGGCGAACAGGCAGCAGACTTTATTAACTGTATCGCATTTGGCAAGAATGGAGAGTTTGCAGAGAAGTATTTACATCAGGGAACTAAGATTATCGTTGAGGGCAGATGGCAGACAGGTAATTATACTAACAAAGACGGACAGAAAGTCTACACTAATGATTGCGTTGTTGAAAGACACGAATTTTGCGAAAGTCGTGCTAATCAGCAGAATAATAATAACAATGGAATTATGGGCGGCAATGCTAATTCAGACAGCTTTATGTCAATTCCGGATGGCGTAGCTGACGAGGGATTACCATTCAATTAAAGAGGTACGAGTATGACAGAAAGTGAAGCAATTAAAAGAATTAAAGAATGCAGAAATACACCAAATTTTCAACCATACATATATATGAATGAAGCATTGAATATGGCAATACAGGCACTTGAAAAGCAGATATCGAGGAAACCAGATTTTACAGAAGATAAGAAATTTGCTTTATGTCCTTGTTGCAATGGTAAGGGCTTACTTGACAAGCAGAAATATTGTGATAATTGCGGTCAGAAGTTAGATTGGAGTGATAGTGATTGAGTTATCAGAACATAGCGAGAGCCAAGGCGATTGAACAGGAAAATAAAAAGCGACTGTTGAAGTTGAACCCAAAGCTGAATGACAGGAGTGGGATTTACTTCCTACTCCGAGAAGATGAAAACGGATTTAAGTACGCTTATGTCGGACAGGCAGTACATATACTTAGCAGATTGGCAAGCCACCTTGTAGGATATGAACAGCACATAGACCTTAGCTTACGCAAACACAAGCTGTATGACAAAGAGAAAAACCCTTATGGTTGGCGAGTTGAATTTCTGAATTTCCCCGAAAGCCAGCTTGACGAAAAGGAGAAGTATTACATCAAGCTATATGCCGATAAGGGTTATCAGCTTAGAAATGTCAGTTTAGGCGGTCAAGGAGAAAATCGTGCTAGTGGCTCTATAGGCGAGAGAAAAGCACCTAAAAGCTATATGCAGGGCATACATCAAGGAAAAAAGGTGTTAGCGAGGGAATTATCATCTATCGCAGAAAAACACCTTATAATCCGCTTAAAGCCAGAAAAAGAGCATAATAAGGTGTCACAGAAACAGTACGAGAAGTTCATGGATTTGCTGAAAGTGGGTGATTCAGAATGAGAATTTTGAGCAGTAAAGATTATTCTTGGCTTATGGACCGAATAGAAACTCTTTCCAATGAAAATGAAAGATTGCAGATGAAAGTTGATGAAATAACAAAAGAACAGCCTAACGATTGTAAAAGCAATGAGGGAAGTCACTTTTGCAGCATTTGTGAGTTTGGCTATTTGACAGTAAGAAATCCATTTGGAACAGATACTTATGCTTGCAGTAAAACAGTGTCTTGTGAGGACTTTAAAAGAAAATAAGATAACTAACTAAAAATCAAAGAAAGGAATAGGTTGTGTGCACATAAAACTGAGGTTTCCTTTTGGTAGATTATATGAATTTTGAAAATTATTCTTGTGATAATCAAATGAGCATATTTGACTTCACAAGAGAACCAATTAGCATAACAAAGCCTATCCGTTTGATAGAACTTTTTGCCGGCTACGGAAGTCAGGCAATGGCACTAAAGAGAATAGGTGCTAAATTTGAGCATTACAGAGTTGTGGAGTTTGATAAGTATGCCATAGCAAGCTATAACGCAGTGCATGGCACAGATTTTCCTACAATGGATATAACTAAGGTTCATGCAGAAGATTTGAATATCTGCGACACAAATGCATTCACTTACTTACTTACTTACTCATTTCCTTGTACGGATTTATCAGTTGCCGGAAAACAAGCCGGAATGTCTAAGGGCAGCGGTACAAGAAGCGGTCTGTTGTGGGAAGTTGAGAGAATACTAACAGAAATCAGAGATAGCAACGGAGAATTGCCACAGATTTTATTCATGGAGAACGTGCCACAAGTACATAGTCAGGATAATATGCCTGACTTTAGAAAGTGGCTAGATTTCCTTGAAAGCCTAGGTTACACAAATTATTATCAAGACTTGAATGCTAAAAATTATGGTGTAGCACAAAATCGTGAAAGATGCTTTATGTTTTCATTCCTGGGTGAGTACAATTACCATTTCCCACAACCTATACCACTCAAAAAGAAGTTGAAAGACTATCTTGAGGATAATGTAGACGAAAAGTATTACATCAACAATGAAAAGGCTGACAAGCTGATAAAACGGCTTATTGACAATGGCACATTACCACAACACAATCTTGACAGACAGACAGACAGACAGACAGACAGACTTGCGTTGACGGAACAGTCAATAAGCCACAGCAGAGAGAAGTTGCAAACTGTATCAAGGCAAGATATGACTGCGGAATATCAAACTTGCGGTCAGATGGAAACCTCGTTGCCGAGAATAAATGCAATGCTTAATTATAATCATGTAGATAAAATTGGTAATGATGTAGCCAAAACATTGTGCGCTAGAGATTATAAGGGCTTTGGAACAGGCTTTGATACAATGAATGGAGTAATTGAATGGAAAAATTAACAGATGCTATCGGAATAGTGCTTTTTGAAAGTGAAAAATTCGGTGGTGAAAAGGTACTTAGGGGGGGTATTTGTCCTACCCTAAGAGCCAATAAAACAAGTAGCGGAGTGATTGAAGTAATGGCAGATGTAAATGTAATAGGTTCTCTTGAATCAAAATTTGAGAGCACCAACAGAATTTATGATGTGGGGGGGTGCAGTCCAACATTGAGTACAATGCAAGGTGGAAATCAAGAGCCGAAAATTCTTGAAGAGCAAATTCCATGCAAATTAGATAAAATGCCTAACGGACACTTAGACAGCTTAGATAATGCGGAAATATGCGACATTAATACACCTACTGCAAGCACAGTGACATCACGATATTATAAAGGCATAGGCAGTCATAAAGACAATATGTGCATAGTTGCTATGCGTGGCAGAAATCCCGATAATCCGTCAGATAGAACTGCGGGAAGTCTAACAGAGCAGAGATTAGAGGTGAATATGCAAGGTACAAGTAATTGCTTAACGAGTGTGCAGAAAGATAATTTATTGCTTGAAAATAATATCCAAAAAGTCGGTCAAATATCAAGCAACGGTTCCCAATGCGGTACAGTTATTTCTGATAATGGCATATCGGCTAATCTTGTAGCCGGAACACACGGATATGCGAATAGCCATATTGCCACGCAATATCGTATTAGAAAGCTAACACCGAGAGAGTGTGGAAGGCTGATGGGTGTATCTGATGAAGATATTGACAAAATGTCAGCAGTAAACAGCAATACGCAACTGTATAAGCAATTCGGCAACTCGATTGTGGTAGATGTTATGTGCGCTATGTTTAAAAATCTGAATATCAAGCAAGGAGATACAGTATGAAAGATGAAGCAAAGCAGGAAATACAGATTCTACTTGACCTACTCAAAGGCAGTCTTACAAGAAATGGTGTAAGTATGGCAACCGACAATAGCGGTAACTTGATGTTCTTTGATACAGCAGCTTACATCAAGAGTAAAGGTAAGGAATTTGACGGATTCAGAATTAATATTAACGATTTAGTGAAGTGATAATGGCAGAACTTGAAGAACAGGAGCAATAATATGGCAATATATAGAAATGTTCAATTATCATTTTGGACCGATAACAAGGTTGAAGATGATTTTACGCCAGAGGACAAGTATTTCTACATATATTTGCTAACAAATCCACAGACAAATATATGTGGGTGTTATGAGGTTAGTTATTCGCAAACGACAAGGCAGACAGGTTATAACAAAGATACTATTATCAGGCTATTAGAAAGGTTTGATAAGGTACACAAGGTTATTAAGTTTGATTCAGAAACTAAAGAAGTGCTGATATTACATTGGTATAAGTATAACTGGAGCAAATCAGAGAAAGTCTTGGCAGGGGTTTTAGGAGTTGCCAAACATATTAAATCTGATGAATTTAGAAAATATGTTAATGATATGGTTGATTCCATTAAAAATGATACCCTATACATAGGGTATACATACCCTATGGAGACATCTGTTTCTGATACTGATTCTGATACTGTATCTGATTCTGTTTCTGTTAATAATAATATAGTAAATAAAAAGAAAGATAATATAGATAATAATATATATATAAATATTATTAGTTACTTAAATAACAGATGTAATACCAGATATAGATACAATACGCCTAATACTAAGAAGCATATCGGGGCAAGAATCAAAGAGGGATATACTGAACAGGATTTTTACACAGTCATAGATAAAAAAGTCAATGAATGGCTTGGAACTGAAAGGGAAAGATATTTGAGACCAGATACCTTGTTTGGCACGAAGTTTGAGAGTTACCTTAATCAGAATGTTGTTTCTGAAAAGCAAGGCAATCAGAATTTCAGCAAGGGTGCTATTGACTGGGATAATGTGTAAAGGAGAGCAAATGTATGGATAGAGATTGTAAAAATTGCGTATATCATTCAAGTGGCAGTTGTAGTCAGTGGGATTGTAATTTTACAACAATTAACGATGTGAGAAATGAAGCTATTGACGATACTGTAAAAGCCATAAAGAAGTTGCGTGCTTTTACTGTTTTAGAAGAGGAAGAGATTGACGAGATGGCAAGGCTGCTAAAGTTAAAGGCAGGTGGTAACGCTTGACAAGAGAAGAAACAGTTAAAATTATCCGCATTATGTGTGATTGCTACCCTAACTACAAGCCTAACAACTTATCAGAGACAGTAGATGTGTGGAATATGATGTTGGAAAATTACAGTTATGAACAAGTGTCAGTCTCACTTAAAGCATACATCAACTCTGATATAAGCGGATTTGCACCGAGCATAGGACAGTTGATAGGTAAAATACAGACTATATCACAACCGCAGGAACTTGATGGAATGACGGCTTGGGGATTAGTCAGTAAAGCATTAAGGAATGGCACATATGGGGCAGTTGAAGAATTTAACAAACTACCGCCACTTGTAAAACAGGCGGTTGGTATGCCAGATAACCTTAAAAACTGGGCGACATCAGATTATCAGACGATTGAAACAGTAATACAATCAAATTTTCTAAGAACCTATGAAACAGTTGTTAAGCGTGCGAATGAAATAAATCGTATGCCGGACAATATCAAATCACTTATCGAAAAGACGAATGCAAATTCGTATAAGACTCAAATCGAGCAAAAATTCCAAAGAGATATAAATACATTACAAATTAAAGAAAATACCCTTATCGGTCAAAATACAAACGCAGAAGAGTATATTGAAGTACCTCAAGATATTCAAGAAAGAATAAACGCCATGAGGTAAATTATGAAACCCAAAAATTGTATTTATCCCGATTGTCTTAACTGTACTTTAGATGATTGTTTATACAATACGCTTGAACAGCCAGATATAGTTCAGCAAAATAAACTAGATAAAGAAATTGCCTTCAGAAATAAATTAGAGCAATTAGAACCTAAGCAAAGAGCAAAGGTTATATATGATAGAATGTATGAACAGAGCGAAAAAGGCAAAGCTAGACGTAGGCGATATAATCAGTCGGAAGAACATAAAATTAGCCAGAAGAAATATTTTCAGACTGAAAAAGGCAAAGCTGCACAAAAAAGGTATAAGCAATCAGAAAAAGGCAAAGCTGCACAAAAAAGAAGAGAAGCTAAAAGGATTGAAACTGGTAAAAATGCCATATACTGTAAAAGATATCGGGAGAAAAAGAAAAGAGAGGCTATGTTAAATGAGCAAGTCGGAACAACGAAGATTTCAGGAACAAATGATGAGAGTTCAGTTAAACAGGCAGAAGAATAAAGAAAATAAAGAAATGTTTGGTAATGCCTTAACAATTCTGCTATGGGTCCTACATGATAAATTTGGATTTGGAAATAAGCGACTAGAACGGCTTATTGATGAGATTGATAAATTCAACGAAGATTTCAATGCAGGGCTTATAGATCCGAAAGAACTTATTGAACAGCTAGAAGAAGAAACAAAAATAAAAATTAAATATTAAGGAGTATGGCTTATGAAGTTTTCAGAACTGACTAAGCCGGAGCTTGATGAAATAATTGAAAATGCCAATTTCACAGAAGAGGAACTAAGAATTTTCAAGTTGCTTGTGGGTAATATGAGCTTAGAGCAGGTTAGTCAAAGACTTATGTTATCCAAAGCAACAATTTCAAGAAGAATTAAGGATATGAAAATCAAGATAGAAAGGGCTGATAACATGGTTAAAACAATTCCTATATGGGAAAAAGTAGCGCTGACGATTGAAGAAGCATCCGAATATAGCAATATCGGGATTAATAGAATCAGCAATATGCTTAATGAAATTAGTTGCCCCTTTGTTTTAAAAGTCGGAAATAAAAGGCTTGTCAAGCGTAAAGAGTTTGAGAAATATATAGAAAAAAGTAGGGAAATATAGAGATATATTGAAATATAAGCTATTGTGTAGTAATATTAATTATCACGCAATAGCTCTTTATTTATTGAAAGGAGCTAAAGAAAATGGGAAAGGATTTAAAAGGTAAAGAGCTAGGAAATGGAATCTGTCAACGGAAGAACGGAAAATATTGTGGCAGGTATGTTGATAGATTCGGTCAGAGAAAAAGCATTTATGACGATAAACTGTCAGAATTAAGAAAGAAACTTGCAATTGCAATAGCTGATAGTCAGTCATTTACAAGCATAAGAGATAACATTAAGTTGGACGATTGGTTTAATCGTTGGGTAGATGTGTACAAAAAGAAAAGTGTACGCCCCAATACACTTAGGGAATACACTCACATATACACTAAGAATATATCACCTTTTTTGGGAAATCGCAACATAAATTCCTTTGTTAAGTCGGATATTCAACAATTAATTGATATTACTGACGATAAGGGCTATGGATATGAACGGCAAAACAAAATTAAAGTTATATTATCAGACATGTTTTCAAGAGCGATGGAAGATGAGCTTATGTCCAGAAATCCAACAAAAGGAGTTAAATTGAGGGCAAAAAAGGAAGTTTTCGCTAAAGCATTAACAATTGATGAACAAGAAGTATTTTTTGAATGCTGTGCTGGCACATTTTACGACAATCTATTCAATATTGCTGTAAATACAGGGTTGAGACCGGGAGAACTTTTTGCCTTAACTGAAAATGATATTGATTTTGAAAATGGGCTAATAAATGTATCTAAGACGCTTGTATATCAGAAATACCTTGATAATGAACGCAAGGAATTTCATTTAGAAGAGCCTAAAACAGAACAGAGCAATAGGAAAGTACCTATGAACAGCTTATGCAGAAAGTATCTTGAAAGGCAGATAAGGCAGAAGCATGTTATCAAAAACAAACAGCCTAAAGAGCAGAACGACTATTTATTTACGACAAAATTTAACACACCACTTAATTCGGTTTTATACAGTGCGGCGATTGGTTCTATTGTAGATACAATAAATCTTGTCCGTTCTGTTGATGAAGAAATGGAATATTTCAGCGGTCACGCTTTAAGACACACATTTGCAACAAGATGCTTTGAGGCGGGTGTGCAGCCGAAAGTTGTTCAATCATATTTAGGTCATGCAACATTACAAATGACAATGGATTTATACACACATGTTATGCCACAGAAAGCAAGTGACGACATTGAAAGAATTGTTAAAAACGAAAATAAAATTGTTGATTTTGTGAAAAACGTGGTGTAAATGCGGTGTAAATATACGCCATACGCCAACTAAAAATCCAGTATTTATGCTATTTAGAAGATTAAAAATGTATAATATTTTAGAAACTTATTATGTATACCAGATAACTCCTTATGACCTTAATGAAAGTTATGATAATTACTGTATTTAAGGGATTTTGCGGAGGATAAAATAAAAGTGCTTACTCCATCTATACGCCACATAAATCTATATATTTCTATGTATTTCAATGACAAAATGGTGTAAAAATGGTGTACGGAAAATTTAATGGCGTACGGATAAAGGCAATTAAATAAAAGAGCTTTTGCGTGATGTAAATATGAGAAGAACTTGATAATGTTCTTCTCTTTTTTTATGCCAAAATTAAGTTAGAAAGAGAGGTAGTGTGAATGTTTTCTGATGAAGTTAGAGAAAAAATCTTGAGTAAAGAAGAATTGCAGAAACTTGACTTGGTGACATTATCTCTTGTTATCCACGCAATCGAGGAAGTTTTAGAGGAGGCAGACAATGAACAATCCTTATCAAGCAGTGCCTATGATGAATAATTCTTATATGCAATCTCAAAATCCATATATGGATAGAATGAACTTTTTGCAAAATTATCAGCAGAGCTTGCAACAGCCAGTGGCAGGGACACAAATGTCCTTAGTAAATCAACAGGCTATGCCCCAGCAGATAGCAGGCATTAACGGAAGAATAGTACAGACAGTTGAAAATATTAATGCAAATGAAGTGCCTATGGATGGCTCAATGGCATTTTTCCCAAAGCAGGATATGTCGGAAATTTATGTCAAGGGTTGGAACGCTGACGGAACCATTAATACGATTGTGTATAAGCCTTATACAGCCCCAAAAGATAATCAGACAGTAAATTCTATGGCTAATGCAGAAAACGCTAAATTTACCCTATCAGACGAAAGCACACAGCTATTCTTAAATAAGTTTGAAGAGTTATCAGAGAAAATAGGGCAGTTGGAAAATAGATTTGATAAATCTTTAGGAACACAGAGAAAAACATCAAGAACTCAAAGTAAGGGCGGTGATGAAGAATGAATCAGCAGTTAATTCAAACTATAAATCAACTTAAGTCAATTCGGAATCCACAGCAAATGGCAATGAATTGTTTACAACAGTCGGCACAGCGTGGAAATCCTATGGCAAAAAACTTGCTTAATCAGATAAACAGTGGAAACACGCAAGGCGCAGAGCAAATTTTAAGTAATTTTATGAATACACAAGGAATAAACCTTAATGATATTAAGGGTATGATGAATTAGGACATTTTGGGTTGTGCGCACATAATGACCGGTTATCCCATTTGTTAATAAAATAAATGGAGGTAAACAAGATGTTTAATTCAAACGGAGTTAGTCTCGCAGATATTGCCGCAGTAACAGGCAATAATCGTAATAACGATGGTATGTGGGGCGATGGTGCATGGTGGATTGTAATTCTCTTAATCTTTGGCTGGGGAAATAACGGCTGGGGCGGTTTCGGTGGAAATGGCAACGGTGCAGGCTACACTGATTCAGCTATACAAAGAGGTTTTGACAATCAGGCAGTTATCAGCAAGCTAGATGGCATTTCTAACGGCTTATGTGACGGCTTTTATGCCATGAATAACAGTATGCTCACAGGCTTTAATGGTATCAACACAAATATCATGCAGACCGGCTATGGCATTCAGCAGGCTATTAACGCTGATACAGTCGCTAATATGCAGAATACCAACGCTTTACAGGCGCAGCTTGCTAACTGTTGCTGCGAAACTCGTGAAGCTATTCAGGGAGTTAATTACAATTTAGCAACTAACACTTGTGCTTTACAGAACACAATGAACAATAATACAAGAGATATTATTGACAGCCAGCAGGCAGGAACAAGGGCTATTCTCGATTACTTATGCACAAAGGAAAATGCAGATTTGAGAGATAAGGTTCAGAAACTTGAGCTTTCTGCTTCACAGGATAGACAGAATGCACTTCTGACTACTGCAATGACAGCACAGACACAGCAGATTGTCAACTCTGTAAATCCTACAGCTATTCCAGCTTATGTTGTGCCTAATCCTAACGCTTATGCTTATGGATACGGTTGCAATACCGGCTGTAATTGCTAAAACTGAATAATTGAGTATCTTAATTGAGTTTAACTCGATTATGTCTGCTAAGCAGTATTACTTATAAGCACAAAGGGCAGACTATAATGTTTGCCCTTATTTTTATGAAAGAGAGGTAAAGATAATGGAAATAATAGGAATTGCATTACAAACAGTTGCCGCCGGAGAAGATGTTGCATTCACAGAAACACCAGTATGCGGAACTAAATGTATAGTCCACAGACAAGGAAGCGGAATTATCAAGTTAAGAGGTATTACAAATCAGTGCAAGGCTAGATTTTTAGTATCTTATAGCGGAAACATTCAGATCCCGACAGGCGGTACAGTTGGAGCTATTTCACTTGCCATTGCAGTAGATGGAGAGCCTTTGCAGTCAACAAGAATGATTGTTACACCAGCCGCAGTTGAAAATTTATTTAATGTATCAGCACAGGCATATGTTGATGTACCTTGTGGCTGTTGCAGTACTGTAGCGGTGCAGAATACATCAGCACAGGCTATTGAAGTACAGAACAGTAATTTGATTGCAGTAAGGGAGGCTTGATATTATGCATAAATGGGCTAAACAGATTATGGAATGTGTCAAGGCTAAAGTTGACGGAATTGGAATTGACAATTTTGAAGGACAAAACCTTGACGATTTAAAGGACTTTACAGAAATAGCGAAGAACATAGCTTGTTTTGACAAAGATTACAGAATTGTTGAAGCTATGGAAAAGTCAGAAGATAATGAAGATATTATGCGTATGCTTGAACAGTACGAAGATTATCCGGACAGAAGATATTATGACCACTACCGCTATGCAAATGGCAGATTTGCCCCAAAAGGCAAAGGAACATACCGCAGAGGATATGAAGAACCGCCTTATATGCACATGTACCCAGAATCAGAGCATATGAGAGATATGGATAGGGATTATGGCAAGATGTACTATACAGAGCCAATGTCTGAAAGTAATTACGACAGAGCAAAGAGAAACTACACAGAGACTAAGGAAATGCATAAGAATAATACACCAGAAGATAAGGAACACAAGATGAAGTCACTTGACAGCTACACTAAGGAACTCGCAAGCGATATCACAGGTATGGTGACTGATATGTCGGCAGAGGAGAAGAACTTACTTAGAACAAAGTTAAGTACTCTTGTATCTAAGATATGATTCTAAAGGCTATGGGTAGCAATATTCATAGCCTGTTTTTGCACATTGATAACTGAATATTGGCTAGTGAAAAAATATTTTAAAATAATGCTTGACAATAAGGTGTGACATAAATATAATAAAGGTGTGACAAGAAAGGAAGTGATGTTTATGTCACCAGCAGGCAGACCTAAAGCTGATAATCCGAAGTCAAGTAGATTTAGTATCAGACTTGATGAAGAAACAGAAAGAAAGCTGAAAATCTATTGTGAACAGCACGATATCACAAAAGGTGAAGCTATCAGAAGAGGAATACATCTGCTTTTAGCTAAAGAAAAAGAGTAGTTGTAACCAAGCACGATAAACAACTACTCTTGCCAATTCCACAGGGAACATAAATATATTACTATGTTTCTAATGGGATTGCAAGCAGACAATATAGAGATTGTAACAAAAAATAAAATACAAATAAAATAACCAAAAGCACGATAAAAAATAGATAGCGATTATACAAAAGATGAAACAATCTCTGTATTACAGCTTTATTCACAGGAGGAAATATTATGACAGCACCAATGAGTTTCAAATCAATTATGATTCCAGAATGGCAATATGACAAAATGGTTAAATCATATGATGAAGCGGTGAATAAAATCCGTGAGCTTGAAGAGGAGTTAGCAAAGTATAAGAAATGCACTAGCTTATAGAGTTATTCCTCTATGATGATTTAACAGCATTCTGGGCATAATAATAATCATCAACAGTTGGAGGAATAAACAATGTTATTAGAAACTATAAGTAATACACAGGATATGAACTACAAGACACCCATTGAGGTTGAATTAGGAATTGATGATAAGGGAATGACAACAGCAAGAAAATTGTATCAGTTTTTAGAACTTGCGCCACAGAATTACTCAAGGTGGGTTAAGTCAAACATTATTGACAATGAATTTGCCGCAGAAAATGAAGATTATTTTTACTCTTCATCAATGAAGAATGAACAAGGGAGAGGCAATTTTGCTGATGATTACAAACTAACAGCACATTTTGCTAAGAAGTTGTCTGTCAAGGGTAACGGAGAAAAAGCGGAACAGGCAAGAGAATATTTTGCAACAGTTGAGGAAAGAGTTAAGCAGAAAGTGATTGACCTTGAACAGCTTGACCCTCAAACAAAGCTGATGAACTTGCTTGTACAGCAAATATCAAGAAATGAGCTTGAACAGAAGCAACTTGCAAAAGAAGTCAGAGAAGTAAAACAGACACAGAATGCTATTGCTGAAACATTCCAAAGAGTAGATGATGTTGAGAACTTCCAGAAATGGGTCAATTCTTGCATTACAAAGATTGCTGAAAGTCCTTACTTTAACAAAGGTGATACCAGAGATAAGAGATATTCGTATGCAAGAAAAGAAAGTTACGAAAGACTAATGCAGAAAAGAAATTGCAGGCTTGATGATAGAGTTCAGAGAGCTGTCGGCAGAGCTTTGGAAGAAAGACCAGACATTAAAAAGTCTGAACTTAAGAAAATCAACAAGCTATATGTAATTGCCAACGATAAAGACCTTAAACCAGCTTATGAGTTGGTAATTAAGGAAATGATGATATGTTATTGTGTAAAGAGTGCATAACAATTAAATACATTAAGCAAACGCCACTAGCCAATATCGGTTAGTGGTTTTTGTTTTATTCAGAAAGGAGCATACAGATGTTTTTTACAATTAATGGTACAAATTGGCAAGTGCAATATAAAAATTCAAATTCGGGCGAATTAAAGCGGTCAGACAACGTTTCTGTGCTGGGTGTAACTGATAGAAATACACATACAATTTATCTGTCAAACGCCTTGCGTGGATTTATGCAACGCAAAGTGCTTATACACGAAGTATGCCACGCAATCTGTATGTCCTATGATGTGTATTTGCCTATCGAACAGGAAGAAATATTGTGCGATTTTGTAGCAACATACGGAGATGAAGTATTTGACATTGTTGATATGGTTTTAGGGGCAGTTAGGAGAGTGGGATGATGAGTATTGATGAACTGTTAGAGATAATCCAGAGAACCAATCCGACTATGACAAGAGAGTTACTGATATATGAACTTAGTCAATGCCAGTATTCGAGTAAGGCATTGATACATACTGAAGAATGTTGCCAAAAAATTTCGAGGTAAAATTTTCTTATACCGGGTGGGTATGCTATTTCAGATTCAGAAAATCGTTTCTAAAAATTTTCAAAATTTGGTTCAGATTTCTTTTAAATCCTATTTAAAAAAAATAGAAAAATTCTCACAGAAAATATGGGTGAAATTTCAAAATACCCCCCTACCTTCCCATCTGCAAATCCGAAAATCCGTGAAAATTTTTTCTCAAAATCCGGTTCAGATTTTGTTCAAGTTTCCCTTGAAAAATCGATGGGAAACTTTAGAACTTTAACAAGCTAAAGTGCGTGGCTGATTCTGTGCGGCTGTAAGTGTGCCTTACAATTTCGGCGCCGTGGCTTTGCGATTTGACCTGTACGGCGGTTTTATTGCGTTGGCGTAGACTTATAAGCCTATAAAATAAAACAGCCTTAAAACACTTTTAATAGTGTTATGCAAAATGGGCATAATATGCCTGTTGAGTTGTTGAAAGCTGTCGCCAGCCCTGAAAGATACCAGAATGCACGCCGCCCCGACTGGGTACACTTGTACACCTAAAAAGGCACAAAAAGCCTTATATATAAGCATAGCATTATTATATTAATTTTTCAAGGTACGCAAAGAAAAGCATATAAAAATATGCTAATGCTTGCGGCTGGAATCGAACCAGCCAGAACCAAACAAGCCAAAAAGGGCGCAACTTGTACGCCCCCGCAATTATTCTATGTAAATATCAAATTTTTGTTCGTTGTACGATTCGCCAATATCCGCCGTTTGCGCCCAAGCCTGCGCGTCAAATGCCAATTCCCACGCAACACCGTTTTCAATTAAAAAATCGTAAATCTGGAAAGGGCTACGGCAGAATCTTTTTGTGCGTCCAAATACAACAAGCGCCTTGACTCCGTTTGTAAAATCCATAATATACCCCCTTCTGTTAATATCCCAGCCACGTGTAAAGTTGCGACTTGCTCCAATCTGTTACATCTTCCACGATTTCGAATTTTTCACGGAATGCAAACATACAATCCGCGAAAATGTGTCCGTCTTTGGTGTAATTTGGCACGCTGTGCGCGTCCAGAATCTTCTTAATTCTACTAATTTCCATATAATTTAAAACCTCCATATTCTTAATATTATCCCTTATAGGACAAAAGCAAGCCGGGGAATCGAACCCCGGAAGCGCCAACCTTGCTAATTATTTGCTTGCTAAAATCTCTCTTGCTAATAAATCCCAATAAAGACCATCGCCGCGCTTATCAAGCCATTTTTCAGCTTCTTCTGCGCTTTCATCTAACCATTCAGCCATAAGCTGGATAATATCGCAATAGCTATAATCAACGCCAACACCTAAGCCTCTAAGCCATTCTATGCAAGCGTTACGCTCTCCGAGCCTTGCAACCGCCCAACCGTATTCATTTATAAACTTGTTCTTGATGTCCTTAATTGTGTTAAGCTCTTCACTCTGTGCAACCTCTGCTAAATAATTTCTAACTGCTGCCTTAACTTCCTTGCTGTTTGTTCTTCTCATTTCTTTTTACCTGTGCTATAATAATAGCTGCCTTTCTTTTTTGATTGGTGGCGGTTGTAAACTTTGGGAGAGTGGCAACCGCCTTTTTTATTTGCAAGATTATAATAGCAAATATAAGGCACAAAAACAATATACAAATTGTACAAATATAAGGCACAAAATTTGTATAATATATATAAGGCACAAAATAACACAATGTATATAATAAAGAAGAAAAATATTAATTGACACATAAGGCACAAAATGATATTATAATTATAATAATATTATATGAGGAGATGAAAGCATATGCAGGAATTAAAGACAAGCGAAAGCCAACGAAAAGCCGTATATAAATATGATGATAAGTTTGAGCGTGTTAATTGTAGATTTGCAAAAGGCACAAAGGAACGCATAGAAAAGCTTGGATATAAGAGCGCAAACGATTTTATTAAACTTGCAGTAGCGGAAAAGCTGGAGCATGACGAAAAAATCTTAAAATAAGGCACGAAAAACTATTGACATATAAGGCACAAAATGATATTATAATTGTGCAAATTAAGAAAGGACAGTTGAAAGACTGAAAAGGTGCAGAATATGAGATTATTTTTAGCAATTAAGAAAGATGAGCAGAAAAGAGAATATATAGCTGCGGTTATTAATTCAAAAAGTTATCCAAGTACATATGCAACAGATAACAGAGGCGCGCGAATTGTGGAATTGCCAGAGATTAAAGAGGGCGAAGATATTTCAAATTGTCATATATGTTTATAAGAAAGGTTAAAAAGGTGGACGATATGAAAGCATATTACACGAGCATATACAATGATGGAATGATTGGTGAAGTATTAAAGCATAGTCTTGTGAGGTCGCTTGTAAAAATAACAGATATAAGATAATATGATTTAGGCGGTGTATATCTGTTATACATCGCTTTTTTAATGCCTATTGATTAATTATATTTATTATGTTATTATATTGCTAATAATTAAATATAAGATTTACACCCGATAATATTAATATTGTTATCGGGTTATTTTTATGTTATTAGCACATATAAAATATAATCAGCTGAAGCAGATCCAGCAGAAAGGGGAACATATGGAGAAATTACAAGGAACACCAGATACACCCGAAGTATTTCAGAATGACATAGAGCTTTATTTGTCGCAGTTTTGCGAAGAGCACAACATCGAAGACATGACCAAAGAGCCACAAAGCAGATGGAATGCTGCCCTAATGTATATTAATAAATATGTTTTTAGTGATAAAAGTATATTAAAGTTAAATAAGAATATTAATAAAAATAACACTAATTGTATAATGGATAGTAATTTTTATATGTATGATTTAGATAAATTAGAGTATATATTATATATATATTATTATTTATGTTCTGTATATGATAAAGAATGTAGTATAATGGGATATAGTTTATTAACAGGTATTAATTATGATACATTAATGGACTGGGGAGCAGATGAGAGAAAACTAAGTACAAAAGGCTTCGATATCGTGCAAAAACTGCGTATTTTTCGTGAAGAAAGTCTATCGAACAAGCTCGCAACCGGCAACAAAAACCCTGTCGGCATTCTTGCAATACTCAACCGACACTTTGCTTGGAATCTTCCCGGTGTCAGCAGGGAAAGCACCACAAAGACCATTAAAACAGCTGCAGACCTTCCACAGCTCGGACCATCTGGAAACGCTCAAGGCTCTAATGTTCGTCAAATTGCACAACAAGAAATCATTGTGCAAGATGTACAAGAAATTCCACAAAGTCAGTAAACAAGCGGATTGCGGCACTTTTGCATATTATGTAATGATTTCGCTAAAGTTGAGTTTAGCGAAGTGATAAAACAGAACATTTGAGCGATAAAAGCATGACAAAGCCAGTAAACAAGCGGATTAACAGCGATTGCGTGATAATTATTCATTGCGCAACGGCTCCGCTCTGGCTGATTTCATTGTGCATTATTCACAAACGCAGGGCGTGGGGGTTATATATACACGCATTGCGAGCCTAACTAAGTCACTCAAATATCCCCAAAGATAAAAAGGCTTATTATATATATTTATATATACATAACCAACCAATAATAATTTATTAAACTATATACAAACCCATATAATATAATTAATAAATCTACTGTACAAATCTGATAGATAGGTGTATAATAGACACATCTTAATTATTCACAAGATATTCAATAAGCACATCAGAAAACGGCTAATTCAGCCGAGTAAATTCCAAAAAAATTTTAAAAAATAAAAAAGAGTTAGGAGTTAGAAATGCAGGGAGCAGAGTATTAGGCTTTGGCTATGCGTACTAACGATAAAAAGTCTACAGATAGGCTTCTGAACAAGATTAATGATTTAAAGATTGGCAATCATTGTGGAGATACGCCAGAGATTGAGTTAGGCGGTGTTCTTAATGCTGCATTAGGTTTATCTGGCGAGGTTGGAGAACTTAACGACATGCTTAAGAAATGGATTTTCCACGAGAATCAGCTTGATATTGACCATGCAAAGAAAGAAGCTGGCGATATTTGTTGGTATCTTGCAATGCTTTGCGAATCCTTCGGTTGGAACCTTGATGAAATCATGCAGATTAACATTGACAAACTGAAAGCAAGATATCCAGAGGGATTTGATACCTATAGAGCCAATCATAGACAGGCAGGTGATATTTAATGAGTTCGACAAATATGTGCCTTAATTGTGAAAATAAGCTGAAACAATTTAACGAGCGACCATGCAATGATTGCATTGTAAGCGGTGGGGAAAATAACAATTTTACACCTCTCAAAGATGTTGCACCTAGTATCAATGAAAAGCCGGTAAACGACAATGTTAATCATCCGAGCCACTATGAGACTGGCAGCTTTGAATGTATAGATGTTATGTTGGAAACACAGGGCAAGGAAGCCGTTAAGAACTTTTGCTTATGTAATGCCTTTAAGTACATTTACAGACATAATAACAAGAATGGCTTAGAGGATATTAAAAAAGCTAAGTGGTACATTGACAAATACATAGAATTGTCAGAATAGCCGTGTCGGTCAATGAAAGTATAATGGCTACAAAGGATAGTACACTGCGGTTTGTGGCGAATATATACCGAGAATAGCCACTTAATGCACCATAGCCAAGCGGTAAGGCACAGAGCTTTGACCTCTGTATGCGTCGGTTCGAATCCGACTGGTGTAGTTTGTCTTACTTTTATCGTAGACTACCATGTTTTGCATTTTAAGGTAGTCCTCCTTTCATGTACTTTCTTGGAGATTCAGTTAAGAGTGGTGCAAGACCACTCGGAAAGGCTTACCTCATACAGAGGTGTGTGAAAACCAACTTATCAAGAAGCACTCCTTACGAAAATACCCCTAATATTTTATTGTTTCTGTTCTTGTTTCTTGATAGCCGTTACAGGCGGTATCTGCCGATATGGGATAAAGGTATTCCAGTAGCTTGCTAAGCTATCCAACAGAAATGTTGTTCGTGTTCGATTCACGATGTCGGCGCTCTCGTGTGTAAACTGAAAAGAGAAATAAGTTGTTGGTTATCTATATTTCTTTAAAACCATCTACATGCGAGTTGATGTGTGGCGAAATGGGTAAACGCTATAAACGAAGTAGGTACTGTACCAAACAGAGTTCATGTGAAAGCGAAGCATGAATAGTCCTTAAAGGTTTCTGAATCAGTATTATGTGTGGTTCAAATCCACACCACATCAATATGTGAAACTCAACCAAGTAACTTTGCGGAGTGCTTGCCGTAACAGGCGGTAAATGAGTATTGTAGTGACTTTTAGTAATTGCCGAGTCGACAGCAATGAAAAAAGACGAACTGACCTAAGCGAAATCCAGTGAAAGTCAATGTGAAGGCAGACTTGACGGTGCTACTCCGTTAGAAAACGCAGGTTCCACACGATATGCTACACATGAAGTGTGCAATACTTATTCGCAGATATAACCCTAATCGGTAAGGGAACTGTTTGCTAAACAGTCAGTAACCGCTATATGGCGGTGTATAGGTTCAAGTCCTATTATCTGCGTTATAGATACATAATAACCTAGGATAAAAATGTATTTATAGTTCCGATAGCATAGTGCGAGTTCGGTTCGATTCCGATTAGTATGGTACATAGCATTGATAAGGCTAGTAAAGGCATATGGAAATGCTATATAGGTTCAATTCCTATACTTGGTGTGAGTGTGGTGCAAGCCCACATATCGGATGCGGCTGGGTCATTCCCAGATATGCAGGAGTTTCGGTATTCCCTGCTGAAATAATTAAAATGCTTGCGTTGGTTGGCTGACAGTAGAGTATGGACAGCAATGTAATGAAGTGACCGGACGATACTTTCCAACGCAGGAAACCGTACAAAATGGTAAATTCAGTTGCCTAGTGATTGCAACACGAAAAGAGTAACCTACGAACTCCTGACAACTGTTTTTATATAAATCGTAGGGTTATCTATCGTAGGAGGTAATTTATGACAGACATAAAAATTAAAAAAGCAGTAATTAGAGAAGATTTATTATCGATAACAAACGATTATAGAAAAGCAATTATCCTCAATCAATTCATTTATTGGTCCGAAAGAGTTTCAGATGCCGATAAGTTTATCAAGAAAGAAAATGAGATCGCGAAGAACAACGGAGAAGAAGAAAGAGAGCTTTTCTATGGTTGGATATATAAAACAGCCGAAGAATTAGCCGATGAGGTTATGTTAGGTTTATCTGCAAGTCAGATAAGAAGATATATCAGTGAATTGGTGGATATGGGTTATATCTCAAAGCGAAATAACCCTAAATATAAATGGGATAGAACATTGCAATATAGAGTAAATCTTGTAAATATTGCAAAAGACCTTAAAAAGAATGGTTATCCATTAAGTGATTATAAAATTGAAATCCCAGAAAATGAAAAAACCATTACGCACGAGTGCGCAATCAATAATGAGCCAATGAAAAATCAAACACAAGCTAGTGGCGAAGCAATACCAGATAATACTAACATAGATTACTTAAACAGAGATTATAATTCAGAAATTACTAATAAGGACAATACATCAATTAGCATTGATGGAGAGGTACATACATCGTTTTCAGAGAAACCGACGGCAAGAGCTGTCACAAGAGATGAAATGTTGCTTAAAGAAAAAGATATGGTTGATAGGTTCAATAACATCTGTGACAACAACATAGATAATTCAGCTATATGTGATTGCGTTAAGGATGGATTTAAGATGTATATGCAGTTATATGAAATCTATTTCCACAAAGTACACCCAATACTTACAGATAAGACATTAAAGAATGTATATTCAGTCCTATCAACTATCACAGATACAGAACACGGACATTTCGACGCTGACGCTATATACGAAACAGACGATAATGGCATTACAGTTTTACAGAGAATGATTAACGACCATTTCATCAGAGAACATAGAGAAAGCACCAACTACTCAATAACACATTTTGCCAATGCTGAATATCTTGGCAAGCTGGCAAATAGATTTATAGAGATGTAAAGGTATATTATGAAGACAATCTTAGGCATAGCAATGCTAATATGGGCTTATTACAACATTAAATACATTGAAAGAGAAGATATATCTATTGCAACAGCTGTTAAAGAGGGAATGTCAATAATAATATGTTTACTGACAGCTATATTGGCAATTATGATACAGAAAATGATGTAAAACAGACAAGGAGTGATTATTATGGCAGCAGGCGTACACCCACTAAACAAAGAGAAGTTCTACGAAGCAATAAACCTCTACATATCGGGGCAGGCTTCACAAGTAAAGGCGGCAAAAGTAGCAGGTTGTAGCGTACCGACATTTAAGAAATACGCTAACAAGATTTATGGCGGCGAGGAATTACCAGATAATTTATGGGGGAAGAAGTGATATGTGTAAGTTTTGTGAAAACATTTATACATCAGATTATAAAAACCCCGATTACAAAGATTATATATACAAGAGAGAAGATGGCGTATTCATTCACTTTACAACAGGTGATAGTTTTATGGATTTTGATTATAAAATTAATTATTGCCCTATTTGCGGTAGAAAGTTGGTGTAGTAATGGCAGAACCTTTAAGTAAATTAGCAGAAAAATGTAAAAGTTGCCCTAAATCTGAAAAATGCGACCATAAAAGAATGGAGTTATGCGCTTTAGCGGATTTGCCACCGCAAAATCTTGCAAGCGCTACACAAGGCATTTTGATAGACAATATGTCACCTATATTGAGGGAAGAAATAAAAAGTCCTTTAAGTCCATTTAGGTACAAAGACGAATTAGAAAAAGCACTAAATGATTCCTATTTTGAAAATATGTTTATGTATGGTGCTTAGAAAGCTGGTGCAAAGATGATTAAAGAAGCATTGTTGGATAGTTCAAAAGGATATGTCAAAGTTTTCTTTGATGGTAACTCAGTTGATAGTATATATAGTGTAGATGGCATTACAGATGATGAGTCTGGAATGAAAAAGATACAACTTACTTTTTTAGCGGAAGAAGTGCTTTTTAAAGAATAACCGAAGAGTTTGCCAATTTTGCAAAGGGGGGATTGCTATGAAACATCAAAAAGAATGGCACACTTGTGACAGATGCGGAAAAGAGATGATACCTAAGAGTTGGAAAGAAGTTAGATTTAAGCAAGTTGGATGTTGCGGAGATATAGTTCCCACTTTTGAAGATAATGATATGTGTCTTGAAATTAAGAATGTTCGCAGATATGAATTTTTAGAAAAAACATACGAACTATGTCCTAAGTGCAGAAAAGATTTTGAGAGGTTTATGAGGAATGAGTGATATATATGCGATACCTGTGTACAGATACAAAAACAATAAACTCTGTTCGGCGTTTGAAGAGGCCAAGGAAAATGAAGAGTTTGTAAGCCTTGCGGATTTCAATGCAACAGAGAAGAGATTAAAGAAACGGATAATAGAATTATCGGCAAAGATAGAGGCCTGTGAGGAATGAATGACATTGACAATCCTTTATCAGGGTATCAATCGCCGCCCGAAGAAGCATTGGGAAATTTTGGAATAGATATTTCAAGAGAAGTAGTAGAAAAATATGCTTTGAAAAAGTTTGGCAGACTGCCACAAAGCCGTATTGAAATGAATTTTGCTAGGGATTCTAAAATAGTTGAAGAACTTGCAAGAAAAGGAATTGAAAAGCCAAAAGGCTTTAGTGCATTGGAGCAGTTTATAAAAGATAGACTTTCAGAATGTGAATAAATATATTACCGGCTACAGATTGATTGCAGTCGCTACCCTAGAAAAATTATAGGCAGAGGTCTATAAGCACCTTTGCTTTTTAAAAGTGGAGGTGCTTTTCTTATGGCTAGTCAGAGCCTTATTTCTACAATCAATGGATATGAAAATTACATAGAGAAAAATGGAATAGATGAACAGGTAATTAATGCCTATGTAGACGCTTGCAGTGTAGCCATAAATGGCGAGAAAGATAATGAGTATGGACTACAACTCACTAAGAGGGCAAAAGAGCTTATAGAGCGTTTCTGCAAGGACAAGACAGGCGGAACGATATGGGATTTAGAGAAGTATGCGTTTGCAAATAAAACGGAATATGAGCTGATTAATTGGTTTTATGATATTTTACTGATTGAAGCGCAAAACAAAGTTGTTGATAGCGGATTTAGGTATCTTGAAAAGAAAAGAGAACCTAAAGAGCGCTTCTATATGCCACGCCGCAAACAATTCTTAAAAATGGGATTAATAGAAGCCTTACAGGGCATGATTGATGATAAATACGATATATTGTGTGTGTCATTAATACCTGGAGCGGGAAAGACAACTATCGAAAAGATGTTTAACGCTTTAGTAGCTGGTTGGTTTCCTAATGATTTTTGCCTTTTTTACTCCCATTCTGGCGACATTACACGAATGTATTATGATGGTGTATACGATATTGTTACAAATGCTGATGAATATGCATGGAACGAAATCTTTCCTAGCCTTACAGTTACAAGCACTAATGCAAAGTTAGAGCAGTTCAATATCGGCAAATATAAGCCATTTCCAAGCGTACAATGTACATCTGTAGGAAGTAAGAATGCCGGTAAAGTTCGTGCAAGTAAGTTTTTACTTGTGGATGATATGATAGGTGGTATTGAAGAAGCACTTAATCCTATGGTACTTGATAAGCTGTGGGATAAATATGCGGTAGATGCTAGACAAAGAAAAATCCAAGATACAGACGGACATAATTGCAAAGAGATACATATTGCTACACGTTGGAGCGTACATGATGTTATCGGAAGAATACAGAATATGTACGCAGGAAATAAAAGAGTTAAGACTATTGCTGTGCCAGATGTAGATCCGGTAACAGGTGAGAGCAATTTTGATTATGAGTATAGCGGATTCACAAAAGAGTTTTTTGCCGACCAACAGCTTTTAATGGATGAAATTTCTTACAGGTGTTTATACAAACAGGAGCCTATCGAGCGTGAGGGATTATTGTTTCCTGACGACAAAATACGTAGATACCTTAATTTGCCACATGGCGAGCCAGAAATTGTTACAGCTCAATGTGATACTAAGGGCAAAGGTACGGATTATTTTGTACTGCCAGTATTACAGAAACACGGAGAAGACTATTACTGCATTGATTGTGTATGCGATAACACAGCGGATTACGAAGAACAATACAGAAATGCCGCAGGAGTGCTTGTAAATAATAAAGTACAAGAGTGCGAGTTTGAGCGTAATGCTGGCGGTGACAGAGTTGCAATGGAAGTTAATAAGCGTGTTGAGAGCGTTGGCTGGATATGTAACATCACTGATACACCAACTGAAACGAATAAGGAAGCAAGAATATTTCAATGTTCCAACTGGATATTGCAACATATTATTTTTAAAGATGCATCACTTTATAAGCCTAATGAGCCATACGGAGTGATGGTGTCATTATTAAAGCAGTATTCGGTATCAGGCAAGAAACAATTAGATGATGTTCCAGATGTTTTCTCAAACTTTGCATTAAGAATGACAAAAGGAAATAGGATAAAGCAGACAGTAATAATATCAAGTCCGATATAAGAGGAGGGTTTATATGACAACTAAGGACTATTTGAATCAAATAAGCAGACTTAATAGAATGATAAACAATAAGCTGACAGAAATAACACAGCTTAGAGAACTTTCTTGCAGCATATCGGCTATTGGAAACGAAGAAAAGGTAATATCATCATCTGACCCAGATAAAATAGGCTCTACATACGCCAAAATTGACGAAATGGAGCGCAATCTTGATAATATGATAGATGAATACATTGAAAAGAAAAACTTGATTATAGGGCAAATAGACAGCATAGAGAATGAAGATTACTATAATATTCTATTTTCAAGATATATCGAAAAGAAAACTTTTGAGGTTATCGCTACAGAAATGAAATATTCATGGAGACAAATTATCAGACTTCATGGAAAAGCTCTTAAGGCATTTGAAGAAAAATATGGTAACACATATTTAAAGATGTCATAGAATGTCATATTGCGCTAATGATATACTGTATCTGTAAGAAATTACAGAGCTGTTTTTCATAAATATATTCCTTATCGGAGGCACCGTTACTTAATTGTAGCGGTGTTTTTTGTTATGCAACGAGGTAGAAATATGAATAAAGATAAATCAATTATGTGTCCGAACTGCCACAAGTTTTTGACTAAGGCAGACAGCAAAGACCCAAGAACACATAAATTAGCGTGCAAGCATTGCCACAAATGGATATGGTATGTGCCTAACGATGATGATGATTTTCAGATTAAGGAAATACCACAAAGCAGAAGTTCAAGCGGTATGACATTTTATTAGAGGTGTAGACAATGCAGACAGGAAGAATTGCTATTTATACAGGTGCAAAAGAAATAACACCTGACAATATAATACCAATTTTGCGTGAAGCAATTTTGGAACATGATATTAATTCCAACAGAATACAGTTTCTTCTTGATTATGACGCAGGAATACAGCCAATAGTTAGGAAGAATCCAAAGACTTACAGACCAGACATTGACTGTGAGTGCTGTGATAATGTGGCTAACGAGGTCACAGAGTTTAATTTAGGCTTTAAATGGGGGAACTTTATAACACTTGTTCAGAATGGCGATAATGAGGATTCTAACCTTACAGAAGCTATAGCAGAATTAAACAGTTGCTACGAATCGCAGAACGCAAGGCAGAAGCAACAGGAACTTGCAAGATATGTTGAAATCGGTGGCGTTGGATATGTCCTTATTGATGTGAATACAGAATATGAGGATGGGGAAAGCTATTTCACATATGACATATTAGACCCAAGAACAACATTTGTTGTAAGGTCAACAGCTTATAGTGATAAGAGGGTTATTCTTGCAGGTACTTATATCAAAGACAAACATAGTGGTACAAGATATTACACCTGTTTTACAAAAGATATTCGATATGAAGTTACGGATGGGGTAAAAATTACTAACGGAAAAAGTAAAGGGAAAACAAAATGGGGGTTTTTGGAGAGAAGCGGAGAAGAGAACCCATTACATAAAATTCCTATCATTGAATACACAAGGTCATTTGATAGAATGGGCTGTTTTGAACGGCAAATATCTGAAATGGATAACTTAAACCTACTCATTTCAGATTTTACAAATGATGTTGAACAGAACACACAAGCAGTATGGCATACAAACGATGTTGATTTCCCAGTTGAACAAGAAACAACAGTTGATAAAGATGGAACGCAACGCATTACTGAAAAAGTAAGGAAACCAAAATCTGGAGAATGGATGCAGACCTATACATCAGCAGATGGCAAAACTCCAATAGTTGAGCCACTTGCAATCAATTACGATTACACAGGTATGCTTAACAATATCCAATCAAGGCGACAGATAATCTTGCAAAAATGCAATGTGCCACAACGAAATGATAATAGCGGTGGCAGTACAGGAGTTGCAATGTCAGATGCAACAGGCTGGTCACAGGCTGAAACAGCAGCAGCAAAACAGCAATTAATTACAGATGGTTGCAAAATGGAAGAGATAAAAGTTGTTCTTGCAGCCATTAAGCTGTCAAACAATATTAACAGCAATAATCCATTACTTAAATTAAGGGCAAGAGATGTAAAACCTAACATTAAGCGACAAAAAACTTATGAAATGTCAACTAAGGTTAACGCTATGGCAACATTGATAAGCCACGGATTTAGTCTTAAAGATACAGTTGATGCAATTCCATTTTTTGATGACCCTAACGATGTTGTAGCGAGAAGCGGAGAAATGGTTAAGGCATATCAAGACAGTATAATCAACAAAGATACACAGAACCAAGCAGAGGGTGGAGATGGAGAACAGCCACCTAATAAAGACCGCACAATGCAAGACTTATCAGACCAGACAGAAAACAGTCCAGTTATAGATAAGAGCAGAACAGATAAATAATTGATATTGAGCCACAGGGTAGAAAATGCCTTGTGGCTTTTTATATGCCCTAGAGAAAGGGCAATACAAATATCGCAAGAGTTGAGAGAACAACAAAAAACGCAGAAAGCAGAGGTAAAGAAATTATGGCAGATGTAACTAACACAACAACAGAACCAACAACTAATAATGAGCCACAGAATGAAGAGCAGACACCTAGTGTAGAAGAACTTATGGCACAGCTTGCTAGTGAAAGAGCTGAAAAAGAGAAGTATAAGAATGCTTCCGATAAAGCCAGTTCAGAAGCAGCTAAGTACAAGAAAGAACTTCGCTCGAAGCAGACAGCAGAAGAACAGGAAGCGGAAGCAAAGGCGGAAGCTGAAAAGTTGCAGGCTGAAAAGTTCGAGAACATGAGCAAAGAACTTAATCATATGAAAGCTGTCAATGCTTATCAGAAAGTTATAGGCGATGGAAAGGATATTGATTCTTTGATTGAGGCGGTTGCAGACGCAGACCATAGCCTTATAGCAACTGTAATTGCCAATGAAGTGCAAAGACAGGTTAAAGAAGCTAAGGCAGAGTGGCTTAAATCAAGACCGGCTATTAATGCAGGCGGTGGAGAAGAAAGCACGATAACACAGGAACAGTTCAACAAGATGAATTACCACGAAAGAGTGGAGTTTAAAAATAAGAATCCAGAACTTTATAAAAAGTTCACAGAGTAGAAAACGGAGGTAAATAAACTATGCCACAGACTAAGTTAGCAAATTTAGTAGACCCACAGGTAATGGCTGATATGGTATCAGCTAAGTTGCCAAAGAAAATTAAGTTTTCGCCTATTGCAAGAGTTGACACAACGCTTGTAGGCAGACCGGGAAGCACAATCGTTGTGCCAAAGTATGCTTATATTGGTGACGCAGAAGATGTAGCAGAAGGTGTTGCTATGGGTACAACAGTACTTACAACATCTACAACAGAAGCAAAGGTTAAGAAAGCAGGTAAGGCTGTAGAGCTTACAGATGAATCAGTATTATCTGGTTATGGCGACCCACTTGGTACAGCTATCAATCAGATTGCTATGTCAATCGCTGCAAAGGTTGATAATGACAGCTATGACGCACTTTGCACAGCACCTATTGATTACGATGGAACAGCAGCATCTATCAGCTATTCAGCAGTTGTAGCAGCTAATAGCAAATTTGATGATGAATCGGATTCATCACTTACAAAGATATTATTCATTAACCCAGCACAGGAAGCCACATTACTTAATGACGATGATTTTAAGAGCAATGACAAGTACCCACTTAATGTAATTATGAATGGCACTATCGGTTCTATCGCAGGAGCACAGGTTGTTAAGTCTAAGAAAGTTAAGCTGGTTAAGTATGAGCTTGATGATTCGGCAGGAACAATCAATGTTGTAGCTGATACAACAAGCGAGGATACAACTAATGTTCACCTTGACACAGCACTTGCACATACACTCAAGCCAAAGAGTAAGGAAATCAAGGTAGGTAGCAAGTTAAAGGCTGTTACAACAGAGTTCTACGCTTGTCCTATTGTTATCGTATCAGCAGAAGACCCTAACGAGGACACAGGTGCAGATGGCGTGTCAGAAGAAGAGAACGCACTTACAATCTATATGAAGAGAAGCGTTGAGATTGAATCGGACAGAGATATTCTTGCAAAGACAACTGTTATTTCTGGCGATGAACACTATACAGCAGTCTTAAGCAACGATTCAAAGGTTGTTCTTGCTAAGTTCGGAAAGTAAGAGGTGTTCATATGTTATTAAGACGACATAAAATCAACGCCGCAAAGCAGGGTGAAGAAGTAACAGCAGATAATGTAAGACAGGAAGCTGTTTATGGCGATGAGCTTAAATACGAGGAAGAACAGGACAAGTTTCCTGTTCAACCTACAAGCGATTACACAAAGACAGCTATTAAGCGTATGCCAACAGCGGACTTACAGACACTTGCCTTAGAACAAGGCATTGAGAATGCAATGGAGCTTACAGGAGCAGAACTTAAAGAACTGTTAATTGAAAAATTAGGATTATAGGAGCTAGGCTATGGAATTAAAAGATACAGTAGAAATGATGAATAGTGCTGATTACAAAGAGAGATTTAAAGCAGAGTATCAGCAAGTAGTTATTCGCTATAAGAAACTAAAAAATATGCTTGATAAGTGGAATAACGATGAACTTACATTTACTCCAACTTGCCCTAGAAGTACATATAATATGCAGATTAAAGCAATGACAGATTATATTGCAGTTCTTGAAGCAAGAGCAGTAATGGAAAATGTAGAGCTTTAGAAAGGGTTTGAACTATGGCAGAATACACCACATTGGAACAAGTTAAAATCAGACTTAAACAATTTCATATTGATACAGTCACAAACGATGATGATACGACATCTGATGTGGTAGTGTTTGATAGCAAAGAGGATAATCCAATAATCGAACAACTTATTAAACAGGCTACAGAAGATGTAAAAGCAAGAAGAAATTACCCTGACAGCTACACAGACGAAATGATAACCGAGGACTTAAAGAAGTTTGAGAGTGTTATCGTTAATCTGGCTGTCTACGACCATTCACAGGCAGGTGAAGCATTCATGGCAAGCTACAATGAGAATGGTGTCAACAGAACTTGGAGAGATAGAGACAGCTTATTTGTTGGGGTATTTCCTTTTGCTAAGGTTTTATAGAAGATTGTGCGTTACCAATACGGTAGCAGGCGGCACACATTAAGGGTGGTGGGCAGTGTGCCATTATTAATTATGAAAGGCGGTATATCAATGCCAATAGCAGTAATTATAAGCATTATTTCAGTTGCTTTTTCCGTCTTTTTCGGACTGTTTACGTTGGGATTTAATCTTAAGAACAACAAAAAGTCTGACAATGCAGAACTTACAGAGCGTGTAAAGGAAAATACACGCATAAATATGAAACTTGACACAATATCAGGCAACACAACAGAGATAAAGAATGAAGTTATAGAAATGAGAAAAGAGCTTAATTCTCATGATAACAGGATTATTAAAGTTGAGGAAAGTGTAAAGTCGGCACACCACCGAATAGACGGATTGGAAACGCGGCTTAATGAAGATAAGGAGGTATAGCAGAATGGAAATTATGCAGGTATTAATCGCAAATATGACAATTATCTTAGCGATTGTCGGGGCGTTAGCTTTTGTAGTGTCTGTAATTACACAAGTAATTAAGGGCATTGGAGTATTCAATAAAGTGCCTACAGATATTATAGTATTTATCCTGTCAATCGGTATTACTGTAGCGGCTTTTGTTGCCTATATGCAGTATGTTCAGATGACAATACTGTGGTACATGATTCTTGCGGCAATTATGGCAGGTTTTGTTGTAGCATTTATTTCAATGTATGGATGGGAAAAGCTGTCTGAATTATGGAAGCGATTTGGCAAGGATGTGAAGTAATATGCTTGACATCAATAAGCAGGCTATGAAGTATTCACTTCAAGGACAGACAGTAACTATCTATGAAAGAGATGATGACGGCAATATCCTTTATGAGGGATATACCGACACAGAGGGCAACTTCATTCCTTATCTTGATGATGAGGGGGATAAGATACCTAAAGTTCTTGAAGAGAAAACGGGCTTTTCAGAGCCGGTCGATTTCAAAGCAAACATATCATTCAGCGGTGGAGAAGCACAGAGTAAAGAATACGGCTTTGATACCGCTGATTTTGACGCTATTTTGCTGACAGATAGGAATATGTTGCCTATTCAAAAAGGCGACCTTATATGGCTTAATAGCAAGCCTACATATACATCTGACAAACTTGTTGATGAAACATCAGCAGATTTCACGATTGTAGGCATTAAGCCAGCATTGTATTCAACTAAGTATATGCTTAAAGCAGTTGTAAAGTAGGTGCATTATGGCAAGACATACAATTAATATATCATTGTCTGAAAAGTCCGTAAATGAAGCTATCAGACAGCTACAACAGTACAAGCAGAGTTTACAGTATAAATGTGAACTGCTTGTTGGACGATTAGCAGAATTAGGTGACAAAGCGGCAATTATGAGTGTTAATGAAAGCCCATTAGGTAGGACAGTAACATTGAGAGTTGACAGAAAGCCTATTCAAGATGGCTACCAAGCTATTTTAATTGCTACCGGTAAAACTGTTGAAGTAGAAGATAGAGAGCCATTTTACACGCTATTAGCGATTGAATTTGGTGCTGGTATTTATTACAACAGTGGCAATGAAAATCCAAAGGCTAATGATTTTGGCTTGGGCGTAGGAACATATCCAGGGCAAATCCACGCATTTGAAGATGACTGGTACTACTTAGGTAATGACAATCAATGGCACTACACACACGGCGTTAAAGCTACAATGCCTATGTATAACGCTACAATGGAGATTATTAATCAGTATAAGCAGATAGCAAGAGAGGTGTTTAGTTAATGGCAAATGCAAACGATTGGGCGATAGACCTCGAGAATACAGTCACAGCACTTGTCAAGTCTACAACCCTAACACAGCTTAAAAAGAAATATCCAAAGATAGTCATAACCAATGAGGGGGAAAATAGCGGTCAAGCAGTATTCCCGACAGTATACATTCATTTACTGCCAGCAGTTGAACAAGGGCGAACACTTGACGGACAGACGGTTAACGCATTGTTAGCAACATTTCAAGTAGATGTTACCACTAACACAAGCAAGCCTGACTGTCGCAAGGTTATGGCAGTAATTACAGATGCATTTAAGACAATGAGATTTCAAGGCAATGCAATGCCAGAGTTCTCAATCAGTAACAAAGTACATAAGAGCACCGCTAGATTTAGGCGGTTAATTGGAGCAAATGACAGATTATTGTAGCAAAGAGCAGAAATGCTCTTATTTTTTTGCAAATTTTTAGGAGGTAGACAATGGCAGATGCAGTAGCAGGATTAAGTACACTGGGCGTTACTTTCTCTTATGGAGTTGAAACAACAGCAGGTACAAAGCCAACATCATTCAAGTTACTTACAAGAATTAATTCTATTGATGAAATTACAGTAACACCAGAAGCGATAGACGCTTCAGCACTTGAAGATAAGCAGGCAAGAAACATTGCAGGCAGAGATACAGTCACAGATACAGTTGCAGTAACAGTTAATAAGACAGACGCAACTATTGAAGAATGGAAAACTCTTATTACAGCATACAATGGATTAACAGGCGGTAAGAGAATGTGGTTTCAGGAGATTACTCCGGGCATAACAGACGCGGAGTTCTTTGTAGCACAACCACCATCAAAGTTACCAATCACAAGTAAGGAGCAGAACGGGCTTCTTACAATGGCTATCAACCTTATTATTGAGGATATGGTAGGAACAGATACAGCAGTAACCCCAACATCGGGGGAATGATAAGCCAATCGACTAAATCAAAGGCTGTGTCGATTGGTGGCACAAACGCCAAAACAGCCGACTATACATCATATCTTGATGATGTAACAGAATAATTATTTTAAAAGGTAGGTGCGGTGTAAAATCCGCACCTTTCCCTATATGGACGATAGGGTGGGAAAGGGTAAAAATTATGATGAATATTAATGTAAACGGAAAAGAATACAAAGTTGAGTTCTCTTTTGGTGCAGCAGAGTGTAAAGAGATAGTGCAGAAAATGTTTTCTGTCGTTAATGGTTCTTACTTACTTGCGCAAACGGATAAAAGTGTTGCACAGGCTTCTTTTGATGGGTTAGCAAATATGACAGCAGATGTGCCAAAGATTTGCATTTTAGCCATTTATGCAGGCTGTATTGACAATAATCCAGTAACTATGAATGAAGCAAAGGAACTCACTAGGGCATATATTACAGAGAAAAGAAAGACAGATAAGAGTTACGGATATAGAACATTGTTTGAAGAAATCAAGAAAGCGATGGAAGATGATGGTTTTTTCGAGTTGAGCGGAATAACAACGATGTTAGAGGAAATGGCGAACAATGTGGAAGAAGCGGCACAGGAGCAGAAGAAGCCGACAGTAGTACCACAAGACCACAAGAAAAAGCAGACTTCCACAAAATAATATGGGAAGAATACTTTGTTTTAGCCAGTTCACTAGGCGTTAGTTATTCAGACTTTCTTAAAATGACACCTAAAAAGCTATGGGCTGTTGTAGAGGGTAAGAAACTTGAAAGGCAACGAATGGATTCAGATATATGGCTTGCGATAGGTAGTTACATACTCCCAGCAATCAAGATAGGTGTTAGAAGTGGTGCTTGGGGTAAAGGCGAGCTTGAATACCCAGACAAGCCTATTTATAGAGATATTAACAAAAAAGAGAACAGCAAAGATGAAATACAAAGAAAGAGAGAAGAGTTTGTTTTGAATATGAAAATACGAAAAGCAAACTGGGATTTAACACACCCTAAATAAGCCGGAGGTATAAGCGTGGAATTAGATTCATTAGAAGTCAAGATTACCGGTACTGCCAAGAAAGCTATTGATTCTGTTGATACACTAATAGAACATCTTACAAGGCTGTCAACATCACTTGCAACTGTGAATGGCTCATCACTAAGCGGTCTTGCGAGTGGTGTTAGTCAGTTGGGTTCTGCTATGCAGAATATGAACGCAGGAACAGCAGATTTTACAAGACTTGCTAAGAACATCACAAAGATAGGTTCTGTTGATTCAGTTGCACTAACTAACACAGCTACATCACTTCAAGCTGTCACAAAGGCAGTTGCAAGCATATCAACTATTCCGCAAAATGCAACACAAGTCACAGAATTTGCAAAGTCACTTGGTAAGCTAGGCAGTAAGAGTATAGAAAACGCCGTTGTAAACATTCCAAAATTGGGCAATGCTTTAAATGGCTTAATGACAACGCTATCAAGAGCACCAACAGTAAGTCAGAATGTTATTCAAATGACTAACGCATTGGCTAATCTTGCTAGTCAAGGTAGCAAGGTGGGTACTTCTTCAAACTCACTTCAAAAGTCACTGTATGGCGTGTCTACAAGTGCTAGGACAGCAACTAGAAGTAGTTGGAACTTAGCAAGTGCAATAGGTAAGTTTTATGCCACTTATTTTATGGTAATTCGTGGCAGTAAGAAACTTATAGAAGCAATCAAGTCAACAACAGATTACATCGAAGCGTTCAACTATCAAGCGGTTGCGTTTGGCAAGATTGGTTCAGAATGGGATAAGGATTACAAAAAGTACGGCTACGATAACGCAACAGCATACGCAGAAAGTTTTAAAAGTAGAGTAAATGATACTCTTGGAAAACTATCTGGCTTAAAAGTTAATGTTCAAGGTGGCTTACTTGAAGAAAGTGGAGCAAAGAACTTAGGACTTAACATACAAGAGATAACACAGTACGCTTCACAATTAGCTTCTGTCACTAACTCACTAGGGCAGACAGGTGAAGCGACAACAGCAATAACAAAGTCAATGACAATGCTTGCAGGCGATATAAGCTCACTTTTTAATGTGGACTATTCAACAGTAGCACAGAACTTACAAAGCGGCTTAATCGGTCAATCAAGGGCATTGTATAAATATGGTATTGATATTACTAATGCTACATTAGCGACGTATGCCTATAACCTAGGCATTTCTAAGTCTGTATCAGAAATGACACAGATGGAAAAACAGCAGTTAAGAGTGTTGGCAATATTAGACCAAAGCAAAGTATCTTGGGGTGATTTAGCTAATAGACGGAAGAAAGTTAATAATATAGCTTATCTTCCAAGTGTTGCATAAGAATAGAAATATCTTATGGCAATCGGGCAAAATCGGTAAAGGCTAAAGTTTTCAAAACGAGCAATTTATGGTATAATATAAGCATGAATAAAACTTATATTATATACAAAGCAACTAATAAAATCAATGGTAAAATATACATTGGAAAAACTTATAATCTTGAAAAAAGAAAGAAACAGCACATTGACGATATAAACAATGGCTTACCTTTTCACAATGCATTAAAGAAGTATGGTATTGATAACTTTGAATGGGAAATAGTTGATAAAGCAGATAGTGATTCTAAAATCAGAGAAAAAGAAATACAATGGATTAAGAAGTGCAATTCTTGTATATCATTCTCAAACTCAAACGGATACAATATTACACTTGGTGGCGAGGGTGGAATATCTTGGAATTCAAAGCCTGTTCTTCAATATGACCTTAATGGGAATTACATTGACGAGTATATAAGCTCATCACACGCAAGCGTTGTAACAGGTTTACAAAGACATGATATATCCAATTGTGCAAAAGGCATAGTAAACCGTTCAGGTGAATATATGTGGCGTTATAAAGTTAGTAAAAACATTCCTAAAAAGATTGCTTCTTACTCAAAGAAAGCAAGTACAAGGAAGCGTGCTGTAATGCAACTTGACAAAGAAGGGTTTGTTCTTAATATTTTTGATTCGTTAACACAAGCAAGTCAAGAAACATCAACATCAAGAACAAGCATATCTTTTTGCCTAAGTGGTAAATATGGAACGGCAAACAATTATGTATGGATATATGCTAATGAATACAATCCAAACAAAGATTATAAGTATAATGGTATAAGAGAGGGGAAGGGCATTTACCAACTTGATAATGATAGAAAAATCGTGAACCACTTTAATAATTGCACAGAAGCAGCTAGATATATGAATGAACCTGACAAAGTGCATAAACAGATTCACAAGGCTATCAAGACAGGAAATAAATGCAGAGGATTTTATTGGATTAAAGCTGAAAATTATGCTAATACCGAGATAACTCAATAGATTACGAACAGGCTATTGAGCATCGTAACGAGTAGGAATTGAATAAATATAATATTCCCAAGAGTGTCCGACACTACTGCATATAGGGCAGTATGAGGTGGAAGTGGCTACCACCAAACCAAACGTAAAACGTGGGTGATAATGTACTCTGAACTTATAGGAAACTATAAGAAGTATAGGATAAAGAGCCTATACGATAACAAATTTGACAATCAACTCCCCAAGTAATATGTTACGCCAGTTCAGCAACAATATGAAAGAGGTAGGAATGGTAGCAGGACAGCTATTTATCCCAATTCTTTCAAAGGTTATGCCAATAGTAAACGGAGTAACTATTGCAATCAAAAGATTATTAGTCAATCTTGCTTCTTTAATGGGCGTAAAGATTGATTTTGAGAGCTTCGGACAAAGCGGATATAAAGACACATCAGACGGCTTAGAAGATATTTCAGACGGCTACCAAGATGTAGCTGATTCAGCTAAGAAAGCTACATTATCCCTTATGGGATTTGATGAAATAAATAAATTACAGGACGATACAAGCTCAAGCAAGAGTTCAAGTGGTGGTGGCGGTAGCTCTATTGATTTGACAGATGATATCGCTAAGGCGGCGGCTGATTATGAAGCGGCATGGAATAAAGCATTTGCTAATATGGAAAATTCAGCAGTTGCTTGGGCTGATAAGATAGAGAAAGCACTTGAACCTGTTAGGAAGATATTTAAAGATTTTGCAATCGGGGATTTCTATGCAGCAGGACAAGATACATCTAACCTTGTGGCAGGAATTTTTAATTGGTTTGCAAAGGCTATAGATGATGTTCCTTGGTTTAAAATCGGTCAGAAAATGGGCGATTTCCTTGCAGGAATTGATTGGACTAAGGTATTTAATGCAGCAGGCAGAGTTATTGTGCAAGGCTTAAAAGGTGCTATTGAATTATACTTGGGTATGCTATCTAAAGCACCGATAGAAACGCTTCTGATATCGCTAGTGGCAGTTCCTAAGT
>ENA-OROU01000246-OROU01000246.1-human-gut-metagenome-genome-assembly--contig:-NODE-246-length-62291-cov-13.956858_pt1 | contig 62291 bp, 53 predicted proteins | sample MGYA00242131_ERZ509054 | MGnify/ENA primary metagenome ERZ509054 (study PRJEB26280, sample SAMEA2338749) | human gut metagenome | biome: human gut; feature: human-associated habitat; material: faeces... | reverse complement strand
TTAGTATTTTAACATAGATTCTTTTTTCTATGTCTACTAAATGGGGTGCATTTCAATAGCAATTTAGATTCTTTTTTATTGTTCGCTTTAATTTTAGAAAATATTGTGATATATTAAGGAAAACTTGATGAGGAAAGAGGTAGAATAATGGGTAAAATATCGGAAATTATAGCAGATGAATTGGGTGTAAAAAAGAGCCAAGTTGATAGTACCATAAAATTGATTGATGATGGAAATACTATTCCATTTATTGCGAGATACAGAAAGGAAGCAACAGGAGGTCTTTCGGACGAGCAGTTAAGAAATCTTGGAGAGAGACTTACATATTTAAGAAATTTAGAGGAGAGAAAGCAGGAAGTTATTAAATCTATTGATTCACAAGGAAAACTTACTGATGAGATTGTGAAAAGTTTGAAACAAAGTAAGACTCTTGCGGATGTAGAAGATATTTATAGACCTTATAAGCAAAAGAAGAGAACCAGAGCTACTATTGCCAAGGAAAAAGGTTTGGACGAACTTGCAAAAATAATATTAAGGCAAGATTCGAGTGTAGATATTGATGAAGTAGCCAAGAGCTTTATTAATGAAGAAAAAGGCGTAAATGCTGAAGAAGACGCCAGGAGTGGAGCATTAGATATTATTGCAGAGGCCATTTCTGATGAGCCAAAATATAGAAAACAAATTAAACAAATTTGTTACAGAGATGGAATTATAACAACAAAAGCAGCTAAACCAGAGGAAAAATCGAGTTATGAAATGTATTATGATTTTGCTGAAAAGGTTAACAGAATTCCAAGCCATAGAATATTGGCAATTAATAGAGGCGAAAAAGAAGAGTTTTTGAAAGTAAAAATAGAAAAGCCTACTGAAAAAATATTGGAATTAATTGAAAATGATATAATTAAGGATAGAAATAGCCAATATGTAAATTTATTGACGGCTTGTGTTGAAGATAGTTTTTCAAGATTAATTGAGCCATCAATAGACAGAGAAATCAGGTCAGACTTAACGGAAAAGGCCGAAGAGCAAGCAATAAAGGTTTTTGGAAAAAATGCCAAACAATTATTGCTAACTAGTCCGATAAAAGGCAAAACAGTTATTGGATTTGATCCAGCCTACAGAACTGGCTGTAAGATTGCTGTAATTGATGAAACTGGTAAGGTACTTGATACTACAACAGTATATCCTACAGAGCCACAGAATGATGTTGAAGGAGCTAAAAAAGAATTAACAAAATTAATCGCAAAATATAATGTAGACATGTTTGCAATTGGAAATGGAACGGCCTCAAGGGAATCAGAGCAATTTGTATCTGATTTAATTGCCGAGATTAAAGAAAAATATAATAAAGATTTAGTTTACGTAATTGTATCTGAAGCAGGCGCTTCTGTATATTCTGCATCAAAACTTGCAACAGAAGAATATCCAGATATTAATGTTTCTCTAAGAGGAGCAATCTCAATTGCCCGTAGACTTCAGGACCCATTGGCAGAGCTTGTAAAGATAGACCCAAAGGCCATTGGTGTGGGACAATATCAACATGATGTAAATCAAAAGAACTTAGAGCAGAGTTTAACTGGTGTTGTAGAAGATGCTGTAAATAGCGTAGGCGTAGACATAAATACAGCCACACCATCACTTTTAGCATATGTATCTGGAATTAACAATGGTATTGCTAAGAATATTGTAAAATATAGGGAAGAGAATGGAAAGTTAAAAGAAAGAAAAGAGCTTTTAAAAGTTCCAAAGCTTGGAAAGGTTGCATATGAGCAATGTGCAGGTTTCATAAGAGTTCCAGATGGAAAAAATCCATTAGAAATTACAGGAGTTCACCCAGAAAGCTACAGTGTTGCAGAAAATTTATTAAGTAGGATTGGATATAAATTAAATGATTTAACAAATAAAGAAAAATTTGTAGAGATTAAGTCTGAGCTTGCTGAATTAAATAACAGTAAAAATATTAAAGAACTAGCAGCAGAGTTAAATGTTGGTGAACCAACTTTGCAAGATATTATAAATGAGTTGATGAAACCGGGAAGAGATCCAAGAGAAGAGATGCCTAAGCCTATTTTAAGGGCAGATGTACTTAAGTTTGAAGATTTAAGAGATGGCATGATTTTAACTGGAACCGTAAGGAATGTAACTGATTTTGGAGCTTTTGTAGATGTTGGAGTAAAGCATGATGGATTAGTACATATTTCAGAAATGAGTGAAAATTATGTAAAAAACCCTTCTGATGTCGTATCTGTTGGCGATGTAGTAAAAGTACAAGTAATTGGAATAGACCAAGAAAGACAAAAAGTAAAATTAAGTATGAAAATAAAATAACAAATAAAGAAAAATTCATATTTCGTAAAGCCTCGACACGTTATACATTGCCGGGGCTTATTCGTATAAAAGGGAGGATTAGAAGTTTTTTTATATATTTATAAAAAATAAAGATGTATTAGGGTATGAATAATATTAAAAAATAAAAGCTTCAATAGACTGAAGCTTTTTAACATAATTAATGTTTATTTGTATTTTTCTTGTATTTCACGTATTAAGTCAAAATCGTTATCCATTATATCAAGGAAAACTTTTGCTATGTTTGGATCAAACTGCGTACCAGAACATCTTTCTATTTCTGCTCTAACTACATCTATAGGCAATGAATCTCTATAAGATCTTTTTGAAGTCATAGCATCGAAAGTGTCGGCAACTGCAGCAATTCTAGCTACATAAGGAATATCATCTCCAACTAATTGACTAGGGTAGCCACGTCCATCATAACGCTCATGATGATGTTTTACAATAGGCAATATATCTGTGAAAATTGCTGCATCACCTAACATATGCACGCCAATCATTGGATGATTTTTTATTTGAGAATATTCTTCATCACTTAATTTTGATTCTTTCAAAAGAATACTATCTGGAATTCCTATTTTACCAATATCATGGAATAAGCCACCAATTTTTAGAATGTGAAGAGTTTTCTCGTCTAATCCTAATTTCTTTCCGATCAAAACAGAATATTCAGAGACTCTATCAGAATGACCTCTTGTATAAGGATCTTTTGCTTCAACAGTTTGACGAAGTATTCCAATTGTATCTAGATAAGCTCTCTCAAGTTCTTCATTTTTATCGTGTAACTGTTTATTTATTGTTTTTATTGTATTCATTTGTTCAATTGATTTTATTCCTGACTCAATCAATAATAATAATTGATCAAATTTATCACTTTTTTCACAATATCCTTGAATTTCCAACCTTTTAATTGTTTCAAGAGGTGGAGCTAAATCCTTATGACCTGTAAGCAATAAGATATATAAATCTTTATTAAATTTTCGTATTTCTTCTACAACTTCATCACCGTGAATTGGGTCCATCATAAAGTCAAGAATCATCATATCAAAATGCTCATTACGCACACGTTCAATAGCTTCCAATGGATTTGTTAAACCAGTGAAATCATAACCTGAACGTTTTAAAAAAATAGATAGTGAGTCAACAATACCTTGTTCGTCATCGACAACGATAATTTTGTAACCATTTGACTCTGCTGTTATCATGTTTTTTCTCATAATAGATACCTCAAAAATAAAATTACTGATGCTATTATAATAATAAAAAAATAAAAATGCAATAAATTATGAAAAATTTATTGCAAAGGAAGTATTACATTAAAGGTTGTACCTTTATTTACTTCTGTTTCAAATGTTATATCTCCATTAAAATGACCTTTTATTGTAGAGTAAGACATAAACATTCCAAGTCCAGTACCATTTTTTCCTTTGGTAGTTATCATTGTGTTAAATAATTTGTCTTGTACTTCTTTTGTCATTCCACAACCATGGTCTATTACGGAAATAATTAAGTTATTATCTAATTTCTTTGCTAAGACTTTTATTTCTTCACCTTTACGTCCGTTGTAAGATTGAATTGCATTTGTTATTAGGTTGTTTACAACCTGTACTAGACTGTTTATATCGCCTACAAGAGTAGTTGCTGATGGAACTTGTACATCTAATGTAAGTGTTAAAGATGCATTGCTAATTTCGTGTTTCATCAATATATTAACTCTCTTGAATAATTCATCTACTGTAAATGCATTATTTTCATTCTCAGAAAGATTAACTGCTTGGCCCTTAACGGCTGTAATAATGTCTGACATATATGCTGTATATGAGTGAATTTTTGTGATCCATTCTCTCATATCATTTGCAATTGCATGGTGGTCATCATTCGTTACTTCTGGATCACCAATTGAAGCATCATATTCATTAATTAAATCTGTAAGTCCTTCGGCTGCACCAGATATAGACATTATAGGAGTTTTTAAATTGTGAGAAATTCCTCCTATTAATTGTCCAAGTGATGCTAGACGTTCTTTTTCCATAAGCATATCTTGATTGCCTTTAATTTGATTAATATATTGCATATTTAAGTCTTGAACAATATTTAATTCGTTTTCAAGTTCACCTAATTCATCGTCCGAAGTTATTGGGAGTTTAGTAGTTTGGCTTAGGTCCTTGTCTGCAATATTTTTCAATCCTGTTGAAACGTTTTGAATGTTTTTTACCAATGAAGATGAAATTAGGTAAATTGTTAATAATGCAAATAAAAACAATGTAAAAGCAAGTACTAATAATTGCAAGAATGTAGTGAATGATGCAATTTCGTAATAAATACCAACAGTATAAACTTGGTTATTGTAATTAAATGTTTGAATGACTGCTTGAGAATCTATTGTGTAAGATTCATATACTGTATTATTGTATGTAGATGCTAAGTCATGCATATATTTAACGAAGAAATGGCTTAGTTGTGTTCCATTACTTGTTTCAATAGTTCCGTCAGGATATTCTATAAAACAGAAGGTTGTATTTGCATTGTAATATCTACTTAAAATTGAATTAGCTGTATCTATGTTAGGTAATTGTCTTATTTCATCTACAGAATTTGATAAGGCAGAAGCATAATAATTATGTAACAAAGATTCTTTTTCTACGGTTAATCTGTAATAACCAAATAGAGAAAGTATTAGGGCTATAACCAAAACGCTAGGAAACAGCTGGAATATTAGTTTCATCTTTAGAGATCTGTTTTTACTTTTTTTATCAGCTTCGCAATATTTAGATGTTTCAACAAGTACAGGATAAAAGGTTCTTGTCGTAAGCAATAAAAATATAGATGCAATAAAAGTAGAAAAACTAAATATAATAGTTCCCATTTTAAATAGTAAAATTGCAGGATGACTTCCTGTTGCCATTAAAATTGCAAGTAAAATTAATGTTGGAACAATTTCCATAGCAATATATAAACTATAAGGAAGGTGTAAAGCTTGATGTCTTACCTTTGCAATTTCCTTAGGATTCTGATTTTTGTTTTTCCACCATTTATCTGTTTTACGTAGTGTGAATTTTAAGTAAGCTGTAAAGAAAAGTGCAATTCCAATAACGACCAATAAATATTGATACTTATAGTATAAAATAGATACTTCTTTATCAAACTGGGAGTTTATGGCTCCTGGTGGATAATTTAAAATAATAGGAATAATTTTATATAATAATACAGCAAAAGCTGAGAAAATTATTAAGAAATATAAAATTAATCTATTAGAAATACTTATATTATTAAATTTTTCTTTTAATTTTTTCATTTGAACACCTCGTATTATTTAATAAAGCCTACATCCTGCATATATTTAATTAATTTTTTGAAATAATCATAATTTAAATCAGGCCAATAGAAACCTAAACTATTTAAATACTTACACGTGATGTAATTATCTTCTTTTATTATGTGATTATATATCATGTCATTATTCTTTGTAAAGTCATTAATGATACCGCTAATTTTATATTGGTTGATTTCATCTGTTGAGATTGATTTTACTAAATTCATGAAATCTTTTTCTGAGATAACTTTTATATTATACCCTAATGTATCCATGTAATTCAATAATGATTTTGTCGTAATTGTATTTGGATTGTAAATATGGAAAATTCTATTTAATCCATTATTTGACCAAATTATTTTAACTAGGGCTTTGCTAGCAAAATCAACTGGTGTGAACTCCAAATTATTATCCAGTATTGAATCTGGAATTGCAGAAATTTCAACTAATGATTTTAATCTTGAGTATATTGCATTTTCTGATATGTTGTTTTGAAAATGTCCATCCGAGTAACGGCTTGATAAATCCCCAATTCTAAAAATCGTAGCATTTAACCCTTTTGAAATTGCTTCTAGTACTAAAGATTCTGCAAACAATTTGCTCCTAGAATATACGTTTTCAGTAAAATCTTGGTTTACATAGAATGACTTTTCGGTAAATGTAACGTCTGTTAAACTCTGCTCTAGAAGATAGTTACCAGAAATAGTCATAGTTGAAATGTAGTAAAGTGGAACATTAATAGATCTACATAAATCTATTATTTTTTGAGTTCCTCCGATATTAACATCTGCAAATAAATTATAATCACCATAATGTTTTACATTTGCTGCAGAATGTATAACTAAATCTACATCTTGTTTTAGTTTTTCGTAGTCTCCGGCTGATATACTTAAATTATCAACTATCATATCAGAATTCACGCAAATTACTATTTGTTTTGCTATATTATCATATTTTGTACCAAAGTAAAAATGTAGTGTTCCAAGTAATCTTTCATTTATATCTTGATGATACTTCGGTCTAATTAAACAATATATTTTACTTATTTTTTCTGAATTTTGTAAAAGTTCTGCTAAAATATGTATTCCTAAAAAACCGGTAACACCAGTTAAAAGTACACATTTTTTTGAGTTTTCTTCTACTCCAGATTCAGAGGTATTTAAGCTTTTTGCAATATCATTTAATGAATTTAATCTAGTAATATTTGATAATTTATTATCGGTAGTAGCACATAGGACTTTGTCATATAATTCTCTAACGGTAGGGTTTTTATAAAAATCGTAAACCTTTAAAGAAATTTTATATTGAAATAAATCTGTTAAAATACTTATTATAGACAAAGAATCAGCCCCATAATCAAAAATATTATCATCAATACCAAAGTTACTGATTCCTAACTTCTTTTTAATAGAAGAAACAATATTTGCTTCTATTATGTTCCTTGGAGGAGCGTGAATAGAGTCTGTTGTTTCAATATTTAGGCTATATTTTGCAAGTTCTTTTTTATCAATTTTTCCGTTAGGAGTAAGCGGTAATTTATCAAGTACCATAAAATAAGTAGGAATCATATACGTCGGAAGTCTATTGGCAATAAAATCTCTTAATTGTCCAATTGCAATTTTTTTATCGGAAGAGATATATGCAACAAGCACTTGAGCATCTGAAATTTCACGTACAATTACAGAGGATAAAATATTTGCACTTGTATCGAAAGAATTTATGCAATTCTCTATTTCACCGAGCTCAACACGTAATCCTCTTAACTTTATTTGATTATCAGACCTACCCTTGCAAATAATATTTCCATAACTTGTCCAGAATCCAACATCACCAGTTTTATACATTATATAACCATCTATAAAAGGATTTTTTAAATATTTTTCAGCGGTTAGGTCATCTCTACCAATATATCCTTTGCCAACACCATCGCCTGAAATATAAATTTCTCCAATACAATTAATAGGTAAAACATCCAAATTATCATTTAAGATATATATCTGTGTATTATTAATAGGCTTTCCTATTGTAATCTTATCTAAGTACGTAACGTCAGTAACTGTAGAGAAAATGGTTGTTTCTGAAGGACCATAGCCATTATAAATTGTACAATTAGGGCTTACCTTTAATATTTTATCTACTAGTCGCCTTGGAAGTTGTTCTCCTGCAAGCATAATATATTTTAAACTGCTAAACCCATTTATCATAGAATTATCTAAATGAAAATTCATAATACTTGGAGTAGATTGAATAATTTCGATATGGTTATCAGAAATTAGTTTTTCTATTTTTGTCGTAATCTTTTGTTCAAAATCATCTGTAATAAACAATTTTAATCCACCACATAATGAAACAAGAGTTTCAAAAATAAATATGTCGAAAGACATTGTTGTAATGGAAATAATGCTATGATATTTTCCATCTTTTAAATATGAAATCTTATTAAACATAGAATTAATAAAATTATTTAAATTTTTATGTGTCAACATAACACCTTTAGGGCTACCTGTTGAACCAGATGTAAAAATCAAATAAGATAAATCATCTTGAGCAATATCATTATTTAAATTATTATCAGGTAAATTATAAACAATTTCATTACATAAATCTACAATAATAATTAGTTTCTCAAAACCTAATGATTGTACTTTGCTAGATTGCTTTTGAAGTGTAATTATTGCATCGCAGTTACTATTTCCTAAAATATAGTTAATACGCTCTTCTGGATATTCTGGATCAATCGGAATATAAGAAGCGCCAGCTTTTAAAACTGCAAGAATTGAGATTATCATTTCAAAAGAACGGTTAACAATAATTCCAACAATAGATCCCTTTCTAATTTTATTAGTATTCAAATATCGTGCTAAAGAATTAACCTTTTTATTTAATTCTGAATAGGTCATGGTTTTCATTTTAAACACTAAAGCAATATTATTCGGATTTTTTTCAACTTGTTCTTCAAAAAAATCCACAATCGTTTTATTGTGATTATACTCTAAATAAGTATCATTAAATTTATTTAAAATTAAATCTTTTTCATCATGAGTTACAATATTTATTTCCCCCAAAGTAATATTAGAAGACATTAAAATTTGATTAATAATATTTAAAATTCGATGGTGAATGTTATGGATATCCGCTAAAGAATATTTATTCAATCTAAAATCGTAAGCAACATTTAAAGAACCTTCATCATTCATATCAAAAATATGAATTTGCATAGAATCAGCGACATTACCATTAAAAGTCCAGTTTACAGAATAAGGAACTTCACAAGAATTTCTATTTGTTTTTGAATTTTGGTATGAGATTAAAATGTCATACAAATTAGGCTGATTTGGTTTGCTCTTTCTAATATGTTCCAAAATATTTTGATATGGATATTTTTGATGTCTAAACATAGATAAAGAGTCAAGACTAATTTTCTGAGCAAACTCAACAAAAGTCTTGTCATTTTGAATGCAAAACTTAAATGGCACAGTACTAATAAACATACCAGGCGTATTTTTCTCTAAAAAAGTAGTTCTGTTTAATATTGGTGTTCCTAGAATAAAATCATTTAAGTTAGAAACCTTTCCAATATAAATAGCATAAATAGCCATAAAAAAGTTGAACAAAGATAATTTGTTATCCTTGCAAAAAGAATTAATATTATTTAATAAAAAATTATCTATTTCAAAAACTTGTCTTTCTGCATGGCTCGACTCCGCAGAAGATTCTATTAAAGATGGAATAACTCCAAACTCTGGAACTGTTTGAAATTGTTCTTCCCAATATTCTTTATCTTTTTCAAATTTTGGGCTATTTAAATATTCATTTTCTGAGTTTATATAATTAATATATGAGGTAGGAATACTCTTAATTTCCTCATCTTCATTTAATATCGATGAATATGTTGTCATAATTTTACTTGCCACTAGACTTGCTGTACAAGCATCTGCAATAATGTGATGAGCCTTAACAATGAAACCGCCTTTACCAGTTAAAATTTGGAAAGGAGTTATTGAAAATAAAGCATCTCCTAAAATATTAAACGGAGAAGTTGCAATTTCTTTTTCAAGATTTTTGAGCTCAATATTATTAGAAACATTTAAAACATCAAAATGTTTCTCACAAAAATCTTGAAAGAATTGTTTTACTTCTCCGTTTTCATCTAAACAAAGCTTTATTCTAAAGCTATCATTATCTTTTAAAAAAATATTAATAGCTTTAGATAAAACGTCAAAATTTACTATATCGTCAATTAAAACTGTACCACATATAACATTAATAGATGTACCTCTATAGAACTGCTCTGTAAGCCAAATTGACTTTTGTGGATTTGTTAGATCATATAATTCCATAATTTATTCACCCTTAATTTTCTTCATTTCTTCGTGTCTTTTTATCTTTTGTGTAGTAGTCTTAATTAATGGAACATCAGTTAAACTGAATTCCCTAATATATTTGTAAATTGGTAAGTTTTTATTTATAATCTTAATTTCTTCTTCAATTACAGAACGAACATCATCAACTGTAGCCAAATTATTTTTTTCCATATTATCTTTTGAATAAACAATCTCGGCACAAATTTTATCATTATCCTCATAAACCATTGATTCTTCAACTATATCAATTTTATTTATAAGTGCTTCAATTTCTTCTGGGAAGACTTTTTTACCATTACTTAAAACTATAAGGTCTTTTTTTCTACCAGTAATGAAAAGTGATCCATCTTTACCGAATCTACCTAAATCTCCAGTACAGAACCATCCTTCTTTAAATGCTTGAGCAGTTGCACTTTCATTATTATAATAACCAAGCATTACATTAGGTCCTTTTACTAAAATTTCTCCAGTACCAGTTTCATCAGGATTATCTATTTTTACTTCTTCATTGTATAGAACGTAACCAGAAGAACCGGTCTCAAAATGGTATTTATCACTTTCACATGAAATTACTGGTGCTGTTTCTGTTAGTCCGTAACCCTGAAGCATATCTATACCTATCGTATTAAATAAATGAATAATTTTTTTATCTGTTGCAGCAGAACCATAAATAATAGTTCTCATTTTTCCACCAAAGTTATCTAATACTTGCTTAAACAACTTTCTTCTAATATCTATATGGAAAAACATAAGAAAATTAGAAAGAGCACATAGAAACTTAAACGCGGTATATTTTCCAGATTTTTTTACTCCTCTTATTATTTGTCTATACATTATCTCCAAAACTGCAGGAACGCATACCAGGCCACTAATCTTATATTCAACCATATTTTTCCCAATATCCTTGATACTATCTGCAAAGCAAAGTCTAAAACCAATATAATAGCAAAATAAGAAACTAGCAAGACAAGCTAAAGTATGGTGAAGAGGTAAGAAAACAAGAATGCTATCACCCTTTTCATATTTAATTAAAGTTGTCATTGCTGAAACGTTAGAGCAAATATTATATTGTGAAAGCATTACAGCTTTTGGATTGTTTGTTGTGCCAGAAGTATAAATTAATACCGATAAATTATCTTTATCAATAGAAATACTATCGTATTTTGAAGAATTGCTTTCAATAAGTTTTTTGCCGTCTTTTAATAATTTTGAAAATGATAGAATTCCATTTTCATCTTCATTATAATCCATACAAATAAAATATTTAACATTCGAATCTTTAGATGTTATTACATCTTTTGCAAGGTTTAGACGTTTTTCATCAAAAATTATAGCATCAACTTGACTTTCTAAGATTAAGCGAAGTTGTTCAACTTCTGGAAGCATGAAATCTAAAGGGACAACTATACAACCAGCCGTGGCAATTGCGAGGTAACTACAACACCATTCATATCTATCTTGCGAAATAATGGCTACTTTTTTATTTTCTAAGCCTAATTCCAAAAGAGAAGAGCCTAGCTCTTTTATATTATTTTCAAAATCAATAAAAGAAATATTGTGTAGTTCTTTATTTTTTTTCTTAACAGTAAATGCAGTTCTACTGCCAAATCGAGCTGAGCAAGAACTAACTAATTCTCTGAAGTTTGTACATTTAGTTTCTTCATATATTTTATTTTTTTTCACTTAAATCACCTACGGTCACATTTTACCATTGTAGAGATGATTTTGCAATAAAAAAGTTGTAATTCCGTAGAAAAAAATCGACATTATTAGTAATAAAAAATTGTGATTTTCAAAATTGCATGAAACACAGCCAAAAATAACAAGTGTGCAATAATGCATTATTAAAAAATGCAACAGCTTTTTAATAATACATTGTGTAAACAACAAAATTAAATCAAATGAAGATGATTTGAATAAAACGAAATGCAATGGTAATAATAAGAAAAAATGGATATTGGAGGAATTAGTTTGAGAGAATATAGAGGGCAGAAAATAATTAAAAGTTTAGAAACTATTGCAATAATAATATTAATAATTTCATTTGTGGCATTAGCATATTGCGTGTACATATCCTTCACAACAGAAAAAAATTATGCAAGTGATTACACTGCAGAGCCAACGTCTGTATCGAATAAAGCAGAAGAAAAAGATATTTCTACATTGATAGAAAATATAAATAATGCCGTTGTAGGAATCTCTAAAATTGCCAATAAAGGGACTACAATTTTCTTACAAGATGGTGCAAGTAATCTAGGATTGGGAACAGGCTTTATAGTTTCAAATGATGGATATATTGTTACAAATCAACATGTGTCAGGAGAGAAAAATAGTACATGCTATGTAACTTTAGAAAATGGGAAAAATTATAAAGCAAGTGTAGTATGGTCAGACACAGATTTAGATTTAAGCATAATAAAAATAAATGTAAAGAATTTGGATTACTTACATTTAGGAGATTCAGATAAAATAAAAGTTGCAGAACAAGTCTATGCAATAGGAAATCCAATAGGTTTTGAATTTCAAAGAACCGTAACATCTGGAATAATAAGTGGATTAAATAGAACAATAAAATTAGAGGAAGACGGAAAAACATCCTACATGGAAGATCTAATACAAACAGATGCAACTATAAATCCGGGAAACAGTGGAGGCCCCTTGATTAATAAAAATGGGGAAGTTTTAGGGATAAACTCTGTAAAAATTACGTCTGCAGAAGGGATTGGTTTTGCAGTTCCGATAAATATAATAAAACCTATTATAGAAAAATTAGCGAGTAAAGGGGGCTATATAACTCCAACATTGGGGGTATTTGCGTATGATAAGAGTATGGTTCCATATATAAATCAGGAATTAGACCAGAATATTAAATTAGACAAAGGAATATATGTAGCAGACGTAACAAAAAATTCACCAGCAGAAAAAGTAGGAGTAAAGAGGGGAGACATATTGCTAGAAATAGACGGGATAGAGCTAGAAAAGATGTCTGAACTTAGAACATATATATATGGAAAAAATGTGGGAGAAAAAGTAAACATAAAACTTGTTAGAAGCAATAAGGAATATCAAATATCAGTAACTCTTGCAAAAAAATAAAAACCTGCCGAAAGGCAGGAACCGTACAAGGTTTTTGGGAAAAGCTAAACAGAAGAAAATTTGAAGGCATCGGCCAAAAAATACTTGGTAAAGCCGTGAAGCTTAACAATATTGTAATGTCCGAAAGTCCATTCATCGTCTACAGGATACGTTTTGCCAAACTCCAGCATCTCGTTGGGGTCTAAACATGCCCATACCTTAGGGACATTCCTGTTAACGAACTTTGCCTGTTTCACTTTTTTCCGCATGGTATAACCTCCTTTAATTGTAGCAGGATATTTTCTCTTGTGAGAAAACAATATAAAAACCATAACTTTATTTTAACATGAAAATAAGCAAATAGCAATAAAAAGAACAAAATACTTTACATAAAACGTTCGAATAAAATAAACTGATACAAGAAACAGCAAAAAGTTTATAAAATTAAATAAAAATATCAAAAAAATATTGCAAAAAATTAAATTCTGTGATATATTAAATAAGTACTTTTTAAAAGGTACTTATTTCGAGGTGTAGCGCAGTTGGTAGCGCGCGTGGTTTGGGACCATGAGGTCGCAGGTTCGATCCCTGTCACCTCGACCATACGATAGCAATTTTGAGGAAACTCAAGAAAATTGCAAAAGTCTGAAAGAGTATTAATCAAAGGAATTTGGTTAATACTCTTTTTCTATGTAGTTCTCAAAAATTCTATAAAAAGTTTTAAAATAGTTCTAAAATCTATGTTTAAAAAAAATTTTAAATAAATAAAAAATGTTTTAAAAAGTTTTAAAAACTTAGCAGAACTTAAAAATGCTCTTTCATCTTAGAAAGGAACAATGATGAAAGAAATAGATTACTATAAAAATAATGAAATATAAAAAAACAGTTATTATCAAATACCACAAGAATTATTTATAAATAAACTATATAAAGAGAAATTAAATTCCGATAGTAAAATATTATATGCTTTTTTATTAGACAGATTATCTATATCACAAAAGAATTATTAAAAAATATCAAATTAGAATTACCTGAAACACCAGATATAAAAGATTTCAAAAAGCTTATGCTAAATAGAGATGAAAAAATAGAAAATGAAGTTATAAAACCTAAAGATGATTTAATAAATAAACTTTATAATGAAAATATATCACTTCATAAAGAGTTATCAAAACAAGCTAATACAATAAACATAGCAACAGAATATGAAAAGAAACATACTCAAATTCTTGAAGATAATGTAAATCTACAATTCAAATGCAAAAAAGTTAGAAAAAACATTAGAAAATAAGGAAAAGAAATTAAAGCAACAATTTGAAGATGAAACTTACAAAATAGATTATCAATACCAAAAGATTATAAACAAATTAGAAAAAGAAAATAATTATTTAAAGAAAGTTATTGATAGATTTAAATTTACGGTTCAAAAGTTTATTACTTGGATTTGTCATGAGTTTTCTGCCCCATCTGAGGAAGTTTTAATAAGAGATTTTGAAAGAGAAACATATATGGACTTTGATGTTGAAAAACAGCTTAATAAAATTACTTATTAAAAGGAAGAGCAAGAGAATGATTATGAAATGGGAATGTAAAATAAAAATGATGCCCCTCTTTAATTTTTGGTAAATTTATGATAATATATACATAAATTATAGAGGAGCTATAATTATGATTTTAGATTTAAACAAAAAAGAACATTACCAATGATTAATACATATAAAAAATGCAAAGGTATTGCTTTAGTAGATAGATATTTGCATAAATTAAGCCCATTAAATAAGATGTATGTAATTAACTCTATGGAAGATTGGAAAAAAGTTGAAAACGAATTTCCTATTCAAATGATGACAGCAAGATGTGATTGCCCAAAAGGAATTAATGGGAAATTACCAAATGGTCAAACTTTTAATAGAGATAGAGTTAGAGGATATATAGAAGAAGTTAAATCTGCTGTGCCTGATGCAGTAATAATATTAGAAGATATGAAAAGTGGTTCTAATGAAAGAATACATACACAAGGAGGAGTAAATTTAGACATACAAATTGGGGATCATGTATATATGGATTATGTGGGACCAGGATTTGATTGTAGAGAACTATGTATTGGGAAAGCAGTTCATGAAACATGGAATATTCCATGGTAAGAAGTTCCTTTCATGAAAGATTCTGCAATACAGAAATATAAAACTATGGAAGTAAGTCAAAGAGAATATATAGAAACAGCCAAAGAAAGAGCATTGTTTTTAATTAAAGCATTTCCAGATAGAAAAGATGAGATACTTGAAACAATTTCCAAAAGATACAATGGAATTAGTAGACAAATATTTAGAGGTGTTAGAGAACAAGTTATATTTCCGTTATGGTTACAACATGAACAATTATCAAAAGATGGATTACGAAGTTTTGGTGTAGAAGTAAATATTGTAGAAGATGGAACTTTAGTTCCTATGGAAATACAAGTCCCAGATAGATTTAAAGAAAAAGAAAATCAAGGAAGGTAGGAATATAAATGGATAAAATAATTGTAGAAGTAGGTTCAACTTGTACTAAAGTAGATAAGTTTAATGGAAAGACTATAGAAAAATTAGAAGGAAAAACAATTCAATTTAAAAAGCATTATAATGAAGATAAAAAATTGAGAGAAAGTGATATTAATGAACTAATAAATAGTATAAAAGAATTAAAGTCCATATCTGAAGACATATATGTATGTGGTACAAGCATTTTTAGAAGTCTAAATGATTTAGAAAAAATATCATTTTTAGAAAGATTCAAAAATGAAACGGGATATAATTTTAATATTATATCTCAAGAAAAAGAAAATGAATTAACAGTTTTTGGTACAACTAGATTTGTAAATAATAAAGTATGTGTTTTTATTGGTGGAGGAGGCTCTACAGAAATAGCAATATATGATAAAGGAATAAAAGAGAGTGTAAATACCCAAATTGGTGTTATAGATGTAATGCAAAAATTTCCGGATTTGGCTGAAGACATTGCAACGACTAATCTTGAAACGGTAAAAACATTTATAAAAGAAAGATTAAATTTACCAAAAGAAAAAGCAGATATATTAATATTAGCAGGTGGAGGACACGAAAAATTTGCGAGATTTTCTGGAATAAAATATGAAGAAAATACTTTATATAATGATGAAGCTTCACCAATTATGATGGATATAGAAACAAGAAAAAGTGAAACAGAAAGATATTATAAAGAAATTTCTTTAGATGAGATAAGGAGTAGAGTAAATGACCCAGATTGGTGGTATGCGACAAGAGCAATGAGTGCTTTTGCATTAGTAGTTGCAGAAGCAATAGGTGCAAAATATATAGTACCAACTGATATAGCGATGGTATATGGAATTTTAGATAAAGTAGAAATATAGTATGGAAGAATATTTTGATGTATTAAATGAAAAAGGTGAATATATAGGAAAAACTGAAACTAGAAAAAAATGTCATAAAGAAGGATTATGGCATAAGGCAGTTGTGGTTTTTATAATAAATTCAAAGAGTCAAGTATTATTACAAAAAAAGTGCAAATAAGAAGATGTGGCCTAATATGTGGGATATAACATCAGGAGGACATGTATTAGCAGGAGAATTTGGCTTTCAAGCCGCCATACGAGAATGCAAAGAAGAATTAGGGATTGAATTAAACAAAAATGATATAACTTTCATAGGTTCAACAACTTCAACTAATATAAAAGGTGATATTATAAATAATATTATTTACTTTGGCCTCACAAGGACCAATCCCGTGTAGACGCTGAGCGTCGCAAAAAGCCATTCAAACGAATTGTTTAATTCCTCTTAATTTTATTCCATTTTTAGCTTTCATCAAGTCATTTGCTGGATCTTGTTTTCCGTCAATATTTATTGCTTCAAGTATTGTTGAAATTTTGTCTGTATATAATCCTACAGATAAAGTATTTTATGTATTTGTAAATTTATTGGATTTCAACTAATAACATCGAAATTTTATATTTACAAAAAAATGGTACAGAGAATATACTTTCTCCGTACCATTTTCGGCCTTATTCAGCGCAAGGCAACACTACAAAATTGTTACCATCATAGCTTTGAATGTTAATTTTAGCAGCCTCAGGGTCTACAAAAAAGATCAGGTTGTTAATACTATCAGTGGGAAAATCAACAAATTGTGCGAAAAATTCGTTGATCATGTGACAGCCATCGTAGCTGTCGAGTATCTTAGAGAGCCTGCTCCAGGAATTACCTCCAACAGTACAAAAACCTTTTGCAGAAGAAAGTATCTCGAGCTTTTCGAGTTCATTCTTGTGCAATGCAACCATAGCATCTTGAGGATTGCTGTGTTCCTCAATGTAGTGTTGCTTAAGCTCAATTAGGCTCGTGAGGTCATTTTGCAATGTATTGCCCTCAATTTTCCGCCAAAATTCAGCAGAAGTTTCTTTTGCAGTTTTTTCGGCATCTTTTACAAAAATCATTGTTTGCATCCTCCAAAATTCTGTAAAAAAGAGTATCATTAGCATTCTTAAATCATATTGTGCCATTCATCTCCATTTCAAAAAATGCTTAAATATTATATCACAATTATGTTAAGTTGTAAATGCTATTTGTAAAAGATGCTCATTAATTTTCGTAAGTTAGGCAATTATACGAAAAAAACAAGAATCTAATCTATACAATTAAGTTAGACATGTTGATATACCATATAAAAAGCTTAGTTTAAACTTTAAAATCAAACTAAGCTAAATTTTTTTATTGTCACTTAAAGAAACTAAAATTTATACTGAAGGGGCTATGACTTTAACGAAAGCCTCCGCCTCCGCCACCTCCGCCTCCGAAGGAACCTCCTCCTCCTCCTCCAGAAGAGAATCCTCCACCACCAGAACTGTAACTTTCGGCTCTTGATTTTGCACTATTTGCTTCAGAAATTCCGTGACTTGCACAGGCATTAATAAAGATAATATTATCATATGAATAGAATGCAGATTGTTCTACGATATCAGGATATAGTTCTTTAAATTGTTTAGCAACTTTTTTAGCGATACCCATCATTTGAGCATATATTAAATAATCTTCAAACAAATTAACTTCAATTGCTGTTCTTTCGACTATTAGTGTATAATCAAGCAAAAAACGTTTTAAGCCAGCAAGTTCAATTGCCTGTCGATGAAGTTCATCAGTTGTATAATGTCGTTTACATTTAAAAAATTTAAACACTTTTTCTTCTTTAACAGTTATAAGTCCTTCTGCAGTTAGTCTATCTTCTTCATCACCGATAATTCTATCAAACCAAGATAAAATTTTGCTATAGTGCTTTTTACACCATTTTTCAAATTCGTTATTTTCTAAAAGACCATCCTCGCTTGCATCCAAGAGCATATTAAATAATTTTCTTTCAGTTATATCTTCAAATTCATTTAAATCTACTTCATTTAAAACGACAACTGTACCAGATCTCTTAAAAATTGTTCCGATTTTGGAAACTTCAATTCGAATTTTACCTTCTTTTAACCATTTTAAGATAATTGCACCAAGAATATCGGTTTTATTTTTTATAATATTATATTTGTAGCCAATATAATAAGCCTTATATAAATCATTATCACAGGGAATATCCCTAAAATAAGGAATCTCTTTTGGCAATTTTGCTCCTGCAAGATTTGAACTAATACTTGAAAAAGCAATAGCAAAAATAACAATTAAAATTGGCAAAAGTGTAAAAAATAGTGAAAATAAAATAGAACCAATACTTACAACTATGGCAAAAGCAGAATTTGTAGAACTATCAGAATATTGTGTAGATCCTTCATTTGCCATATCTAAATAATAATCAAAATTTTTATTGATTTTATTTTTGCAATTAAAAGTTCCAGATGGAAACTGAACTAAAATTGTCATATATTCATTAGTACTTAAAGAACCATCTGATTGCATTTCAATATACCCATCATACACATAAGCTGTGCCACCATAATTACCATAGCCCCAAACACCAACAGAATTAGCAATAGGATTATTTGCATGAATTTTAATGTATGCATTACCAATGCTGTTTGAAAAATTATATGGAATTAGAGTCCAATAAATCATCTGAGAATCGTTAAGTTCAGATACAAAATTGGAAATAGAGTAATTTACAGTATATGTATGAGAACCATATGTGCTAATTCCCCAACAAAGTTCTACACCGTTAGAAATAGTATTAATACCACACTTGTATGCCTTGCTATCTAAAGTGCCAGAAGTATTCCAATAAGACAAAGTAGTGTAGCTCTGCCCATTTTCAGATACAGATAAATTAGAAATTTTAGAACTTCCAAGATTGTAATAAGGGTGATAGACTTCTGTACCCTGATTAGTTTTACAATTCCATACTTCAGTAACTTGTGCATTTCCATTATCATCAACAAAAATATCCATGGAAATTTTGTTAATTGTATTGGCTTTTACACTGTTGTACAAAGATAAAAAAGTAAAAACGAATAAAAACATAAAGAATATTTTAAACTTTTTACTCATGAAAACCCCCTAATATTTAATTTTATTTAATTATTCCATATTGACACAAAATTATCAATATAAAATGAAAAAAAGTCTTGAAAAATATAAAAAAAGCAAGTATAATAATTTACGTAAATAAAAAATGCGATTGTAGCTTAGCTGGATAGAGTACTTGGCTACGAACCAAGGGGTCGGGGGTTCGAATCCCTCCAGTCGCACCATAAAGTAGCAGTGCTTAGATAACTGCTATTTTTGTTATTTAAAAGTATTTTGTTGGGATTCGAAAAGGAAGATTTTTTGTAAAAAATATTTATAAAACATGAGCAAATTTTGTTGAAAAATAGATGTTAAATGTGTTATTATTAACATAATAGTGATTAGTAAAAAAACAATTTAAATTTATAGGAGATATTAAATGGATGACCAATCAAACAAACAGATACAAAAAGTGAAAAAAGTAGTAAAAAAAGCAATTATTGCCGCCTTAAGGCCAATAATAATTATTTTTGCTATTATATGTATAATTGTAGCTTTTATTTGTTCGGCTATGTATGTAATTACATTAGATACGGCTACACTTAAAGATGGCAGTTGGGATAATGTTCCATATGCAAGTGATCAGTATAGTAATAATGTAACAATAGACGAAAATGGAATAGCGTCAACAGATATGAGTGCGCAAGAAGTATGGGACAAACTTATAGAGAACAATAGCAATATTAAAGAGTACATAAAAGAATCCTCAACATTTAAAAAACTATTAAATGCTGAAATGGTAACTAATTTCCTAGATACAAGAAAGGATCCAGATGCAGAAATAGATTGGGATTCATTAAACCAAGATACTAATTCAAAAGAAGTACAAGGAATAATTAAACTAAAAAGAGCAACTGCCGAAGGCAAAACAATAACAATGGTTTATACCGACCCAGATACTTTCCAAAGCTACATAGATGAGTATAATGCAACAGGTTCAGAGACAGCAAAACAGCAAGCTTTAAAACACTTTACAATAGAAAGAGGATATATTGCATCAAACTTCGGTAATGGTGCTTCAATTACTGCGGGTACGAGCGTTGAGCTACCATCAGGTATAGGAGCTGTACATTCATATATGGGCTGGCAAACAATAACAAGTACAACTTCAAACCAATATAAGTTAATGCAGCAATCTGGAATGAATTTTGATGAAGAAGGGTTTGGAAGAATAAACGGAAGATATGTAATTGCTTGTACATCAACATATGGAAATGTGGGAGACTATGTAGATTTTTATCAAGAAGATGGAAGCGTAATACAATGTATTATAGGAGATATAAAAAACCAAAATGATACAGGTTGCAATGAGTGGGGACATAGCAACGGGCAAAATGTTATAGAATTTGTTGTAGATAAAAATTCATGGTATAGCACAGAAAAGGGAGGAAATGCAAGTAATATGCACATAAATCCTGGAAACCAAGGTTGTCACCCAGAATGGAATCAAAATATTACAAAAGTTGTAAATGGTGGGAGCTATTTTAATAATCCAGATTTTGGAGCTGAAAATATTAGTGGAAATGGAACAACAATAACAATGCCATCAACAGGTACTGCAATTGGTTCTGGTTCTGGAACAATATCTTCTGGAAATGCTACAATAAATGGGGAAATAATGAAATGGCCAGTAGATAGTAAAAATATTACTTCATATTTTGGACCAAGAAATGACCCAACTAACACATCTGTAACGGAAAACCATGGAGCTATAGATATATCTGTACCAACTGGAGCAAACGTATATGCAACAGAAGCTGGAACAGTAATTACAGCTAGATATGGAAGTAAAACTGCTGGAAATTATGTTGAAATAGACCATGGAAATGGCTACATTTCAAGGTACTTACATAATAGTGAGCTTAAAGTAAAAGTGGGAGACAAAGTAACAAAAGGCCAAGTAATAGCATTAGCGGGAAGTACAGGAAAATCAACAGGACCTCACTTACACTTCGAAATTAGATATAATGGAGTTAGAGTAGATCCATTAAATTTCAAGTATGATAATGGAATGGGTAATGGAATGGGTGGATTTGGTTCAAACCCAGATGAATTATCAACAACAAACAAGTATTATGCAAAAGTTGCAACATGGACTGAGATATATGATAAACTAGAATCTAATGATCCAGAGGTAGAAACATACGAAAAAATCACATACAATATGACTACTACTAGAATAAACTATCAAGAATTTGTAAGTGGTTATACAATGCCATTTGAATATTTATGGTCATTCCTAACAGTAGGACAAGAAGAAGAGTTTGTATCAGAATTAGCAGATCTTGTATATGGCAGTGAAATATTTATAACAGTACATGATAATTTAAGGATAAATACAAATATATCAACAGATACATATACAAAAATGAAGAAAGCTATTGCTAAAGATGTAGCTGTAAGTGTAAATTATGAAGATGATATAACTTATTATGATGATAAAGGAAATCCTCATACGTATACAACTGGTGGTACTGCAACGCAAGTAGGAGGTCCTTTCGAGAATGAGCAAGCATTCCCATATACAACAATTCATACAGTAATTACAAGTACAAATACTCTAGAAATAAAATTAACAGAAGCAAATGTATGGATAGTAGAATACAAACAAGAGTTTACAAGTCAAGCACCTCCAAAAGATGAGAAATCACAAGATAATCCACAAAAAGATCAACCATATACAGTTACTCCACCAACTGCAGACCATACAGCAATAGGTGATGCTTTAGGAGAGAGTTATAGAGCTGGTGTTGAAGCTTCGTATTCTGCAGCACATACAAGAGCAAGTGCAAGTTTAACTGGCATGAATACGGAATATTACACAGCGGTTGTTGGTAGAAATATAAATGTGTACACAAAAACAGAAGGACTAATTTATGTATCTTCTCCAGCTACTGTAAGAGAAAAAGTAGAATTAACAGGTGATGAAAATAACTTTGTAAAAATTTACACAAGTCCAAAACACGCAACAACTGCTTCAAATATACATAGTGCTCCAGATTGGTTATACCTGCTACTAAGTCAAAACAGTAGCACGGCAAATATGGTAGATGTTACTAAATATTTGTTATACAAAGCAACAGATTATGATTATGGAGTTCAAAGTTATGATTTTAGTGTATATAAACCAGAAAACTTCAAAAAATTATATGACAAATTCAGCAATTTAGATGGTGTGCCAGGAAAAGTATATAATTTCCTATTATCGAAAGGAGTATCACCTGCTGGAGCTGCGGCAGTACTCGGAAACATTCAAGAAGCAAGTAACTTTGAAGCAAACACAACAAGCTCAAATGGTGGTAATGGATTATGCTTATGGAAAAATGATAGATTTAAAAATTTACAATCATGGGCAAGTAGTAACCACAAGGCATGGACAGGTGTTACTACACAATTAGAATTTATGTGGAGTGAGCTAGAATCAAAGTATCCAAGTGTAAAAAATAAAATAACTGGAGCAACAGAAAAAAACCTAGAATATGTAACTTGGTATTGGGGCAGATTCTATGAAGGCTTCTTTGTAGGAACAAATTTCGAGAAAACCAAAAGCAATACTGCTCAGAGATATACGTATGCACAGCAATGGCTCGAAAAGGTAAAGTAGGAGGAAGAAATGGAAAAATCTAAAAGAATTTTAATTGTGTTAATTACATTACTAATAGTTATGGCTGTTATGGTAGCAATATTAATTAACACAAACAAAAAGCAAGAAGTTTCACATGGCAATAATACATATACACCAATTGTAAAAGAGCAAGATGAAGCTTTTGAAAAAGTAAATGATTATAAAACGTACTTTACTGTAAAAGAAATTGTAGAAAATTATATTACATATATGAAACAAATAAATGGAGACGAATATGTAGACGCCTCATCTTTACAAACGACAACAACCCAAATTGCAACAGTAATGCAAGAAGATGGAATAGAAGCACTAAAAGGTATATTAGATGAAGGCTATTTAAAAGATGAAACAGATAATTCATTAATAAAAATGCAAGATGACTATAAACAAGATGGTACATATACCAAGCAAGTAAATTACAATTTAAATATAGATAATATGTACCAATGTGGTCTTGCAAGCAACATTTCAATAGTCTTAGTAGAAGCAAAGCTAAATAATGCTGAACTAAATTTACTAGTAAAATTAGATAGTACGAATAATACATATTCACTATTTTTGAATGATTATATTACAAAAAATAATTATACAAAACATATGAGTATAAAAAGTATAAATATAAGTAAAAATAAAATTCAAAAAAATAATTATAATAATGACGTAAAAGTAGAAGGAACAGAAAAAGATGTTGTTATTCAATATTTTTCAGATTATAGAATGAAGATGCTTAATGACACGAAAATAGCATATCAAAAATTAGATTCTGAATACGCCGAGAAAAAATTTGGACAATATTCAAATTTTGAAAGCTATGTAAATAATAATAAAAACAATATAATAGTAGCAAGTATAGATAAATATCAAGTAGTAGAAAATAAAAATGGCAAAGAATATGTCTGCGTAGACGAAAATGGCAAATATTATATATTTATGGAAGAAGAAGTCGGCAAATATTCAGTAGTTCTAGATACCTATACAATAGACTTACCAGAATTTGTAGAAAAATATAATTCAGCAAATGAAAAGACAAAAGTAGGATTAAACATACAAAAAGTATTTGATGCAATTAATAATGAAGATTATGAATACGTATATAACAAATTAGATAACACATTTAAGCAAACGAACTTTAAAACAGTACAAGAATTTAAAAATTATATAATTCAAAACTTCAGTGGAAAGCAGCTAAAATATGGAGAATGCCAGCAACAGGGAAGCCTGTATATATTTGATATTACAATAACTGAAGGGACAAAACAGACGAATAAAAGAGTAATAATGCAATTAAAAGATGGAACAGACTTTGTAATGTCATTTAATGTAAATTAATAGTAAAGTTTAATAAAAATATGCCAGCATATTTACAATGCTGGCGTAATTTAAAAATGAAGGGAGAAAAATATGGAAGGCTTTAGACATTGGTATAATACACATAGCAAAACTATCTGGACAATAATAGGAGTAGCAATATTAATATTTGTAGTAATAAATGTAATAAATTCAAGTTTAAAAAATCAAGAGAAACCAAGAAATACAATAACTACTAATACAACAAAAATGAATTCAATTTCAATTGCTTCAGACACGTCACCAATAACTGGAGAGCAAATTACAAATTCTCAAAAAAATACAGTAAAATTAATAGACAATTTTGCGACATATTGTAATAATGGTGACATAGATTCTGCATACAACTTAATTTCAAGCGACTGTAAAAATCAAATGTATCCAAGTAAAGAGAACTTTAAGAAAACTTATTACGATCCAGTATTTGGAGGCTCACAGAGAGAAATAACTGTTGAAAATTGGGTGGGAAACACATATAAAGTAAAATTCGCTGAGAATGCACTAGCTACAGGAAACTTTGATGAATCAAATATAAAACAAGACTATATTACAATAATAAATGAAAATGGGCAGACAAAACTTAACATAAATAGCTATATTGGCAAAACAACAATAAATAAATCACAAAAAGCAGATGATGTAACAATCAAAGTAGTGGAAACAGATGTATATTTTGATTATCAAACATTTACGTTCGAAATTACAAACAAACGTGATACACCAATATTAATAAATGACCCTAACATAGATAGCACAATGTACATTGAAGATAAAAACGCAACTCATTACCAAGCATACACACATGAGCTTGCTGAAACAGACACAAAGGTACCAGCAGGACAAACACAAACAGTTAAAATAAAATATTATAGTAGATATAGCTCTAATAAGGTAATAAAATATACTGCATTTGATAGAATAATACTTAATTATAATGCATATTCGCACTATACAAATATTGGTGCATATAAAGATTATGGAAGTATAAAGATTGAGATACCACAAAATTAGAATATAAATTAAGAAATAACAGTTGGTTTAATAACCAACTGCTATTATTTTATTATGTGGATTATATGTATCTCTTGAAAGGCATTCTGAAGATACCAAAGTTCCATTTTTATTATACAAATATTTGTATGTAACTGTTTTGCACCCATTTGAACCACTCTGAATTACCTTAGATCGACCACTTGCAAGTGATGAATCTTTTTGATAAGTAGTTGTAAAAGGAACACTCGAAACATATTGAGCGTCTAACACAACCTTGTAATCATTGTCTGTTTTTAACCCGTAAATATAAATTCTTACTTTTTTTCCAGAGGTATTTGTACGTATTCTTATAGGATAATCGCGATTATTTTTAAATTTAAAATCTGGACCGCCCCAAGATACAGTGGCATCTAAGCCTGGTTTTACATATGAAGGCGCAAAACCGTGGTTATACCTTTCTACTATTTCTAAATTAGCATATAAAACTGCATTGTATAGTGTTGAAGAAACCTGGCAAATTCCACCACCAACCTCTTGAACTACTTTTCCATTTGAATATGCAGCTCCTTCTTTAAAACCAGCGGCTTTAGTACGTTGACCAACTATTTGATTGTAAGAAGCAGTTTCACCAGGCATTAACACATATCCATCAAGTTTTTTTGCTGCGAGCTCTATGTTTGTAGACCTATTATAACCACTGCTTGTGTATGATGTAGAAAAACTTGAAAGCATATCTGGAAAGGCTTCGTTTCCAATCTGATTTGTTGTAACATTAGGGTATAATGTTTTTAATGGAATACTATATTCGTCTTGTTCTGTTTTTAGCATTTCTTTTGCTTCATCTAATGAAATCTTAAAATCAACACCATTAGAAGAAGGATACACAACATAAGGGTCAACAGTATAAGACGCATCGACTGGAGCTTTATAAATATTTTTATAAATTTCATCTAAATCAATTTTTTTTGCTGTTGCGTTTTTTACTGGTGCAACTAGCGTTGGTTCATCATTATCAAAATCATCGAGCAATTTAGAAAGTTCTTTTTTGAATTCTTGTTCATCAACAATAACACCGTCTTTACCAGCAGTAATAATCAAATTATTATCATCATCAATATAATAATCAGGGTTTACGACCTTATCTGGTAGCAATTTATTTATTTCACTAATAACAGAAGATAAAAACTCATCATCAAAATTTATATTAGTAGAAATATTATAATTATTTAATAAACAATTTAAAATTGAATAATTATTCTCGAAAATATTACCGTCACGACCAACAGTATAAGCTTGATTTATGACTGAATCTGCATCGAAAGTTACACCAAGTTGCTCTGGCATAAACACGCCTTCAAAATCATCACGTTTAACCACAATTTTGCAAGCCAAATGTTTATTAACAATATTAGAAACTTTTTCTTTAGCTTCATCCGTAGTCAAACCCGACACATCAATTCCTTGAATAAATACTCCATTCATAATCTTATTACTATTAATGTTTATAAGTGCAAAAACTGTGGAAAACGCAAGTAGTAAAATTGCTAAAATTGCGATTACAATTGCAAAAATTATTAGACCTTTATTTCGAATATGTTTTTTTGTATCTCCATTAGAAGCCAAAATAATATTTTCCGCATCTTGCAAAATTTCATCTATTTCGTCTGTTTTTTCATCTGTGCTAGAAGTAATTAGTTTGTTCATTTGTATTGTCTCCATGTAAAATTATTAAGCATAAAATGCTTTTATAAAGAATATTCAAATTACTAAAAAATATTAGTAATAAGATTATAACATAAATAAATATTTAATAGAAGTAAATGCGAAAAAATAATAATCTTTTTCGAGTAGCATTAATAATAATTAAAAAAATTGTAAATAATAACTAGAAAAAAAATATGTATAATGGTATACTATGGGAAGCAAAAGGAGGTAAAAGCTTGAAAAATAATTACAATTTTGGCTACGTCAAATATATAATCTCAAATGCGGTTACATACACCACGTATGCACCCTTGCCTTTGAAATTCATTTTCCTTGCCAAAATTTAATTCTTTTCCAAGCTGACTTGTACTTATAAGAAAGGAATGTGATAAATATATGTCAGAAAAAACTCAAGGAGAGGAATTAAAAGAAAGACTTTTTGATTGTAAAAAGAACGGATGGGAGAGCACATCTGAAGAAGAAGGAAGAAAAATCTTCCAATATTGTGATGGTTACATCAACTTTTTAAGTAAATCTAAAACAGAAAGAGAAATAGTAAAGAATGCAACGCAAATGGCTAGAGAAAGAGGTTTTAAAAGCATAGATGAATATGAGAGTTTAAAGCCAGGAGACAAGGTTTACTATGTAAATAGAGATAAAAACTTATTTCTAGTTGTAATTGGAACAGAGAACATAGAAAATGGAATAAACATAATTGGATCTCATGCTGATTCGCCAAGACTAGATTTAAAACCAAATCCAATTTACGAAGATAAAGGATTCGTATATTTTAAAACACACTACTATGGTGGAATAAAGAAATATCAATGGACAACAATACCATTATCAATTCATGGTGTAATTGCTAAGACAAATGGCGAAAAAATAGAAGTAAACATTGGAGAATCTGATGAAGACCCAATATTTACAATCACAGATTTATTGCCACATTTAGCTCAAGAGCAAATGCAAAAGAAATTAAAAGATGGGGTAGAAGGAGAGAACCTAAACCTATTGATAGGAAGCATTCCATACAATGATGAAAAAGTATCTGAAAAAGTAAAATTAAATATATTAAATATATTAAACAGAAAATATGGAATAGTAGAAAAAGACTTCTTAAGTGCAGAATTAGAGCTAGTTCCAGCATTCAAATGCAGAAGTTTAGGATTTGACGAAAGCTTAATTGCCGGATATGGTCAAGATGATAAAGTTTCTGTTTACACGTCTTTAACAGCTATATTAAATATAGAAAACCCAACAAAAACAGCAGCTTGCCTATTTGTTGACAAAGAAGAAATAGGAAGCATGGGAAATACAGGAATGGAATCAAATGTATTTAGCACATTCATGTCAGACGTACTAAATAAATTAGGAGTAAACAGACCAAACCTATTAGACAAAATGTTCTGCAACTCTAGAATGTTATCAGCAGACGTAGATGCAGGATTAGACCCAATATATGCATCAGTAGCAGACCTGCACAATGCTTCATTCTTAAACAAAGGAGTTGGAATAAGCAAATACACAGGAGTTGCCGGAAAAGCAAACGGCTCAGATGCAAACGCAGAATTTGTAGCATACGTACGTGGAATATTTGAATCAAACAACGTAGGTTACCAAATAGCAGAACTAGGAAGAGTAGACCTAGGCGGTGGCGGAACAATAGCATACATCTTAGCAAACAAAGGTGTAGACGTATTAGACTGCGGAGTACCAGTACTTTCAATGCACGCACCATACGAAGTAACCAGCAAATACGATGTATACCAAGCATATAAGGGATATGAAGCATTCTTTAGAAGCTAGGTACATTTTGGGGATACATTTTGGGGACGGAGAAAAAAATGTACAAAAAGAACTATTTAGAGTTTCTTACTCAAATAGTTCTTTTAAAACTTAAATATTTATTTCTAATATTAAATTATCATAATCGTATTTAATTTTAGCATTAAAAACTTCCTCTAAATAGCTCATTCTGCAAATGTATGGAATATCGTTCTTTTTTAGTGTGCTATCTGTATAATGAAATTTATATTTTTTTCCATTATATATCATGTATTTCTCAGAATGGTCTGTTATAACTTCTATATTATCTACATAATCCAGTATATTCAAAATATTAGCTTCATATTCCGAAATATTGGTATTATAAGTTGCATATCCAACAGAAATTGAAGTATGAGAGACTATCTTGCCATTAACTTTTAGCTCCAAGTTTTCAGGCTTATAAACATTGCGTAATTCTGGTTCTATATCTCTGAAATGCTTAGCATATCTATATTGAGCCTCTGAAATGAACTCGTCAAGATTAGAATGGGCAGTGTAACTTAAATCATAAGTCCAATCATCTTTATGAATATGACCAGCAAAATCAGAACTGTGATAATGTGGCAATTTTTTAGAAAGTTTTTTATCAATATATTTGTTTAAATTATAAATTTTTTCACAAGCATCAGGTAAACCGGAATAATTATTTATATCAATATTATAAGAATATCTAAAAAAGTTAGTGTCAAAGAGTAGAAAGTTTGTATCAAAACAATAAATTTCAGAATTATTTTTAACATATTCGGTAACATAATCTTTTATTAAATATTGTTCATAATCGATAGTAGCAGTACTTCCGGTTTTATATGCATAAAAAACAATATTAGAATTATCGGCTGGTGACATCATATATAAACCGTTTCCTTTATCGTCTATAATATTGACTTCTTCAACTACATTAAAATCTTTTTTGTACTGATTTTTTAAAATCTTGGAAATTTCAAATGTTGTAGTCAGATTCATAAGATTATAAAACTCATGTAAAAATAAAACAACAAAAACAATCATTCCAAGTAACAACAAGGCTATTGGAATAGATATAGAAATACCAGCAATAGTAACTCGTTTGCTAAATTTTTTAGCATTTTTTTCGTTAAACTCTAAAAAATTCATAATACATCCCTTTATAAAAATATTAACTAATATATAACATAAAAAGAGTAAAATAACAATAAAATAGATGAATTAATTTGTAATGAATGAATTTTTTTAAATCGTTTGACATATAATATAATTGATGTTATAATAACATTAGCTAGCAAATTCGTTTGAAGACACGAAATTGCACGAGATATATTTCGCAGATATATCTCTTTTTTTATTTTTAATAAAAAAGAAAAAGCAGGGTCGCAGTCCCTGCTACAAAGATTATTCTTTGTTTTTTTCTTGGGTTTCATCATTGTCATTACTTAGTAGTAATAATACGATTAATCGCCAAATTAATTCATATGAAGACACTATATTGCACCTCCTTTCTCAAAGATTTCCTTTGAAAAGGCTGTGTCTAATTATAATAGAAAAACTGCAAAAATACAATGAATTTTTTAAAATTTAGTAAAACATTCCTTGTACTAAATTTTGTTCTTCTAATAATTTATCTATATTATTTGTAACCCATTTTTTATGCAGGCACCATTCAGGTGCAACAAACAAATCCTTTGGTGGATCAGCTGAAATTCTATGAACAATAACTTTAGGATTAATATGAGTAATAATGTAAACTAAATTTTCCATGTATTCATCATAAGCAATCGGAGTGTATTCTCCATTTTCATACATATTATTAAGTTTAGTATTTTTTACTACATAAGTAGAATGAATTTTTATTCCTGAAACATTATGCTTATTTATAAATTTTATAGTCTCTATTATGTCTTTAAAAACCCTAAAATCATATGTTTTACCATCAATAGTTTCTTGAACAGATACCATCGTGTTTTCAGTAGGCAAACCTACCATTATGTGACATATAACTGGAATATTGTATTTATTTAAAATGCTTACGGCTTCGGTAAATTTAGACGAATTATAGCCCCTATTAATTAATGAACCAATACTGTCATTAGAGGTTTGAAGCCCAAGTTCCACAAAAACTTTGTATTTAGGCATATATGTACTTATTAATTTGGCAACATTTTTATCTATACAATCCGGTCTAGTTGCAATATCTAAGCCAACAATCCTGTCATCAATCAAAGCAGAATCATATTTCTCTTTTAAATTCTGAATTGTGTCGTAGGTATTAGTGAAATTTTGAAAATATGCAATAAATTTATTTGCACGCTTAGCTCGATAACTTTCAAAATATTGTGTAATTTGGCTAGAAATATCAGGTGCAGATTTAATAAGTTCACCACTGCCTTTATTACTGCAAAAAATACAGCCACCGTGTGCCACACTTGCCATCTCTGTTAGGGCATGTAAAATTTCCATCAATACAAATTTTCAAAGTACGCTCTCCAAAAACTTGCTTAAAATAAGTATTCAAATGATTATATCGTTCCATAAACATCTCCAATAAAATAATTAACTAATTTATATCACAGAATGGGAGATTTTACAATAAACGAAAAGTTTAAGAGATATAGAGAAAACTATTTAGAATAATTAAAGTTCCAAATAGTTTTTTATTTTATAATATACTCTCATATTTTATAGCCTTAATTTGTGCTGGATATGTTTCCATTACTGTTCCATCATAAAATATTCTTATTCTTTCACCTACTTCATATTTTACATTAGTATCAAGTTTTAATTTTCCAACCATTATTAAATCTGAAGATTGTCTAATTTTTTCGCCTTCATCAGGCTCAACAAAGAATAAATTTTCCTCTACTTGAGTAATCGTTCCACAAAATGAATATTCAGTGTTATCAACGGTATCTTCAATAATATCATTGTATTTTTTCACTGGTGGTGCGTACTTTTTACCCCAAGTACTAAATAAAACCTCATCACCGTTTTTCATTCTGTTACAATCAATTAAATACATAGCGACAATGCAAACTAACAGTACAATTACAAGAGCAATAATTATTTTAAAAATATTTTTTTTCATATATTTCACCTTTTAAACCTTTCTAATATTTAGACGAATCTAGAGCGTATTTTGTTGGTATTATATATCATAAATCAAAAAGTTTAAAGATTGAAGTAATCGCTTTTTTATGATAAAATAGAAAAAGTGGAGGATAGACTATGTTAAATACAAAACAAAAAATAGAACACTTAAGAAAATTAGGCTTTAATGGAGATTTTGAACAAATAGAGAGAATGTATAATGGTGAAAAATTTGATGTACGAGATGAAGAATATCGTAGGCTATTACAATTATCAAAAGAATACTGCATGAGATTTACGCAATTATCAGAACTGATAAGTAGAGCAAAATCAGCAGAAGAGATAGAAAAATATAATAAAGAAAAAAGTGAAATTTTAGACAATTTGTTCCCTGGGCATGGTGCAATTTATGGCTGTGGAGATGGATTGTTTGCCATTATTGGAACAGTAGATTTGGAAGGTTTCAATTACATAAATGCAAGAGTGCATTTTAATGCATCAGCACTTACACATTTGGATGAATATGTTTTTGTTGCTTCTAACGTTGAATTTGGAGATAACAATATTTGCACACAAGATGAACAAACACAATTAAGCAGAATAAATGTAGGAAGAGATACTTGGATTGGTGCTAATGTTAATTTTGACAATTATACAGAGGTTGGAGAAAAAAGCGTTATTGGAATGGGAAGTCATATTACATCAAATTCACAATTAAAACCATCAATGATTTCTTTTGGAAATCCTTGTAGAGAATATAAGTTTATAACTGAAGATTATGAAACAAAAGTAAAAAAACCGGGAGCCGAAGGAATAAGAAGCAATGCAGAAGTAGAACATATACTAGAGCATATGAAAAAACTTGGGGTAAAAGGTGATTTTACACAATATATTAGAGCTTTGACATATGAAAAGTATAATACATTAGAGCCAACTATATCTAAAATTTATGAATTATCACATAAATTATGTTCTGAGTACAATAGTCAAGGCGTATCTATAAGACGTAGAAAAGAAATATTGGATGCTTTATTTCCGTTACAAGGTAGCAATCTGGTTATGGGCGATGATATTTTCGTTGACTGTATTGGAACAGTAAAAATAGGAAATGATGTTAGTGTGGGAGATCATACTACACTAGCTGGAAATATTACTATTGGTGATAGAGCAAAGTTGGGGAGAAGAGTGGTACTTCAAACAACTGGTCACGAAGTAAATTATAAAGGCAGAAAAATAACTGCTGATTCAAAAGGAAATGTATGCGAAATTTCTACACCAGGCTTCATAATAGTAAGACCAGAAATAATTTTAGCAGATGGTACGAAAGTAATACCAGACCAAACAGTAAAAAGAAATACGAAAAAAGATGAGATTGTAACAAACTCGAGAGATGATTAAGAAATAGAAAAAAACACACTTGGAATTCACTTGAATTTCTAAGTGTGTTTTTTTGGATGAATCATTCCGGAAGCCTGCCATTATACACAAACTCACAAGAGGCATTATTGTAATAACCCTTGCTCGTAATTTGCGTCAATTTCCAATTATATTTTTTTATAATTGGAACAAAAGACAAGACTTTGTAATCTGTAATTGTGATAAGCGGTTTGCTAGTGCCAAGATATTCAAAAATATATTCCAACATCTTGGTAGCAACATGCTGACCTCGGTATTCTTTAACAACAAAAAAAGTACAAATTTTCTTTTCTGTGTTAATTTTTTTCAGAGAAGCTATACCAGCAATGTTATCATCAATTATACAAACAACAATTTCGCCAGTACCATTAAAAACTCTTGGAAAATTTTTGGACCAATACCACTCAAAATACTTTGGGTAGTCTTGGCAAAGACAATCTGTTGCAGAATAAGCATCTTGTGCAAATTTACAAAAAAGTTGGTGATTGTCTATTAAAGAACTTAATGTGTAAATTTTCATATTGTTTACCTCGTACTGGTGGAGCGTAATATCTCCGGTTGATTTTCTAGTTATAGTTTCTGATATAAACCATCCTTTCATAACATATTGAATATTATAAACGCAACATAAAGTACATTATTGTATATTTGAATTATAATATAGATAGCCCAAAATGTAAAGAATTATAAGGCTCTAACATTGCAAAAAGAAAATTTTAAGATTTATTCTTTAAATATTATTATTTAATATTTTTGAAGCATAATTTAAGTTATTACCTACATTAATACTTAAACTATATTTATAAATTATTGCTCCTCCTTTTACATATTATATTCCTAGCTTTTCATAAATTCCTATATATTCACTTGGTACATTGTCTTCGCTATCTTTTATAGTATAACCTGTAAGATCTGGCAAAGTAACATCTTCATTTGTCACAACATCAGACTTTATAGAATATACTTTTTCGTTATATGACCTCTTATAAATTTCGTCAACAGTTCTTACTAATGTGTTTTGTTCTTTATCAATCCATATTTCTCTATATGATGATTTATCACCAAGTCTCAAAACATAGCACTTTCTTCCATTATACTTGTCTGTTCTAAGGTTATATCCTGCTTGAACCCATATATTAGGCAATGTTCCATAATCTTCGCTAAAAGGTTGTAATGCTATCATCATAAAATCCAAAAATCCATCTTTTTTTTGTAAAATATAATTTGCTTTTACATTATAGCATACCTTTTGAGTCTCTATGATTTTGACCTTTTCCTTAGAATTAATATTTCCATATTCAAAACTATCTGCATTTTGTATATTAACACCTGGAGTTTCAGAGTGCATTTCCTTTTTATATTGATTATCCTTATAAAAATACTTTGAGTTATGGAACGATTCTGTGTTTCTTTCAAAATCAATATTATGTTCAGTTATTTGCAATAAATAATTGTTTACATTCTTATATTCATTAACATTGTTTATAGCCTTACTTGTAATATTTTTATTTAAATTAAATCTAATTACAAAAAATAATGGCAAAGTAATTATTATAAAAACCAAAATAATCAATACTACTTTTAAAATCAACATATGCCTGCTATATTTTTTTAAATGGTTTATTTCAATTTGTTCGTCATCTTCTTTATTATAATTTATTTTTTTCATACCATCATATACTTTTCTGCACTCTTGGCATGAATCAAGATGTTCTTTTACAAATTGGTTTGTATTATCGCTTAGCAGATCTTCAGCATAACTTGGTAGTAAATCTTTAACTACATCACATTCATTTTTCATCTTTCAAACTCTCCTTTAACTTTAATTTTCCCCTGTAAAATTTTGTTCTAGCCCATTCTTCATTCTTTCCTAATATTTGAGATATCTCTTTAAAAGTAAAATTTCTTATAATTTTCAAATAAATAATTTCTCTAGTATCAATATCTAACATATGTATCTTTTTATAAAATTCGATAATGTTATCTTTAGCAATCATATCCTCTTCTATATCATAATTTGCAACTAAATTTTCTACGGTATTCTCTTCTAAATCAATATTAGCTTTTTTGTTTTTTCTCAAATAATCTTTCCATTTATTTTTTGCAATTTGGTACAGCCATGTACGAATACTTTCTTTTTTATTTAATGTATTTATTTTTTTTATTGCAGTATAAAATGTTTCTTGAGTTAATTCTTCAGATAGTTCAATATCATTTGTCAGTTTATACAAAAAGTTATATACGCATTTACAATATTTTATATATATAGCATCCACTTTTTACCTCCTCTATTATTTAAGACGATTATTTTTTTGAAAATGTGACAAAAAATAATTTTTTTTTGAAATATTGTTTATTATAATTTTAATTTATCAATTTTTAAACCTATTTTAAAACAATTTAAAAATTTTGTAATTGTTTTCTTTGACATTTTTTAAGGTTTGATTATATAGTATATATAATATTTTATGAATGAAAATAGATAATAATTTGAAAATTATCTATCTTTTATATTATAATATAATTATCTCAACAAATTAGTGGCTTGGCAGAAAAATAGTAATCTATTGCTGAGATTAAATTGTAGAAGGAAAGGTGATGTTTATGAAAAAAATTTTAAAAGTAGTTGCTGGTATTTTAGGAATAATAGTTGTTTTAGGAATTGTATTTTTTACAGTAGATTATAATAGAGTGAAAAATCAGGAAAAGCCTATTTTTTGTATAAAAAGTCCAGCTGGAGGAATAATGGACGGCGGTACAATAGAATATTTTGGTTTAGGTTATAAAGTAATAGACTTCCACACAATAGCAGGATTTGATGATATAAAAATTGGAACATGGTTTATGGATTATAATGATTTTGAAGAAGAAATAAAAGCATACGAAAAGAAATTTGAAGAGAGTTTGTCAACGAATGAAGAAAATAATAGTGATTCAGAAAATGTTATAATGAAAGTTGATAGTACTACGATAAAACCTACCAGTATTTCAATAATAATTATAAATAATACTGACAATGAAATAGGATATCCAAATGACGAGTATGGTGTTTGTACAGATGTTGTTGCATTTGGTCTAAAAGATGCCGATATGTTTTTATAGTTTTAAGTAGTTTATAGTTAATAAGTTAGAATAATTTAATTTTTTATATTATGAATAGTCATATTTTTAGGACCAAAATATACATCTCTGCTTCCATCCAGAGTATTAAGTTTGATTATTTTCAAAAAGTATTTTGAAATCTGGTTCTGAAATACTCTCATATTTTGTAGCTTTAATTTGTGCTGGATATGTTTCCATTACTGTCCCATCATAAAATATTCTTATTCTTTCGCCTACTTCATATTTTACATTAGTATCAAGTTTTAATTTTCCAACCATTATTAAATCTGAAGATTGTCTAATTTTTTCGCCTTCATCAGGCTCAACAAAGAATAAATTTTCCTCTACTTGAGTAATCATTCCACAAAATGAACATTCAGTGTTATCAACATTATCTTCAATAATATCATTATATTGTTTTACTGGTGGTGCGTACTTTTTGCCCCAAGTACTAAACAAAACATTATCACCGTTTCTCATTCAGCTATAATCAATTAAATACATAGCGACAATGCAAATTAACAGTACGAAAAATATATATTGACAAACATATTTGCATTATATATAATTTCTAAAAAGAGACATAAAAGGAGTATTAAATGAAAAAAACTGTTCTAATAATTGTAAGTATATTAATTGTTATAATTATAAGTATTTTAGGCTATAAACTTCATATTAAACATCTAATTGCCAAAGATGAAATAAGCTATGCAAAGTTCCTCGAAACAGCAAAATTTAATAAGAACTTTGAAAAATATGATAGACTTGACATAGAGTATAATACAGATGATGTTAATACTCTGATAGATGAGGTCTACAACAGTAATATTAATAAGTCTAATGCAGACTATCAGTACATAAGTATTCCAGATGTATCTTTGCAATTTAAGGACAAAATTTATGAAATGAAGTCGACTTATGATGTAAAACAATTAAAAGAAATAATAGAAAAAGAAGATAAAAAAAAATATAGTTTTTATATGTATTATGACGAGAATACAGGTTTTATTTACAAAATAGAAATATTGAAAAATAGTTAAAATTATATTAGGAGTTCAATTATGAAAAGAAAATATTTAATAATATTATTGTCATTAATTTTTGTATTACTTATAATATTAGGGCATTATATTTTTGTTTCTATTACTTATGTGCCAAGAGCAGAGATACTCATGGAAAACAGTATAGAAGAAAACTTTATTAAAGAAAATAATACGATATGAATATAAATGAAAAAAGGAGCTTTTTACAACCCCTTTTTAATTTATTCTAATATTTTTATTCTAACACCTGACAATGTTGATGTATTTGTTGAAGCAAAGAATATTGCTATCTTTTGTTTTTCTTTAAAATTTGATAAATTATTCTTTGAATATATAACCTTAATCATTTTAGGAGAATTCGTACAAGATACCATTAAATAATCATCATGTATTTCCTCAATAGTTGCGTTTATAAGCATAAGATTATCCTGATTATCTATAGCATCTGCTTCGGCTTCATTATTATTAATAATTCTTAAATTTGTTACATTGTTTAAGTATTCTACCCAAAATATGCCGTGAGGCATGCTGTAAGTTGGCTCGTCTCCGTAGCATGTAACTTCGATTCTGTTTCCAACTTCTAATTTTTTTAAAGCTGTTTTGTTTAAATTTGAAGTCCTAAATGAATAATAATTCAAATAGAATGAATCAAGAGATATTCTATCATCTTCAATTTCACTAATTTTTCCTCTTTCAAAACAGTAATCTTTTAAATTTCCACAATATACTATATTACCTACAGATAAGTCGGAGAATTCGAGTTTTTGACCATTTTCATTATAAAAGTTGAATGAAGAATATTCAACAGTTTGTATATCGGGAATTAAGTAAGCACCTGTTATGCTATCATTATCTATGTCTGTAATTGTAAATTTAAATTTTCTATGTGACTTAAAATAATAAATTCCAGATATTATAACAATAAAAATAATTATTAATACAATTAAAATTTTTAATAATTTTTTCATAAATTTATCCCACTTTCTTTAAGAAAAATTATACTGAAAGATAAAAATAATGTCAATAAAATTCAAAATAAAATTTTTTATAATTTAGAGAGGAATATAAATTATAATAACGGAGTAAAAAATTATAAAATAAAATTAAAGGGACTTTTTTGTAGTCCCATTAATTTTATTGACATGCGTTTTTAATTCTAGTAACAAACTCTGGCATGTTTTTTATCTTAGCAGCTTGACTCTCCATAAAATCTTTTAATAAATCTGCTTCTTCTTTTGTTAATTCTTCATTTTCAAGAATATCTAAGACTAATTTATCACCTTTGATTTCTATATCGTCTTCTGAATAATATCCATCTTCTCCTGAATACTCATTTTGTGCAATTTCAGCTTTTAAAGCATCATATTCGCTCGCATGAAATTTTCTTATTATTTGTTCAATTTTTTTATTTCTAGCTGTATTCTCTTCTTCTGCTTTTTTTAGTTTTTCTTCAAATTCTGTGTTTGAAGCTGGTTCCTGTTCTAAAATGTCGTTTGAAATTCTTCTATAGGCTTCTTCTGGAACATTTTGAAGTATTGGCTCTGGTACATCAGGTACTACTTTAACTTTTTCGATTATTGTAGAAACAGCTTTTATACTAACTGGAATTATAATTAGAGCTAAGGTAGTTAAAACTATTACTATTTTACTATTTTTCATATCTATTTCCTCCGTTCTTATTCTCCTCCAACAATTTCACCTGTTGTTGCATCTATAAAATACGTAAAAGCATCTTCTTCATAAGGTAAATTTTTAGATTTTTCAAATTCTAATTTAACTTTCCAAACTTTTCTAACTCTTTCTTCAACACGGTAATATTCAAGTTTTTCTACCGGGTAAAGAGGCTCTGTTCTTGCTTTGTAATAATGTTCAAAGTCATTTTTCCTTAGATATTCGTACCCATTCATCTTTACTATATCTAAATTTGTGGTAACATTTTTTATAGTGTATCCTATATTTAATTTCTTTTCTTTATCAAGAGCTATCTCTTTTGCCGTCGACTCGTTTATCATTATATCTGTATTTTCCGGAGCTTTGTCTGTAAATATAAAATAATATAATTCATTTATTTCAGGAATTATGCCTATTGTTATTTCTTCATATATGTTAACTATTCCATCATATTCTTTATTATATTTTACGCTCCAAATATTAGCATCCGCAGAATTTTCTGAATTGTATTTAATATCAATATGACTGTATTTTGACGTATCATATCCATATTTTAGACATATTTCACTTGCTAAGTTCTTAATTTGTTCTTCTGTGCCTCGATAATTGTCTATATTTTTATATGCGGCATCAGTAAATATTTTAAAGTTTTTTGAATCTTTTGCATCTAAATCAATCAAAAATTTATTTTCGGTTGTTGCTCTATAGAATAGGCTAGTGTCTGATGGGTTGTCTATTAATTCTATTGACTGTATTTTTTCATTTTCGTATCCGAATTTTTTTAAAATTTGATTGATTTGTGCTTCTGCATCCTTTTCTGAAATAATATTTTCATAGTTGTTGGTATTGATGTTTTTAGAATGCCATATTTCATATTCTTCATTTTCTATGCGTTCACCATTGGCTCCATAAAATTCTTCGACTTTCTCTGGATTTTTCCAAATTTTTTCGGCTATTTTTGTTGTTGCAAATACGGTTCCGGTTGATAATAATAATACAGCAGATGTTTTTATAATAGTTGATAGTATTTGTCTTATTGAATTCTTAGATTTCTTAGCATTGTTATTAAAGGCATTTTTTATGACATATTCACATTTGACTGGAATTTCTACTTTTTCTGATAAATCATTGAATAGTTTTTTATCTAACTCATCCATAATTAAATCCTCCAATATTCTTCATAAAATTTTTTTATTTTATTCTTTATTCGATTTCTTTTGGTTCTAACAGTGTTTTCTTTCATATTTAATATTTCACCTATTTCTCTATCAGTGTATTTTTCCATATAATATAAAAGAATAATAGTACCATCTTCTTCGCTCAACTTATCACAAATAAATTTAAAATTTATTTGTTCTTCAGTTTTATCTGGACTAACTAAAGTACTTCCAACAGTTTCATAAGAATCCTCTCTCTTATATTTTTTCATTTTATAAATTTTATTACATTCATTAATTAAAATTTTTATAATCCAAGTTTTAAAATATTCATTATGTTTTAGCTTTTTTAATGATTTATATGCAGATAACATAGTGTCTTGGATTACATCAAAAACGTCATCATCATTTTTTAACCTAATTTTTGCAATTTTATATAATTCATCTTGCATTTGCAACATGAGTTCTGTAAAAGCTAATTTATCACCGCTTTTGGCTTTTTTTATAAGGTCTTCCATTTATTTCTCCTTTTTGTTTTTCTAGCTAGATATACATATTAGATATATTTTATAATGAATTCATTTCATTTGTATATGAAATTTTAGTAAAAGTAAAGATGTTTTGTATATTGATAGATGTTGTTTTTTATGATATAAGTATAATGGATGATTTAAAAATTAAATATTGACCTAAAGGAGGTTAAATATGAAAAATTTAACTAGAAAACAAAAAATAATTGCTAGACTGGTAGTCATATTATGTATTGGAATTCTAATTGTAACATTTACAGTAGATTATAATAGAGTAAAAAATCAGAAGAAGCCTATTTTTTGTATAAAAAGTCCAGCTGGAGGAATAATGGACGGCGGTACAATAGAATATTTTGGTTTAGGTTATAAAGTAATAGACTTCCACACAATAGCAGGATTTGATGATATAAAAATTGGAACATGGTTTATGGATTATAATGATTTTGAAGAAGAAATAAAAGCATACGAAAAGAAATTTGAAGAGAGTTTGTCAACGAATGAAGAAAATAATAGTGATTCAGAAAATGTTATAATGAAAGTTGATAGTACTACGATAAAACCTACCAGTATTTCAATAATAATTATAAATAATAATGACAATGAAATAGGATATGGAGAAGAGTATAAAATTCAAAAAAATATAAATGGAGAATGGAAATATTTAGACTATTTACCTAATACAGCTTGGAATGATGTAGCTTATATAATCAAAGCAAATAGCCAAACAACAAAAAAATTGAACTTAGAAAATACTTATGGAGAATTAGAAAAAGGAACTTATAGAGTTATAAAGACTGTTTTTTTTGGAAATGGTAAAAAAACTGATATTTATTCAACTGAATTTGAAATTAAATAGTTAGCGAGAAATTATAAGCTGAGTAGTAGGTGATAGGAGTAAATAATGAATAAGAAAAGGTTAGTATTTATAATAATAGGTATTATTATAATTTCAATTACTGTTTTACTTTTATATTTATATAACAGCATTCTACATAAACAATACACTAATGCGGATTTTAAGATTGAAACTTATGTTAGTAATATTGATAAAGACGATGATGGAATAGATGATCAAACAGATATACTGAATAATGTAAGAAATTATATTTCTAAAAATCCTAAATATAAAAGTAAATATTATGAAACAGGATATCCAAATGATGAGTATGGCGTTTGTACAGATGTTGTTGCATTTGGACTAAAAGATGCAGGATATTACTTAATGAAATTAGTAAACGAAGATATTCATAATAACAGAGAAAAATACAACATTGAAACTGTTGATAAAAATATTGACTTTAGAAGAGTAAGAAATCTTGATATATATTTTAGAAATAATCATATTGTACTTACAACGGATTTATCACAAATAAAGGAATGGCAAGGTGGAGATATAATAGTATTTAAAGACCATATAGGAATAATATCAGACAAAAGAAATAAAAAGGGTATTCCACTTTTAATACATCATGCAAATCCATTACAAGTGAATTATGAGGAGGATGTTTTAGAACTGTATGGGCAAGATTATATAATAGGGCATTATAGAATTAGTTAAATATAGCGTATAATCATGAAATAGAGAAAAATTACTAACGAAAAAAAATTAAGATAACTTATATTAAGCTATCCTAATTTTTTTTAGTACTTATTTCTTTAAATCTTTCCGAATTTGTTGAAGGGAAATATTCGTATCCATACAGTACCTTCAATTTTTTCTAACGGTATGCAACCAAAGTCTCTGCAATCTATACTTCCGGCTCTATTATCACCCATAGCAAATATACAGTTTTCTGGAACAATAAAATCGTCAAATCCAATTTCGTGCTTAAGTTCTGTTTGGACACCATCTTGCAAATAATTTTCCTTTATTTCTTCGTTATTTATATATACTTTACCATCTTTAATCACAACATGTTCGCCGGGTAATGCAATTATTCTCTTTATATAACTTTCTTTGTTTATATCTAAAACGTAATATGAAAACTTTTCTATTAGATTTTTGAAATCATATTCATATTTGGCTATTGGGTTTAGCTTATCTAATTCATCAGCAGTATAATTTATTTTACTAGGCTTTTCAAAAGTTATAATATCACCTCTGTTTGGTAATTTCTTTGCTGTTCTTCCCCATCTGTTTAATAATAGCCTTTGATTCTCTTGTAATGTAGGATACATTGATGATTTTTTTACTACGGTTGGTGTACCTATATAGTACCTAAATAAAAGTGCTAAAATTATTGCAATTATTATACAATTAATCCATTCTAATATATTTTTTAGACTTTTCTTATTTTCCATTATTTTTCTCCATATATTATAAACTTTAATATTATGAAATATAAACAAAAAAGCAATATCTTTAAAAGATATTGCCAGTTTTGGTGGGACAAGAGGGATTCGAACCCCCGACCCTACGCTTAGAAGGCGTATGCTCTATCCAACTGAGCTATTGACCCAAGTGCAATAACAATTATAATGCTAAAAATGCCATTTGTCAACCAAATTTTAAAAATATCTGAAAAATGTATGATTATTTTATGAAATTGCATAGAAAAATGTTATTTATAGGGTAAATTAAGTATTTGAATTTACCCCATCTAAACATTTTTCGTATAAAAATTGTTTTAATTCTTCTATGCTTTCTTCATTTTCGTAATATTTTATCAGTCTTGTGCCAAATTCAATTCTATCTTCATCAGCAATAGAAAGAATTCCTTTTCCATTTTTTATCAGCTCATGATTAGCCACTAACATAGAAGTTCTTTTATTTCCATCATTGAAAGCCTGCATTTTCATTAGTTTACACATAAAAGTTAATATTGTATCTGTTGCATTTGTGCTTAAGGAACTTTGATATTCTTCTATCAGGCTGTTCATCTTTTCAGCAGTAGGTAATTCTGGCTTCCATTTTGTACCACCCATAGATACATCGTATTTTCTAAGTTCTCCAGGTTGTTCTACAATGTTTGAACCAACAAATGCATGTATACTCTGTATAAATTTCAAATCTATAGGAGTATTTATGCTATAAATTACAAATTGCCATGCATGCTTTAAGTTATTTATTGCTTGAATTTAGTCTATTCTTAAATGACCAACATTTGCACCATCGTATATTGCTTGTGCTTCTGAAAATGTGACGAGAATGCCTTCTAGATTAGCACTTTTCCAAATTGAATCTACTATATTTCTTTTTGCATATAAAACATTTTCTTCTGTAGACATATAATATTTATCTTTTAGCATTATAATTTCTCCTTTTCTATAGCAAAAATTATACTATAGAAAGCTATTTTACACAATATTATATAAAAAACATTATCAAGTAACAAAAAAATGTGGAAAATTTATCATAATTAGTGTAAAATATTATAGTATAATTTTAGAATTAAAAGGTAAGTAATCAAATTGCTAGGAGGAAAAGAAATTTAAAATGAAAAAGAAAATGCAGAAAGAAGAGGTTTCAACGAAAAAAACAAAGGCAAAAGATGTAAGAATAGACTCAGCAAAAAAAATAAATACTAAATCCAAAATAAAAAATGCAGAAGAAATATCAAAAAAGAAAGCAAATGTAAAACCTAAAGTAGAAAAAATTGAGCAACAACTCAAGGAAAGAAAATTTCATAAATATTTATGGTATTTAATAATTTTCAGTATTTTAGGATTAATACTTGAATGTGTTATTAATTTTATTAAAGCCAAAACAACAGACACACCGTTTTTAGTTACAACAGGTCCATTTTGCATATTTTATGGAATAGGAGCTATACTTACAATTCTATGTTTGCAACAATATAAAGGTAAAAAAATAAAATTATTTATAATTGGATGCATTTTAATGAGTGCTATACAATATGCTTTAAGTTTTATATTAGAGACTATTGTTGGAGCTAGATTATGGAACTATACTTGGTCTAAATTTAATATAAATGGAAGAGTATGCTTAGAATATGCTATATTATGGGGAATTATTACTGTAATATTAATAGAAGTTTTAAAAGATTTCGTAGATAAAATTATTAATTTAATGAAAGGAAAAGTTAGCACAATAGTAGACATAATTTTAACAATGTTAATAGCAACATTAATTATGTTTACCATATGGTCTGCAAGAACATATGCAACAAGAGCTAAAGAAACACTTGCTGGTCAAAATTATATTAGTAACAATACTAACATAGAAATATTCCAAAATACAGTATTTACAAATGAAAGAATGGAAAAAATATTTCCAAAATTAAGAGTTAATGATGAATATGGAAATACAATAATGATAAAAGATATTAAGTAAAAAATAATTGATGAATAAAAAAGTTATAAATAAAGATGATATATTAATTCTTTATTTATAACTTTTTTTATAAAAATAATAAATTTAACTTTTATTTAGGTAAATTAATTTTTGAATTTTTCTTTCTTGCTCTAAATAGTGTAATTTTATTTCCCATTGTTTGTATTAATTCAGAGTTTGTTGAATTTGCAATTTCTTCTGCAACTTCAGAAATATCTTCAGGTGAAGTTGCCAAGACATTTAATTTTATTAATTCTCTAGCCTCTAAAGCATCATCTATTTGTTTAATAAAATTTTCAGAAATTCCATTTTTGCCAACCTGAAAAATTGCTGGCATAGTGTTTGCAAGGCCTCTTAAATATGCACGTTGTTTACTATTCATAAATTTCAATCCTTTCCCGTTCAAATAAAACGTATATTTATAAAATATTACTTTTCAATCAATAATTTAATATACAATATAATATCAAATTTTTTATGTAAATACAATACATATGGTCATTTTTTAATAAAAAACGTTACTAGACAATGTTTTTAGTTTTAATAAATCTTCAATACTTTTAAAATCTATCAATTCAGATAATATAGAGTTACTTTAAAAATAATTTTTACCTTGTATTTGTTAATAAAAGCAAACCTACAAGCATTTTTAAAAACAATTATCTTGTAACTAAGCAACTGAAAAATGTGAATTCTATGTGAATTGTACAAAAATAGTTGCATGAATAAATTTCTAGTGATAATATAAAGTGGTAAAAACTTAGGGAAATAATAGATTGGAGGAAAACGACGTGATAGAAGTTAAGAATGTCACAAAAAAGTATGGAAACTTTGTTGCAGTAGATAATATAAGTTTTACTGTTAACGATGGAGAAGTAGTTGGTTTTCTAGGACCTAACGGTGCTGGCAAAAGTACAACTATGAACATGATTACTGGTTTTATAGAGCCAACAGATGGAACTATTATTGTAAATGGTTTTGATGCATCTAAGCAACCTATAAAAGCAAAACAACAAATTGGTTATATGCCAGAGGGAGTACCATTGTATACAGATTTAACTGTAAGAGAATTTGTTACATATATGGCAGAATTAAAAAGAGTTCCACACAAAGAAAAAAAGGAACGTGTTACAAATGTTCTAAGAGAAACAGGAATAGAGGATGTAGCAAATAGACTTATTAAGAATTTATCTAGAGGATACAAACAAAGAGTAAGTCTTGCGGGAGCACTAGTTGGAGACCCTAAAATAGTAATTTTAGATGAACCAACAGTAGGACTAGATCCAAAGCAAATTACAGAAATAAGACAATTAATAAAAAGATTAGGCAAGAAACATACTGTAATATTAAGCTCACATATTCTATCAGAGGTAAGTCAAATTTGCGAAAAAGTAATTATAATTAATAAAGGAAAAATAGTAGCAGTTGATACACCAGCAAATCTTGAAAAAGAGACAGAAAAACAAAATGTTATTATGCTTACTGTTGAAGATAAAAGAAATAACATGAAGGCTCTGCAAAATGATATACCAGAAATTACAGAGTGTAAATGCGTTAAAGATAATGATGATGGAACAAAACAATATATGCTTAAATCTAGCACAGAGTTTGATTTACGCAAGAAATTGTTTGATGTTCTACCAAAGAAGGATATAACAATATTCGAATTAAAATCTGCTGAAAAATCTTTGGAAGATGCATTTATTACAATAATAGATGAAAATACAAAGAAAAGAAGGGCTGAAGCAGAAGCTGCCGAAAAAGCAAAAGAGCTTGAAAAAGAGCTAAAAGAAGAGAGTAAAAAGGCTCAAAAAGAAGAAAAGGCAGAGAATAAAAAAGCTAAGAAAGAAGCAAAAAAAGAAGAAAAGAGTAAAGCAAAAGCAGAAAAAGTAGATAATAAACAAGAAAAAGAGCAATCTAAAATAAAAAAACAACCAAAAGCAGAGAATAAAAAAGAAAAGACAAAAGAAACTAAAAAAGGAGGAGAAAAATAATGTGGGCAGTAATGAAAAAAGAGCTTAAAAGCTATTTCTATTCACCAATTGGATATGTGTTTATAGGACTATTTTTAGCGATATTCAGTTTTATATTTTACATAACAACAATAAGCCAAGGTGCTGTAACATATCAATATGTATTTTTCTATTCAGTAATGTATATTGTAATATTCTTAATACCACTTCTTACAATGAGGACCTTCGCAGAGGAAAGAAAAAATGGAACAGAGCAAATATTAATGACAGCACCAAGAAGTGCAGTAGCAATTGTGCTTGGTAAATTTTTAGCAGCTCTTGTTGTAATTGCAATTACAGAATTATTTACATTAATTTATTTTGGAATTATATGCTATTTTAAAACACCAGATATTCCAACAGTACTTGTTACAATGTTTGGATTTTTAATAACATCAATGGCATACATAAGCTTAGGAATGTTTATTTCTAGTTTGACAGAAAACCAAATAATAGCAGCTGTTTCAACAATAGCAATATTTGTACTTGCATGGCTTGCACCAAGTATTTCAACTAAATTAACAGCAATATCATTAATAGAAAAATTCTATCCTTTTGCAACAGGAGTGTTCCCAATAACAGAAACAATTAGTTTAATTTCAATAACAGCCATGTTTGTAGCATTAACAATGGTTGTTATCAAAAGAAGAAAATTAGTAAAGTAAGGAGGAATTTGTTGTGAAAGAAAAAATAAAAGATGAAAACAAAAAAGATACAAAACAAAAAAAGCCAAGAAAAAAAGCAAGTTGGCTAGCTAATACAACGCTTACATTATTATTAATAATCATAATAATTGCTGTAGTTGTTGCTATAAATATTATTGTAGAAAAGCAAGACATTGCAGATATAGATTTAACAGGAAATAAATTGTTTTCTTTATCACAAGAATCAATTGATAAAATTAGCAGTGTAAAATCACCAACAAAAATTACATTATATCAAATGTCAAATTACCCAGAAGCAATAAACTATGCTAAATTATATTGCCAAAAAAATTCAAATATAACTTACGAAGAATTAACAGATGCTTCACAAAGACCAGATTTACAAGAAAAATATAGCTTAGGAACTTCTATAACAAGTGCGGTTGTAATTGTAGAAGCAAATAACAGAGACAAAATAGTTTCAGCAAATGATTTTTATGCATATGATAATACAACATATCAACAATATGATGTAACAGAACAAAAAATGACAAATGCAATATTGGATGTAAACTTAGAAACAAATCCAAAAATATATTTTTCTACAACACATGCACAAGATTCAAATTATTATCAAGTAGCCAGAGAATTGTTAAAAAATGAAGCAAATGATGTTGAAGACTTAGATTTATTAGTAAATGCAAAAGTGCCAGATGATTGTAATGTTTTAGTAATTACATCTTTAAAGGAAGATTTTACAGAATTTGAAAAAGACTTAATATTAGAATACATTAACAATGGCGGAAACTTAATGATTTTGGAAGATCCAAATAAAGATAATAAAGACTTAACAAATTTCCAAGCAATATTAGATGTATATGGTGCATCAATTTCTAATGGTACAATGTTTGAGCAAAACACAAGCAAAATAGTAGGTTACACAAACTTAGTATTACCAACTGTAAGCAGTTCATCTAAAATTACAAAAGACATTGCATCAAGCGGAAATGTTGCAATATTAGGTGGTGGAATTATAAACTTTAAAGATAGTGAAGAGCTAGAGAACCTAGGCGTTACAGTAGAAAATTTAGTAACAGCATCTAGCACAGCATTCTTAAGAACAGATTCATCAATAACATCGTCATCAGTAACACAAAATGACAAATTATTGAGTGGCGGAGAGCCAATTGCATCAGCTATTACAAAGAAAATAAATGATGAAAAAACATCAAAATTAATATTAGTTGCAAACAGTATGTTTGCAAGTGACTGGTATGTTACATTAAATAGTAGCTCTGGAAACAGTAGCCAAGTAGTTGCAATAAACTTCTATAACAACAGAGATTTAGTAATAAATTCAGTATCTTATTTAACAGATAGAGAAGATAACATTACAATTAGAAAAGATACAGGAGTTGCAACATATACAGCAACAGTACAACAAGATAAAATTATTAGAACAATAATAATTGCAGTTCCAGTTGCAATAATCATTTTAGGAATTGTTGTATGGCAAATAAGAAGAAGAAAATAAAATATATTAGGCGGGTAGGTAAAAACTTATCCGTCATTTTTTTAGACAAGTAATAAAACAAAAATCCTTTCATAAATTTAAAGAGAAGTAATGTGTGTAACTTGTGGATAGAATAATGTAAATTTTTCAATAATTAGGCTTGCTTTAAATCTCATATTACTTTGAATAATTAATAAAGGATTAAATTTATGAATATTGTAAAAGCTGTTTCTGTTATAATAGGTACCATAATCGGTGCTGGATTTGCGTCAGGTAAAGAAATATACATATTTTTCGGACAATATGGAAAATTTGGAATTATTGGAGCAATAGTTTCGGCAACACTTACAGGAGTAATAATATACAGCACTATAGCAATAACAAAAAGATTACAAATAAAAAGTAACAATGAATTTTTAGAAAAAATAAGTAATAGTAGTAAGGTGAAAATAATATTAGAAAATGTTATAAATGCATTTTTATTAGTCTCATTTTGGATAATGTGTGCAGGGTTTTGCACATTTTTTAAACAAGAGTTTAAAATTCCAATAATTATTACCGCAAGCATAAATGCAATTATTACATATTTTTTGCTAATGAAAAATATGGATGGAATTATAAAATTAAATTTAATAGTTGTACCAATAATGATTGTAATAATTATAGCAATAAGTATAAAAAATTATCCAATAATAAATTTAATAAATAATTTAAATACTAATACGCAAAAACTTGGAAAATCAATACTTAGCGCCATTTTATATACTAGTTATAACAGTATAACACTAATCCCAATAATAGTATTGCTTACAACAAATATAAAAAATAAAAGAGAAAATAAAATAATAACATTGGTGTCGGTAGTAATATTTTTCGTATTAATTATAGCAATATATCAAATGTTAACTCTATCAGCCGTAAATATTTCAAAGGTAGAAATACCAGTACTTACAATATTAGACGAGTGCCATCCAGTAGAAAAAATGGTATATTCGATTGCGATAATAACTGCAATTTTAACATCTGCAATTTCATCTGGTTATGGAGTAGCTGAAAACATAAAAGACAGAAGAAAATACAAAACAATAACTTTTGCCATGTGTTTGGCAGAAATTCCAATAGCATACATAGGTTTTGGAAAATTAGTAGAAATACTGTATCCATTGTTTGGAGTTATAGGAATAATTCAAATAATAACAATACTAAAAAAAGCCAATAGTATTGCAAAAAATGCTAAAAACTGATATAAATTATATAGGAAAAATGAAGGAAGGAATTCAAAGAATGAAACCTAAAACGAAAGATTCTGGAGAAAGTAAAAAAGATATAAATTTGTTATATTTTAACCAAGATGAAGTTAAAACAATAAATAAGAAAAAAATAATAGGAGTAGGAATTCTACTAGTAATTATTTGTTTGATATTAGTAATATATCTAGTATATGCTGCAAACGAAAATTTTAGGGCATTTATGGACGCAAATATTTTAAATAAATCTATAGAACAAGATAATTTAAAAAGCATAACATTAGAAAACTATGATAATAGCAACATATTTGCATATTCAAAATACATTGCAATCTTAAAAGATAATACATTAACAACCTACAACTCATCTGGTAAAATTGAGGCAGAAAATAATATACAAATTACAAATCCAATTACGACTAGTAACGGAAAATATTTAATAATAGCAGAGCAAGACTCTTCAAAGATATATCTATTAAAAGATAACAACATAAGATGGGAGAAAACTTTAGAGGGCAATATTTCTCGAATAAGTGTAAACTCTAGCGGTTATTCCGCTATAATATTAAAGGGGACAGCTTACAAATCTGTTGTGTTATTACTAGATGATTCTGGGAATGAAATGTTTAAATATTATATGTCAAGTACTATTGCAGTTGATGCAAGTATTTCAGAAGACAACAAATATGTTGGAATTGCAGAAGTAAATACGAGTGGAACACTTATACAATCTAACATAAAAATATTATCAATTGCTAAAGCAAAAGAAAACCCAACAGAGGCAATAGTGTACACATATAATGCACCATTAAATAGCCTAGTATTAAACATAAAATATCAAAATAAAAATAAGCTGGTGTGTGAATATGATAACGAGATTCATGTTATAAAAGATAATGTAGATACAAAACTTACAGATATAAATACAGACCAAGAAAAAATAACATATTACAGCATTGAGCTAGATAACAATATTGTAAAAAATGTGGAAGAAAACGCTAGTCTATTTGCAACAAACACAGCAATAAAAATAATAAATTCTACAACTCAAAAAGAAAATACATATAAATTTGAGGGTGTAATTAAAGAGATGTATTGCTGTGGTAGCAAAATTGCCTTAAATCTAGGTTCTGAAATACACTTTGTAGATACAAATGGATGGCTAATAAAAAAATACACATCAAATCAAGAGGTTAGAAAAATAGTCATTTCAAATGAAGTGGCAGGAATAATTTATAGAAATAAGATTGAACTTATTAAGTTATAAAAGGAGGAGAAAGTATGGGGATAATAGTAGATTTAATAATAATAGCAGTAGTTTTACTATTCATATTTTTAGGATATAAAAAAGGACTAACAGGAAGTTTAATAAAGTTACTTTCATTTATAATAGCAATAGTTGTAGCATTTGTTTTATATAAACCAGTTGCAAATGCAGTAATAGAGAATACAGTAATAGACGATAACATAAGAACAACATTAAGTGCAACATTAGGTGTTGAAGATAAAACAGAAAATACAGAAGAAAACGTTCCATCAACAATAATGGATAACATAAATAAAGAAATAGAAAATGCAACAGACGAAGTAAAAGCCAATGTAATAGACCACACAACAATAACAATAGTAAATATAGGCTCAGGCATTGTAATATTTTTAGCAGTAAGAGTAATACTAGTATTAATAAGTCTATTTGCAAAAATACTAACAGACCTTCCAGTAATAAAGCAAGTAGATAAACTAGGTGGATTAGCATATGGAGCAATAGAGGGAATAGTTATTGTATATGCAGTTCTTGCCGTAATATCACTAACAAGCGTAATTTGGGCAAACAATGCAGTAGTTACAGCAATAGCAAAATCAAGCTTAGGAGAAATGCTGTACAATAATAACATAATATTAAACTTACTATTTAAATAAAACATAAAAAAGTAGATGTTAATCTTAAACTAACATCTACTTTTTCTAAAGATTATTGTAATTTCTTGTTTATTTTATTTATTGTATATTTCATTATTGAATCTTTTATAAGTAACACAAATCCTAATACGGCATAAAGTACAGGATAAACAATTTCAATTAAGATACTAATTGTTGTACTAAATATGTTTGCTCTTGAAATTACCATAATAATTATAAAAGTTATTAATACACTTACAATGGCATAAAATATGGCTCTATATGGATGCTCTGTTGCAAATCTATTTTCTAGTTCTGCATCTTGCAAAAATAATATGCTATAAAATGCAATGAGTAACATAAAACCAGATAATCCAGATAATAAAAGCTGTAAAATGAATGTCTGTATATTATGTAATCGATTTAATTCATAACTAAATGCTACTTCACCGAAAAATGGATTTACAATAACATACAATAACATAAGAATAGTTACTCCAATCGGAAAGCCTATAATTGATTTTGTTAAAATTTTCTTAATAAAATTTTTTGTATTCATATTAATCACTCCTTTTTATATTCCTAAAAATTTCTTTATCTTTGGTATATATCTTCTGGAAACATAAGAAACGTCTCCATTTTTAAAGTTTAGTAATATAGTTCCAATAAATTTGAAATCGATATTTTTTACTCTATCAAAATTAACAATTTCAGAGTTTGAGATGCGTATAAATTTATTTGAATCTAAAATATCTTCCAATTCGTAAAGTCTATATTTTATACTATATATTACACCATTGCATTTTATGTACACTTTCCCACCCTCTGAATATACAGATTCTATATCATCAGAATTTAATATATACATTTTTTCGTCTTTAAAAGCAGTAAGCTTTTTAGAATTTATCATTGATATATTATTTAAAATATTATTTACTTCGTCTGTAACTTTATTTGTATAAATAATTACTTTGGGTATATTATAATTTGAATCCAATTTAATTTCGATATCCATTTCCTATGCTCCTATTAATATATTCTTGTTTGTATTATAGCAAGCAAGATAGATAAATTCAATAATTAAAAAATAAGTGGTTAGATTTATGCTCTAAGTGGTATTTTTCTATTGCTATTTTTCCGTATATTTGTTATACTGTTAATCATAAAGTTATGTGGGAGTGATACTATTGAGTAGAAATAAAAAGACTGATGAAAAGTCTCGTGGCAGACATGCCATGCCAGAAGAGAACAATAAGAAAAATAACGATAAACAAGTTAAGCAAAAACAACCAAATATGAGAATAAAAAAACAAGAGCCAGTTAAGGCTAAGAAAAAAGTAAAAACTGTTAGAAAAGTAAAAAGAGTTGTAGTAACAATTTTATTAGTAGCAATAATATTAGCCGGAACACTTTTCGGATATAAAATATATCAAAATGGTGGTGGCTTAACTGGAGCATTGGCAACTATACTTGGCGAAGATACTGAAAAATTGCAAAACTTAGAGCCTATACAACTTCTAATAATGGGGGAGAGCGGTGTAGACGATTATAAGTTAGCAGATACAATAATGGTAGCTTCATACAATCCAAAGACGCAGAAAGCCTCACTAATGTCAATTCCAAGAGATACATATGTTGGAAGGAGAAATAGAAATACGGCAACGCAAAATTATCTTGCAAGTTACAAGATAAATACTGTATTTAGAAGTGGTACAAACATACCAGAGGCAATAGATAGAATAAATGCACTAACAGGTTTAAATCTAGAAAATTATGTAATTATAGATACAAAAGCATTAATAAAATTAGTTGATGCTATTGGAGGAGTTACATTTAATGTACCAATAGACATGCATTACACTGAAGATACAGACCAAAATTTATATATAGATTTAAAGGCTGGGGAACAGTTAATTGACGGAGCAAAAGCAGAACAATTATTGCGTTTTAGACATAACAATGATGGCTCTACATACCCAAGTTCTTACGGACAACAAGATTTGGGAAGAATGAGAACTCAAAGAGAGTTTATAATTGCAACATTAAAGCAAACATTAAAACCACAGAATATATTCAAGCTAAAACAGGTAATAGATATAATGTCAGAAAACGTAAAAACAAACCTAGACTTCAATGAAATTAAAGCATATGTTCCATATGCAGTTAAGTTTGATGCAGATAACATAAAAACTGGAATGGTTCCAGGAGATGTAGAAATGTGCAATGGAGTTTCATTATACATTGCAAACGAAAGAAAAACAAAAGCTCTAGTTAATGAGTTATTTCCATCAACAACAAGCGGTGAAGATGAAGCTACAACAAATACAACCAAATAATATAGAATAAGTTTTATAAAAGCATAGAAAAAATAGGGTACATAGCCCTATTTTTCTGTGCTTTAATATTTTGGATAAAAGTCATCAATATAACTTTTTTCATAGTCTTTATGATTAAAGATGCCAAGATGTTTAAAAAGAGTTTTAGTAGAAGTTCTTTTTGCAGGTTTTGAATTTTTAGCTTTGACTACGGCTTTTGAGCTTCTAGTGTCACTAGCATATTTTCTATTTTTAGAATTTCTTGAATTTTTGCTTCTAATATTTTTAGAGTTTTTAGATTTTTTATAATTATTGGTCCTGTTATTATTTTTTCTATTATTTATAAAATGTAAGAATTTCGCCAATATAAATAAGAAAATTATTAATAATGCGAGTTCCATTAATGTTTTTGTGTAATTAGATTTATATACAGTATGAGATGCAACCAAGTCACAGGTATAACTAAAACCATCTATGTCAAATGTAGCAGTTCCAAGTTTTGTGCCCTCAAAAATAGGAGCAGATATATTATCAGAAAGTTTTATGTTTGGCGTATATGTTGAAATATCAACATTATTTGGTATTAATCCTTCCAAACTATTTTCATATAATAAATCCAAATTTTCAGTTTCTTTAGTAGCATTTTCAACAGTAATCTGTTTAGCAACATCAGTCTTATTTACAATAGTTTTTTCAGAATAATTGTTAAAACCATATTCAAACAATGCCTTGCAGTCTAAAGCTCTTTGGCTCAAACCTGCATCAGTTGTACTGTCATGTAAAACAACAGCAATTAAAGAAACATCATTTTTTGTGGCCGTGGCAACTATACAACTCTTTGCTGCATCTGTGTAACCAGTCTTAGCACCAGTAGCATATTCATAATAGTAATTTCTTGGAGAAGAGCTGTAATTCTTCTTAATTAAATCATTTGTTGTGTTAAATAATCTATCTTCCTTATCATATTTGGCAGTAGCAGGTAATGAGTATGAAGTTTTAGAAACAATGCTTCTAAAAACATCAAACTTCATTGCATATTGACCCATTAAAGCCAAGTCGTAAGCAGTTGAATAATGGTCTTCATTATGAATTCCATTAGGATTTACGAAATGCGTATTTTTACAACCAATTTCTACGGCCTTATTATTCATCATCTCTGCAAAAGCTTCAACAGAACCTGCAATGTGTTCGGCTAAAACAACTGCAGCATCATTTGCAGAAGGAATAAGCAAAACATTCAAAAGCTGTTCAATAGTAAGTTCTTCACCTTCTTGAATAGTAGCGACTGAATAACTATATGGAATAGAATATACTGCGTTGTGGCTAGCCGTTGCCACATCATCTAGTTTACAATTCTCAAGAGTTAAAATTGCGGTCATAATCTTAGTGGTACTTGCTGGATACATTTGTGTATTTGCATTCTTGCTATATAAAATCTTACCAGAGTTTTGATCCATCAAAATACACGCAGGCGAATATGTACTAGGAATGTTAGAATTTACAGTTGTATTATAAGAATTTATATCTGCATCCGTAGCTGAATTTATATTAGTACTAGTGCTAGAAACACTTGCATTAGCACCAGTAGCAGAACCATTTATACTTTCAGCATATATTAAATTAGTATTTAATGTTAATAAAATAAAAAATAAAAAAGTAATCTTCTTAAACTTATGAAAAAATTGCATGATATCTCCTTTGTAAAATGTATGTATATAATACATTAAAATACATGATTTTTCAATGGGTATATAGGTAAAATTAAATTTTAAAGTAATGGTTAAAAAGAAATTTTCTAAAGAAAGGAAACAACATGGAAAGCTTAAATTTAAAAACAAAAATAATTATAGGTATAGCCATAGTTATTGCTATTGTTGTAATTGGGTTATACTTTTATAAAGAATCGAAAAACGATTATACATATGATGATACATTGGCTGTTACAACGGAAAATGAAGAGGAAACAGAAGACGAAGAAAACGAGGAGATAACAATACATATAATAGGAGAAGTAAAATATCCAGGAATTGTTATACTAAAAAGCGGGCAGAGAATAGTAGATGCCATAGAGGCTGCTGGGGGTGAAACAGAAGAAGCAGACTTAAATAAATTAAACTTAGCACAATTATTAAATGATGGAGACAAAATTTATGTGCCTAATAAAGCAGATGAAATAGAAGATTATAAAGACACAACTGGAAAAAGCAGTACTGTAAATTTAAACACAGCAACATTAGAAGAACTAACATCACTTCCAGGAATAGGTGAGTCAACAGCTCAAAAAATAATAGATTACAGAAAACAAAATGGAAAATTCAAAACAATAGAAGACTTGAAAAATGTATCTGGAATAGGAGAAAGCAAATTCGATAACATAAAAGATAAAATAACAGTACGTTAATTTAAACTTATGTGGTATAGTAAAGTTATTATTATTAAAAATATATTAAGATGTCTAAAAACGTAATATAAGGAAATACTCTTAATATATATAAATGGCCAATAAATAATAAGTTAATAAAAAATAAATTTATGCCATAGGAGGGAGAATAACATGGAAATATTTAATAATGATAACTATAAATTTATTAGTGATTATGTAGAGCAAAAATTACCAATTTTAAAAGAAAATCAAAATTTCAAAGCAGAATATCTTAGATTGACTGATGCAATGGAAGAACTCGAACAAACTTTATCAAAACAACAACAAGAACAGTTTGATGAAATAGTACAGCTATTTTATAAGACCGAAGAATATTATTTTGCATTTAGCTATTCGTTAGGTGTAAAATATGGAGAAGATCTAAAAAGAATATAAAAAAGAACTTATAAATTTAGCCATTTGCTATGTTTATAAGTTTTTTATTTATTTTGTTAAAAAATAATCAATAAAATGTAATATGCTATCTTTATCTCTTTTACTTAATTTCTTAAATTTTTCATCATAAATTGAAACAGAATTTTTTACAGTATCATCTAGCAAATCATATAAAATGATGTCAGGAGAAATTGAATATGCATTGCATAATTTTATTAATGTATCAATACTACCTTTTGATAGACCTCTTTCTATTTGGCTTATATGCCTTGGCTCCAATCCTGTTAATTCTGCAACCTGATTTTGAGTTAAATTATTCTTAATTCTATACTGCTGGCAAACTTGACCAATATGTTTACTAATATTGTCTGTATTCATATTTTGATGAGCTCCTCTCTTAGGGTATAAGTAAGGTTAACAAGTATTAACCATAATCTTACTTTTTTATATATAATATAATATTTTATGTCATTTTTGAGAATGACTTTATATTTGATAAAAGTCAAAAAAAAAATTGAAAAACTATTTACAATAATTTGCTGTTTTGGTAAAATTACAATTGATAAATATCGTTTGAAAATTCTGCAAAATAATTTATATAAATAAGAAAAGGAGAGATACTAAAGAAAAATAATAAATAAAAATTTACATAGGAGAGATGAAAAGATGAACGTATTGGAGAGAAAAAGAGGAATTACATTAATAGCACTTGTAATAACAATTATAACAATATTGATATTAGCAGGAGTAAGTATTAATTCAATAATTGGAAAAAATGGTATAGTAGAAAGAGCCCAAACTACAGGAAAAATACAAACAGTAGCGTCTATAAAAGAAGCACTAGAACTAGAAAAGGGCGATTTGCTAGTAAATAGTAAGACAGTGAACTTAAATAATTACTTAGACCAGATTAGTAATGGGGATAAGAAATATGAAATTAGCTCTAAAGAGATAATAGATGATAAAAATGCAGAAATAATAGTAGACGATAAATATAAATTTGCATTAAAAGATACCGAAGAAGGCGATGTAGAGGTAACATATCAAGGAGTTGCGGCTTCGAGTGATTTATCTATTTCAGCTAAAAGTGGGACATATGTGTATCCAAACAGTGGGACATTTACGGTAACGAATAATGTCTCAGGAGGAGAGCTAACAGTAAGCTCAGATGCAACCAATATTGCAACAGCCACTATTGAAGGAAATACAGTAACAGTAGTGCCAGGAACAATAGCAGGAAAAGCAAACATAATTGTAAAGAGTTCAGCAAATGGAGATTATGCTGAAAATAAGGTAGTGCATGTAGCAACAGTTCAAAATGGAACGATAGAATTAAGTGTGACGCCATATACAGGAATATATGATGGAAACGCACATGATGCAATAACAAAAATAAATGTAAATCCAACAGATGCAAAAATAGAATATTCAATTGATGGGGAAAATTACAGTGAAACAGTTCCAACAATAACAGAAACATCGTCATTTACAGTAACAGTAAGAGCAAGTAAAACAGGGTATAAGACACAAATAATAACGGAAACAGTAAAGGTAAACAAGGCAGAAGGAAAATTAACGCTATCAGCAACGAGTGGAACATTAACATATCCAACAAGTGGAACATTTACAGTAAGTGGTAACACCGGAACATTGAGTGTAGCATCCAATAATACAAATATAGCAACAGTAAGCGTAAGCGGAAACACAGTAACCGTAAAACCAGGAACAACAGCAGGAAAGGCAACAATAACAGTAACAAGTGCGGCTGCAACGAACTATAACCAAAAATCAGCAACATATACAGCAACAGTAAATAATGGAACAATAAGTTTAAGTGCAACACCATATACAGGAACATATGATGGAAAAGCACACAATGCATATACAAGTGTAAATGTAACACCAAGTGACGCCAAATTAGAATATTCAATAAATGGAGGCACGTACAGTACAACAATGCCAACAATTACAAATACTTCATCATTTACAGTAACAGTGAAGGCAAGCAAGGCAGGATATAAAACACAAATAAAAACAGAAACAGTAAGAGTAAATAAAGCAGATGGAAAATTAACACTATCAGCAACGAGTGGAATATACACGTATCCAACAAGTGGAACATTTACAGTAAGTGGTAACACCGGAACATTGAGTGTAGCATCCAATAATACAAATATAGCAACAGTAAGCGTAAGCGGAAACACAGTAACCGTAAAACCAGGAACAACAGCAGGAAAGGCAACAATAACAGTAACAAGTGCGGCTGCAACGAACTATAACCAAAAATCAGCAACATATACAGCAACAGTAAATAATGGAACAATAAGTTTAAGTGCAACACCATATACAGGAACATATGATGGAAAAGCACACAATGCAATAACCAAAGTAACAGTAACACCAAGTGATGCAAAAATAGAATATTCAACCGATGGAAAAACATATAGTACGACAATGCCAAAAATTACGAATACTTCATCATTTACAGTAACAGTAAGAGCAAGCAAGGCAGGTTATAAAACGCAAAGTACAACACAAACAGTAAAAGTAAACAAGGCTGCTGGAACACTAACTTTATCAGCAACAAGTGGAACGTTAACATACCCTACGAATGCAACATTTACTGCAAGTGGTAATAAGGGAACTTTAAGTGTAGCTTCATCGAACACAAATATTGCAACAGCAAGTATAAGTGGAAATACAGTAACCGTAAAGCCGGGAACAACAGCAGGAAAGGCAACAATAACAGTAACGAGTGCAGCAACAACGAATTACAACCAAAAATCAGCAACATATACAGCAACAGTAAATAATGGAACAATAAGTTTAAGTGCAACACCATATACAGGAACATATGATGGAAAAGCACACAATGCAATAACCAAAGTAACAGTAACACCAAGTGATGCAAAAATAGAATATTCAACCGATGGAAAAACATATAGTACGACAATGCCAAAAATTACGAATACTTCATCATTTACAGTAACAGTAAGAGCAAGCAAAGCAGGATATAAAACACAAAGTACAACACAGACTGTAAAAGTTGGAGGGCAGATAGTAATAGGAACTACAAAAGTAGTAGAAAACAGTAATGGAAGTGGAACAGCAATAGCAGCTAATGGAGCTTTGACAGGCAAAGATTTATATATAACATTTAGCCATTCAATAGCATCAGGAAGCACAAGTGTATCACCTAGTTTGCCATATAAAGTTACTAAGAATGGAACTTACACGTTTACAGTAACAGGTACAAGTAATGGAATAACAAGTAAAAAGACAGTTAGTGTTACTGTAAATCAATATATGAGTTCATCAACTGGCTCTAACCCATATTTGCCAGGCAATGACTTTAAAAAGGTGGATGGCACAGACTTAAGTAACGGATTAGTAATAGAAGATAAAGATGGAAGTCAGTATGTATGGATAGAAGTACCAAAAACATCTACGGTATATCCAACAGCAGGAACTAATATAACTAATTTTGATAGTGCAGCATACACAAAAATAACAGCGGATTTAGAAAATTATACAAAAGCATACAAAAGCGGAGGGTATTCAGATGCAGATGATGATGCAAAACATGTAATGTTAAAAAGTGTATATGAAAATGGAGGATTTTATATAGGAAGATTTGAAGAGGGAACTGCTAATGCAAAAGAGTCAACAACAAAAGGCACAAGCGCTGGTCCAGTTTCAAAAATAAATATGTATCCATATCGTTCATTAACACTTCCAGAAGCAATGGACTTGACTAAAAAAGTTAATGCAGGTAATCGAACTTGTACTTTAATGTATGAGGTTCAGTGGAACTTAGTTTTGGCACATCTTCATAATAAAGGTAATATAAGTGATACAGTATTAACACAAAATAGTGACTCTATAGGAAACACATCATCAGTATCATTTACATTAAATAGAGGTAAATATTATGCTAATTATAATAGAGGTTGGCAGGCTTATAACGTGGATTACTATAATGAGGATGATGAATATTATTTAGTAAAGAGTAAGGTAAAACAAAAGCATGCTGCATTATTAACAACAGGTGCAGCAGATAGAAATAAAGTTATGAATATTTATGACTTTGCAGGTAATTTAACTGAATGGACTATTGGAGTATATAGCAGTACACACTGGCCTTGTGTTGTTAGAGGAAATAGTTATAATTCAGGTTCAAATGCTGCAAATCATGGTTATTATGCATGGTATGAATATGATGGTAATATAGGCTTCAGAGTTTCAATATATTGATATTATAAAATATAGAAAGTCTATTGAAATGTAATATGTCAGTGACATTCAAAATAAAATGAACCAAAATTGTTAGATGAAAACGTCTAACAATTTTGGTTATTTGAGTATATAGAAAAAATTGTGTAAAGTTAAAAAATAAGCCTTCTTATGATAAAATAAAAAAGTCATAAGGAGGTTTTAAATATG
>ENA-OROU01000241-OROU01000241.1-human-gut-metagenome-genome-assembly--contig:-NODE-241-length-62999-cov-9.211077_pt1 | contig 62999 bp, 88 predicted proteins | sample MGYA00242131_ERZ509054 | MGnify/ENA primary metagenome ERZ509054 (study PRJEB26280, sample SAMEA2338749) | human gut metagenome | biome: human gut; feature: human-associated habitat; material: faeces... | reverse complement strand
AAATTGATATTGAAGGATAATCCCCTAGACGCACGAAACCCTCTCGACCATGATGGCCGGGAGGGTTGTTTGTTATTCTGCTTTACTCACAGGTAAATAATAAATCTTTCCATCTTTTGAAATGAGCTGTACATCCTCTGCATACAACTCAGATTTATCTATTTTATGTGTACAAACATGACCTGCCTTCTGTGCTGTGATCATACTTGCAGTTTTTTCTTCTATTCCTCGGAAGTTTAAATTATCATTAAACAATCCTGGAATAAAATGAATTACTCCATCAAAGCCTGCTCTCTTTCTTCGTGACTCATCAGCCTCTATTCCTAATCGGTCAGCAGTACCTTCATGCCAAGCAGTAAGTCGTGTCTGTGTATCTGATACCTGTTTCGAGTATGTAGGTAATAATGCCATACACTGTTCTCTCGAAACTGTGCCAAGATGCAAAGTATATCTCAAATCAGAAATCTTATATAAGATTTCCAGAAGCGATTGTTGATACATAAACCAATTTTGTGCATTTCCTAAAGCTTTTTCATAACCATCGTAATTAAGGCCTGATTTCTTTGCAAATCCAGCCAAAGTAAGATTAGCTTGTCCTAGAAGCTTAGTACACTCTTCCTCTAAGCTATCAAGCTGAGCAATCTTCGAAAGTCGAAGCTCATCATTTTCCAAAATCTCCGTCTGAAAATCAGCAATCTTTTTAACATGAGCTACCAGCGAAAATACCCTACTTCGATATTCATTATCCTGAAAATTCTGTATCTGAGAGATACCATCACTGATTACTCCAAGCTCTGCATTAATCTGCGTCATGTAATACTGCCCGACAATCATTGATGCTACACCCATTGCTGCTACTGCTGTTCCTTTTTGTGCTTCAACAGCTACAAGATTTGCGTGACCTCTAATTCCATCAGCTCCATGATAAAAACCTCGAACTGCTCCTTCCATCGCTTTGGAATCTGTTAACTTAGCACCCGCTGGAATTATGGCTCGATACAAAACCTCACCATTTGCCTTGACAGCCTGTGTGGCATTATTGGCCGCATTTCCAGCCTGTGCCAGTCCCGGAACAAGATTATTTATATGGGCAAGCACCTTACTATCCGTAATCTCAACAAGTTTAGTTTCATCCGAAATCGCATCTGCAGGAAGTATTCCTATCTGAATAACCGGATCATTTGCAACTTCAGATGCTTGCAATTTACTGCTTGATGTTTTACTTACAACAACTGCTGTATTACCCAGCTCATTTTTGGTTCGTTTGTTTTTTACGTATAGCACAATACCTCCTGCTATTGCAACCACAATGCACGCGCCAATTATTACATATTCCATTTATCGTAATACCTCCTATCGTTTATTCATAAAAGGCTTTGCTATTTTCGCGAATTATAGAATTCTGTAATCTTCAATTGCCCCCACTGGATGAGCTGTTGTTTTATCAAACAAAACTATATTCTTACCAGTCTTAGATACTGTACTACCATAAATTATTCCCGCGTATCCTAACGAAATATAATACTGCGCCATAGTTTGAAAAGGTGCATACATTAAACTTTTATTATCCTTTTCATCAAGCGGTTCAAATATCTGTTCTGAAAGTAATTTTGAATACGTATATACTCCCCATTTAGTAAATAGCTTCTTAAATTCTTCTACATTCACGTTGTTCCTTAGAATAAAACCTAATACTTTAGATTTTTTTATACTTTTCTTAACCTGTTCTTGACCATAAGTCTCCAAGCCATCATTCAGAGCTTTATATGTCATTTCATCCGCTATTGTTAAATCTACTACCTTAAGTGCTGTGCTATCAGCGGCAAATTGAAAATGACAAAAACCAAATCTATCATTTTGTTTAACTCGACATTCGGCCTGTGCACATTCATGTATCGCCGCCTCTTTGCCTATTGCTAAATACAACCATTCTACCCCTGAAGGACTAAATCTGTTATCTTCCTTTATAAATTCTGTCTTCGGAATAAAACGTTCAAAATCAGGATTCTCATCTTCTCCAAGAATAGTACCTCTGCCGACACAATATTTCTCAATCTCAGATATTAAGACTGTATTATATTCTATTCCAGCATTCTTATTAAACAAGTCATCATAAACTCTCAAGAACGTATTCTTCTTTGCTGAAGCAATATCATCAAAAGAAAAATCTCCTTTTGAAAGTGCATCTCTAAACTCTTGCCACGTCTTCTTAATTGATTTTTCACTTTTTTCAATACCGCTAAAATCAAATATCTGCCCCAAAACATCTATCCCCCTTACATCTATTCCACTGCCTACAACCACCCAAAATGGTCGAGTTGCCGGATTGGTTGTCACCCTTTTTCATTTTCCAAAAATCATCCCAAAATGCCTGACATCTAATCCGAGGTTACAACCTGACATACATTTTGCAGTAGATATGTTTCCATACAAGAAAACCGAGCTTTCCGCAAGGCTTCTCTGATGATACTAACCTTACAAAAAGCCCGGAAATACGCCACTTTTCAGCCTTTATTTATCTTTTCTTGACAGCAAACAGACCGTCTCGACGTGATAAGTGCTCGGAAAAAGATCCACACACCCAATCCGTTCTACCTGATATCCTCTTCCCTGCAGAAGCTCCAGATCTCTTGCCAGGCTGGTCGGCTTGCAGGCAATATAAACCATTCTTTCCACACCAAAATCAATGATCTTTTCCAGTGCTTTCGGATGCACACCGTCTCTTGGTGGATCCAATACGATCAGATCCGGTACTTCACCCAGATCATCGATTACTTTCAACACATCTCCAGCCCAGAAGGTACAGTTATCGAGTCCATTTAAAGCAGCATTTTCTTTTGCAGCCTCTACAGCCTCTTCAACGATCTCCACACCTACTACTTTTTTTGCCACTGGTGCAAGGATCTGTGCAATCGTTCCGGTTCCACTGTAGAGATCAAAGATTACCTTATCTTTCGTCTCACCGATATAAGATCTTGCTGCCTCATAAAGCACTTCCGCGCCAAGGGAATTAGTCTGGAAGAAAGAAAATGGTGTGATCTTGAACTTCAGTCCCAGAAGTTCCTCATAGAAATAATCCTGTCCATATAAAATTTTGGTTCCTTCATCTTTTACCACATCCGCAAGGCTGTTGTTGGTTGTATGAAGAATTCCGGCAAGCTTCCCATCATAAGAAAGACCGGTAAGCTTTTCCACCAGTCTGGCTTCATCTAGCTGTGCCTCCGATGTTGTTACCAGATCAATCAGAATTTCTCCGGTGCGAACTGCCTTTCTCACAAGAAGATGACGGAAAAATCCAGTATGGCGCATTCTGTGATAATACGGAAGACCTGTATCTGTCGCAAACTCCAGAACAGCCTTTATAATTCGTCTGAAATCCTCATCCACAATCTTGCATTCTGTAACATTTACAATATCGTGAAAGCTGCCTCTTTTATGCATGCCAAGTGCAAGAGGTCCGTCCTTATATTCGTCTCCAAAAGAAAATTCCATTTTATTGCGATATGCCTCTCTGACCGGGCTTTCTTTAACACCCTCCCAGATATAATCACCATCAACCGCCGCATCCATCATTGCATGGATCTGCGCTTCCTTCATCTCCACCTGCTTTTCATACGGCAGATTCTGATAAGTGCATCCGCCACAAACTCCAAAATGCGGACATGCCGGCTGACATTCTTCCGGTGAATGCTCCAGAATTTCCAGAAGCCGTCCCTCTGCCTGACCTTTTCGTATCTTATTCACCGCGAAACGCACCTTTTGTTCCGGAACGGTATTCTTCACGATCACTTTTTTTTCTTCGTCCTCTACCACGGCAAATCCTTTATTCGGGAAATCTACCCTTTCTATATATCCTTCTAATATCTGTCCTTTTTTCATCTATCTATATACCCTCACATAGAAAAGGCAGGAATCTTTGACAATTCCTGCCTTCGCTGCTTTCTTAATATTACTGTACTTCATCTTCATCACTGAAGAAATCATTGTCGAAATCATCGTCAAAATCTTCTTCAAAGTCTTCCAGATAATCCGGAGTAAAGAAACAATATACTGCATATGCAATTGCTGCAACTGCTGCTACCGCACCGATAATTGCAAGAATCCAGAGAACAGTTGTCTTCTGATCATCATCTTTCTTATGCATCATATCGTTGAGTTTCGTTGTTGCAAGTAATTCTTCGATTCTGTTCATCTCCATACACGCCCTTTCTGCCGTCACTCTCTGCTTCGGCTCACTCATTGTTTATAGCTAGTATACCACAAATCCATGCATAATTTCCACCATATTGCACAGATTTTCCGAAAAAGAATGTGTTTCTTAGGCACATAGTGCAATTTTAGTCAATTTTCTGCAGTTTTGCAAACATGGCAAACATCTTCTTCGTGCCCGCCGTATCAAAGTCCACAGTCACTTCATAGTCTCGTCCGCCTTCTGTGATCTGTGTCACCAGACCTTCCCCAAACTTAATATGACGCACTCTGTCCCCCACATCATATCCCGGACCTTTTCCCTTGGTCACAGTAAACTGCTGTGCAGGCTTTGTCGCTGCGAACGCTTTTGTCGCAAATGCCTGCTTTGCCTGACGGTAAGTAGATACCTTTGGTTCCTCCTCTGTCTGCTCTTTTTTGAACAGGGCACCGGTAGAAAGCAGACTCAGCGGAATCTCTTTTAAGAATCTGGACATCTTATTATACTGTGTCTCACCATGTACCATCCGTCGTCTTGCACAGGTCAGCGTCAGATTCTCCTTTGCACGGGTAATTCCCACATAACAGAGTCTTCTCTCTTCTTCCAGCTCTGCCGGATCATCTGCCGTGTTCGTCATATAGCTTGGGAAAATCCCATCTTCCAGGCCGGCGAGATAGACATGTGGAAATTCCAGGCCTTTCGCACTATGTAAAGTCATCAGCACCACATAGTCCGTCTCCTCATCAAGACTGTCGATATCTGCAACCAATGCCACTTGCTCCAAAAAACCGGAAAGTGTCGATTTTTCATCTTCTGCTTCACAGGACTCCTCGTATGCAACAATTTTATTCCGAAGCTCTTCAATATTTTCCAGACGGCTTTCTGCTTCTTCATCAGAATCTGCCTGCAGTTCTTCTACATATCCAGTTGCATCGATAATCTCATCCATCAATTCCGCTACACTCATGCGTTCGCCTTCGGCTTTAAAATGCTCAATCAGGGCTGCAAAGGATTCGATTTTGCCAAGCGCACGTCCGATTCCCGGAACCGATCCTGCAGCCAGGATTGCTTCATAGAAACTGATCTCCCGTTCCGTTGCATAATCCTGCACCCTTCCGATAGTTGTCAGTCCGATTCCCCTCTTCGGTACATTGATGATCCTCCGTACTGCCAGATCATCTTTTCCATTATCTACTGTTTTTAAATATGCCAGCAGATCCTTTATTTCGCGTCTTGCATAGAAGTTTACTCCACCAACGATCTTATACGGAACATTGGATACCACCATCTTTTCCTCGAATATACGTGACTGCGCATTGGTTCTGTATAAAATAGCGAAATCCTTATATTCTCTTTTTCCACTGTTCACCTTGTCTTTGATATCACTGACAATATAATCCGCCTCATCGTAAGCAGAATCAAACTGACGGAACTGAATCTTCTCACCCTCACCATTCTCGGTCCAGAGCGACTTCTCTTTTCGTCCTGTATTGTGACGGATCACTTCATTTGCGGCGTTCAGGATTGTGGATGTGGAACGGTAATTCTGTTCCAGCTTGATCACTTTCGCATTCGGATATTCTTTTTCAAAATTCAGGATATTCATGATATTCGCACCCCTGAATTTGTAGATCGACTGGTCGTCATCACCAACTACACACAGATTCTGATACTTACCGGCAAGAAGGCTTACCAGCTTAAACTGTACCGTATTCGTATCCTGATACTCATCCACCATGATATAACGGAATCTTTCCTGATAATACTCCAACACGTCCGGCTGTGTCTGAAGAAGCTGTACTGTCTTTAAAAGCAGATCGTCAAAATCGAGTGCATTGTTAGCTTTCAGCTGCTTTTCATACTCGGTATAAACCTGTGCAATCTTCTTTTTCGCCCAATCCCCTTCCGCACGAAGTGTCATCTCTTCCGGTGTGACAAGCTCATCTTTTGCAGAAGAAATCGCACTAAGAAGCGACCGTTCCTTAAACATTTTCGTATCAATCTGCAAATATTTACACACATCCTTGATCAGTGTCTTCTGATCATCTGCATCATAAATCGTAAAATTTGTATCATACCCAAGCCGGTCAATATATCTGCGCAGGATCCGCACACACATTGAATGGAAGGTGCTCACCCAGATACTCTCCGAACCGAATCCAACAATCTGATCCACTCTCTCACGCATCTCCCCGGCTGCCTTGTTCGTAAATGTGATCGCCAAGATATTCCATGGGTTCACACCTATCTGATCGATCAACCAGGCAATCCTGTGTGTAAGGACACGTGTCTTACCGGATCCTGCTCCGGCAAGGATCAGAAGCGGGCCCTCTGTATAGAAAACGGCCTCCTGCTGTCTGTCATTTAATGTATCATAAATACTCATATTTTTGTTCCTCTTTCTTCTCCTCTCTCGAGGCTCTATTGCATCATTATATTATAAAAAAAGTGGGGTGTCAAAGAATCTCTCGTCCCTATTTTTCGTCGTAAAAATAGAAAAATCCAGCTCCTTTTTTCTTATCTGTAAAATTTTGCAAAATATCTGGACTTTAAAATTTTAATGTGCTAATATGTCATTGTATGAATGAGTGGGGCAGTTTATGTCACACTCTTATTGATTATTTGTCATGGAGGGATAATATAATGAGTAGAAAAATCAGAACAGAAGCGGTCGATTCTTTATTTGATGCCGTTCTCAGTCTGAAAAGCAGAGAAGAATGCTACACATTCTTTGAAGATGTCTGCACGATCAATGAGCTTTTATCGCTTTCACAGCGTTTTGAAGTAGCTAAGATGCTACGTGATCAGAAAACATACCTGGAGATTGCAGAAAAGACTGGTGCTTCCACAGCAACAATCAGCCGCGTAAACCGCTCTCTTAATTATGGTAATGATGGATACGATATGGTATTTGAGAGACTTCAGGCAGGGGCTGAAGAATCCGAATCTTAATTTTACAGACACCGGCAGGAGTTGGTAGTAACAGCTATTGCCAAACACATAATAGCAAAAAGGAACGAATTTCAAAATCTGAAATCCGTTCCTTTTTTTATTCTTCTTAAAAAAGCTAACGCTTTTATTTTTTCTTATTCGGCTTTGGAAGTTCGTCCACCATTTTTTCAATCAGTTGCTTTTTCACATACACATCAAAACTGAGATTACAGATAAAGGCAAACTTCTGAAGCTGTTCTCTTTCTTCATCATCCACACATACAAAAGAATGCTCAGCAGTCTCATACGCCTTACGAATACTATCCTGCAACTCTCCGATCCTGCTTTTTTCCATCTTACAGACTTCTTCATAGATACTTTCCATGTCAAATTCCGAATCCACAGCAAAATATTTGTCTGTCAGTGGCTTTAACAAAATCTCAATATCTTTGATTGAGAGCAGGTTCTTAAAATAATAGACAAAAATTAAAACCAGAAGGTGCTCTTTGGAATACTTTTTCTTATTCGGAGGCGGAAGCAGATTGTTTTTCGCATAATTATTGATCATCGTTTTCGTCAGGATCTTATCATCCTCATAACGCTTCGTCGAACTGAGCTGTTCCTCCATAAAAGTTGTTACCTGATCCATATATAAATCTATATTCGGAATATCTACCGGATGAATATAATCAATTCTGCCGACACTTTCCAGGATACTGTTTAATAAATCTTCCGTATTTATCGTCATTCTTTTTCACCTCAATATAGATATTATATAGTATTAAAAACTAGATATCAAGTCTTTTCTCTATCTTTCATACAGACTTTTTTAACGTAAATGACGTATTAACAATTCACTTTTTTCTGTTTCCACATATTCCGTTTATACTGAATACATGATTTCAGAAGCTCTGCAGAAGTATTAACGATCAGTTCTTCCGGAAAATGACTCTCCTCGATCACCGGAAGCGCATAACTGTAATCTGCAAGATCTACATCCATATGTGCGTCGCTTCCCATCGTAACCGGAACTTCGTATTTCTTACAGTATTCCAGCATTTTTAAATCATTTTTCCTGGTATCCACGCGGAATCCGCCAGGTCTTAACGAACCGTTATTTACCTCCAGAACGGTTCCTGTCTCTTTTGCTTTTTTGGCCAGCTGTTCATAATCCACCGGATATCTTCCGTCATCCGGATGTCCAATAATGTGAATCAGCGGATTCTCCATTGCCGCAAGGTATGCCGCCGTGATTGCCTCTTCCGTCCGCTCGCCTTTATAACAAGGTCCATGAATACTTGCAATTGCAATATCCATCTGACAAAGTGTGCTCTCCGGAAGGTCAACCTCTCCCTTTTCATTCATAATATTCAGTTCCACACCCATGAACAGTCTCACGCCGTACATTTCACGCGGTACGATATGCAGATTCTGGAAATAGAACTCATGACAGGTTCCCGGCATCTGCGGTGCATGTTCAGTCAGTGCAAATGCCTCCAGTCCTTTCTCTTTCGCCATCTGTGCCATCTCACGTATCGTATTGTATGCATGTCCGCTGACAATGGTATGTGCATGTGTATCTAAAACTATTTTCATCGGTCTTTCCTCCTGCCTGCTCTTTGTCTGTGTTCTCACAGCTCATCTTTTCTTATATTCTTATGATAAACTGATTCTTTCTTTTTTACAATCCGTTTTTCCCCACTGTTTTCATTTCTAAAATTTCTATAAAATGTGCAGTGTTTTTGTTGTCACATGGTACAATAGACTATAAGAATATTTAACGAAAGAGGTTTTTTTATGAATCTTTTAGCAGCACTTGCAAGTGTACGGATCTTTCCCAGAAAAGTTTCCCATCAGACACTGACTACCCGTTGGGGAAAAGCTCTTGATCCGCAGCACATACTGGAAGAATATCCACGTCCGCAAATGATCCGCGATCAATATATCAACCTGAATGGAGAATGGAATTACACAGTTCTTTCAGAAAAAAATACCATAACCAAAGAAGGAACTCTTCTCGTTCCTTTTTCTCCGGAAGCCCCTCTTTCCGGTGCCGGTTTCCAGTTAAAGCCGCACGAAAAAATGCTCTGTGAGCGCCTGCTGTCAGTCAAGTGCCTTCCTTCCGACGGATCCCGGTGCATCTTGCATTTTGGTGCAGTCGATCAGTATGCGAAAGTTCTGGTAAATGGAAAAGTAGTTGTCTCACATATCGGCGGATATCTTCCATTTTCTGCTGATATCACAGATGCTCTGCAGGAGGGTTGCAACACTCTGACTGTACACATTGAAGACCGTTCCGACACTTCTTATCACAGTGTTGGAAAACAGAAATTAAAGCGTGGCGGAATGTTCTACACTGCCCAGAGTGGAATCTGGCAGACAGTATGGATGGAATGGGTTCCGGCTGTCTATGTCAAAAAACTGGAACTCACCCCTTTATATGAAAAAGAGACGGTACATGTATCCCTTCTTTTAAATCATCCGATTTCCGGATGCAGCGATGCCGAAGCGGTTGTCTGTCACGTCAGAGACATGGACGGTCGCCTGATTTCCAAAGGGATCTGCACCAATCAGTCTGACTCTCTTTGCTGTTACTCCTGCTACTGTGACGTCAACAATATGCATCCCTGGAATCCTGATGATCCTTATCTTTATACAATTGAGATACAAGCAGGCGAAGATAAAGTCACCGGCTATTTTGCAATGCGTACCTTTACCATCGAACCGGATAAAAAAGGACTTCCCCGCTTCTGCCTGAACCATGAACCACTTTTTCTGAATGGAGTCCTGGATCAGGGATACTGGCCGGACGGGCTTTACACTGCACCATCTGATGAAGCGCTGATCTATGATATCCAGACCATGAAAAATCTCGGCTTCAACATGATCCGTAAGCATGTAAAAGTCGAGACTGCAAGATGGTATTATCATTGCGACCGTCTTGGAATGATCGTCTGGCAGGACATGGTAAACGGTGGCACCTACAATGCTCCGTTCATGACCTGGCTGCCTGCACTCTTTCCAAAATTCAAGCTTCACACCAGTGACCGGATTCATCCTCTCTTCGGCAGGAAAAATGTACATGGCAGAGAAGAATTCATCCGTGAATGCAAAGAAACTGTCACTGCCCTAAAAGCATTCCCATGCATCAGCACCTGGGTAATCTTCAATGAAGGCTGGGGACAGTTTGATTCAAAAAAGCTCACTGCCTTATTCCGCGAACTGGATGACACCCGGCTCATCGATTCCGCCAGTGGATGGTTTGACAGACGGCAGGGAGATTTCAAAAGTGAACATAACTACTTTGCAAAGCAGTTCGTAACTCCATCTGACCGCGCTTTCGTCATTTCCGAATACGGAGGCTACACCTGCCAGGTCAAAGGACATACCTGCTCCGGCAAGACATACGGATATAAAATCTGCTCTTCACAGGAAGAATTCCAGGCAGCCTATCATAAACTTATGTCTGAAGAAATCGACCCCCTCAAAGAACAGGGATTGTGCGGAGCAGTATATACACAACTCTCCGACATCGAAGATGAAATAAACGGGCTGATAACTTACGACAGGGAGGTTTGTAAGTTGTAGGTGGTTGGCAAAGTTACACACCCATGGATTCGGATTCACCCCCGCTCGCGCTTAGTCCGCAAACGTAGCGGATACTAAGTTCGATGATGTCTGACGACGTCCTCTCACTAAGTACCGACGTTTCCGATGGGGTTCATTCCGAATGCATGGGTGCTTGCGTTTGTCGCTCCAGTACAAGTTGTACGGAGGCGCTTCGCTGCCGCACTGGGAAAATACTATTTTAATTTCAGTGGGATAGGTTGCTCAGGAACGTAAACTTTATACCTTATCAATATACCTCCAGTACTTCTGCAAATCCATTGCCACCACTTCCCGTCAGACACCACATCCAGGCGATGCGCAGCGGATGCCGTCCCCCCTGGTATTAGTTTTTTGTGCGCTTAGTATTATGGTGCCGTCTTCCCCCCTTCGCCGATGCGGTTCTGGTGTCATAGCACAGCCCGGGGCAGAACGATAATTCTGCTGGCGGGCCCTCAAAAAACGCCGGCACTTAGTGAGGGGATAACGCTTGCGGTATCACCGAACTTAGTACCGCTGCGTTTTTTGCGGAGCGAAAGCGCGCCCGAAAGCAGAAATATCGTTCTGCCCCGGGCGTCCCTTTCCTATCACCTAACTCATCAGCAAAATCCCCGAAAACGGCGGCAGGTCCAGCGTCACATGCGTCCCTTTTTTTGCTTTTGCCGGCAATGTCTTTTTCTTTTTTGTATTTCCTCCATATTCGTCCCAGTCCGTATCCAGTATCACACTGAGTTTTCCTTCTTCTTCGGTATCCAGTTCGTAATCTTCCTGTTCTTCGTCTGAGAAGTTGAATATCGCGATAAAGTTCTTATTTTTTCCTTTTCTTTTGATCGCATAGATACAGCGCTCTTCCTGATGGCAGTCCAGCCATTTGAAATTCTCCGGATCATAATCATGCCAGAATGCATCATTTTCCTGACCGATGCGATTCAGTTCGATCATATAACGGTGAAATGCATCATGGAGCGGATATTTTAGGATATCCCAGTCCTGCTCGCGGCTTTCATCCCACTCGCGAAGCTGACCGAATTCATTTCCCATGAAATTCAGCTTCTTACCAGGATGCGCCATCATATACAGATACATAGCTCTTGCCTGCGGGAACTTATCCTCATATTCTCCGTTCATCTTCTGGAGAATCGTTGCCTTTCCATGTACCACTTCGTCATGACAGTATTCCAGCAAAAAACGCTCATTATAATAATACATCATCGAGAATGTCAGCTTATGATAATCTCTGCTTCTGTATTCTGGTGCACTCTGGAAATATTCCAGTGTATCGTGCATGAAGCCAAGATCCCACTTGTAATCAAAACCAACTCCTCCCTGGTCAACCGGTTTGGTAACACCTGGAAAATTGGTGGAATCTTCTGCGATCAGCATGGCTGTCGGATGAAGGGACTTTAGTCCCTGGTTCATCACCTTCAGAAAATCCAGTGTCGTTCCGTTAACACCTCTGGCCTCGTCACCCTGCCAGTAGATCAGACGGCTGACTGCATCCATACGGATTCCGTCAAAATGGAACTCACTCAGCCAGTAATTTGCTGCCGACTGTAAGAAACATCGTACTTCCCCTCTGGAATGCATGAAATTACAGCTTCCCCATTCGCTTTCACCTACTGCCGCATTTGGATATTCATACAGACAGGTTCCGTCAAATTCTTTCAAGCCATAATAATCGACTGCAAAATGTACCGGAACAAAATCCATGATCACACCAATTCCTGCCTGGTGACACTCATCCACAAATTTTTTCAGCTCATCCGGTGTTCCATAACGTGCGGTCGGCGCAAAAAATCCGGTATTCTGATATCCCCAGGATCCGTCAAAAGGATGCTCGGAAAGCGGCATCATCTCAATATGAGTATAATGATTCTTTTTTACATAAGGAATCAGAAGCTTTGCAAGCTCAATATAAGTATACCAGTCGGTCTGCCCTTCTCCTTTTTTTCTCCAGGATCCTGCATGGATCTCATAGATATTGACCGGACTGTCAAATCCGACTGTCCGGTTCTTCATCCATTTTTCATCCTTAAATTTATAACTATAAAGATCCGTTAAGATTGAGCAATCTCCTGGTCTTAATTCCATCTGGAAGCCATATGGATCACAGTGCTCTACCCTTCCGCCATTTGCTGTGTAAATGCAGTACTTATACAGCTGACCAGTCTTCGCCGGAATCGGCTCTGACACATATACACCGCTCTGTCCCTCCTGATACATCGGGATCTCTGTCCAGTTACTGAATTCTCCAAATACGCACACTCCTTTTGCCGATGGCGCAAACACACGGAAAATAAAATTTTCACCCTCTTTATGCGCTCCAAAATAACGATATACATCAAAAAGATGCCCTGTATAAAACTCCTTCCGCATCTCTTTTCCCCCTGTTTATTTATTTTTTTGAAAAGATATGTTTGATAAAAACATACATTACAATAGCAAATGCCATCAGATATCCAAACGCACCGATTGCCGGAATCCCCCACAACCTTGGCTGCATATTGGTTGTACAGATAATGCTGGAACTGATCAGAAGTGCCATCACCCACAGCCCCATTACAATATTCCGCACCAACCTCCTGAGCAACCCGGAAAGCTCATCCGAAGTATGAAGATCCAGATTGACTCTGGTCTGTCCTTTCATGTGACCCTGCAGGATGTCTGCTGCAAGGGAAGGAATATCCATTGCCTTGTGAAGAGAACGATACAGTCTTTTTGCATCATTCTTTATCTCTTTTTTCCACTGTTCCTTCGTCAGAAAGCTCTCCTTCATCCGTGCCGCCGCAATCTCAACCATGTTGATCTGCGGACTGATCTCGGCAAGCACACCTTCCATATTGGCGAGTCCTCTTGCAAGCATAGTAAGTCCATGAGGCATAGAAATTTTATTTTCCTTCATCACTTCCATCAGATCCTGCATAACTTCCGCAATATCGATATCACCCATATCAATCGTTCCATATTTTGCCATCAGATTATTGATATCTTCATACAGCTTGCTCTGATCCGGCTTTCCACGGAACTCGCCAAGTGCCATCACCGCTTCCTGGATCAGACCGATGTCATTCTCTGCCACACCTTTGACTGCATTGCTGATCTGTTCCCGGTCACGCTCGGTAAGTCTTCCCATCATTCCCATATCGATCCAAACAATCTTTCCATCACGGATACGCACATTGCCTGGATGCGGATCAGCATGAAAAAAACCGTCCTCCATAACCTGGCGAATGTAATTATCTACAAGCTTTGTTCCAATCTCATTCAGATCATAGCCATTTGCCAGCAGATTTTCTTTATCGTTGATTGCAAATCCATCAATATATTCCATCACTAGCACATGGTTGGTCGTATATTCGCGATAGAGCCGAGGCGTTGTAACAAAAGCCACATCCTGATTGCGCTGGGCAAATTCTTCCATACTGGCTGCCTCCAGAAGGAAATTCATCTCCTGCTGGGTGACAGTCCAGAGCTCGTCCAGGACCATGTTAATATCCACCATGTCCTTGATCGTACCTGGCGGGACCAGCTTTGCCGCTTTGTGGAGCAGACTGATATCTCTGGACATTACCTTATAGATGCCCTGCCTCTGAACTTTGACGACAACATCTTCCCCAGTCTTCAGAACCGCCCGGTGGACCTGTGCGATCGATGCCGATCCCAGTGGATGCACATCAATGCTCTGGAACACTTCGTTCCACTCATAACCGTAGGACTTGCGGATCACTTCTGCTACCTGTTCAAATGGCATCGGTGTCACCTCGGAATGAAGCCGCATCAGTTCTTCACAATAGCTTTTCGGAAGAATGTCGGAATGCAGTGACATGATCTGACCAAGCTTAATATAAGTCGGCCCCAGATCCTCCAGGATCAGCCGGAGCTTTTCCGGGGTAAGTCCACCGGTAATCCCATGTTTTCTGAGGACTGCTGTCATCTCCCGCAGTCTGGAACCATATTTATTTGACTCTTTTGGCTGGTTTTTGTTACTCATTCATGTCCTCGTTGCCAGATTCGATTGCTTCAACTTCTTTTGCTGCTTCCTTTGCCGTCTCTGTTTCAACAGTTTCAGCCGTCTCTCCTGCCTGTTCTACAGCTTCTTCTACTTTTTCTGTTTCTTCTTCAGAAACTGCTGCTTCACGCTCATAAATTCTTTCTTTGAGCTGTTCAATCTGCTCCGGTGTCATCTTATCAAGCAGCTCGTCCAGTTCTTCCGGTGAAGATGTCTTAACAGAAACATTGACATTTTCTTTTACAGTCTTCTTGATATTGTGGCGAAGTTCCTGATTCAGAACTTTTCCCTGTTCTACAGCTGCTTCTCCACGTTCTGCCATCTTATCCAGAACTTCTTTTGACTTTTCTGCAGTTACTGCTGCTGTACCAATCCCTGCAAGTAATACTTTCTTAACTCCATCTCCTAAACTTCCCATAACGTCTATCTCCTTTCACAATTTCAATCTGCTTTAAAACCCAAGGAATGTAAGCCCCTTTGGCAGAAAAATAATAATCCCGGCGATCGCTGCCATAATTGCTGCGATCAGAACCGCACCTGCTGCTGTATCTTTTGCAATCTTTGCAAGTGGCTTCCGCTCTTCCGTCACCAGATCAACCACCGCTTCTACTGCGGTATTGACCAGCTCCAGCGCCATGATAAGCCCAAAAAGTGTCAGGCAGATGCACCATTCCAGCGATGAGATCTTCAATATCACTCCGGCAATCACTACCAGAATCGCTGCCGCACAGTGAATCTTCATATTCCGCTCTTTTTTGATACAGGTACCAATCCCTTCAAATGCGTATCCAAAACTTTTATAGAGCGGATCTTTCTTCTGACTGTCCATATTTCATCACCTGCTTCTTATTATTGTCTTTATTTTACCAAATCAGCTCTATAATAACCAGTCTTTTCCGTATTTTCTTTCTATACAATCTGTAAAAATTGTAAATTTGTATTTTGTATCGAAAAAAGCGGAAATACCATTTCTGATATTTCCGCTTCTCTGTCTATTTATTTTATCTCTAATTCATCCATCGTTGTTTCCGCATTCATTGCAAAAAGTACACCTCCGAGGAATCCCGGGAAAACAATCGCATATCCTGCAAATATGATCAGCCAGGATATTCCTTTTAACGCCACCAGACTGACAACTCCCCAAAGTGCTGCACCTATACCCCCACACAATAATGCATTCGTCAGCAGAAACCATCCTGTCATACTCTTTTTTCCATATTTTTTATTCTTCCAGAAATCCCACAGCTTTCTCATTTTACATCTTCCTTTCCAAATTCCTTACCTTTAACAGAATCTTATCAAAGGTATGTAAAATCCAAAGGATCTGCCATGTAAAATCTATGTAAGAATTTTAAATCACCTGATGCTTCAGCCACTTTCTGCTGTGGAATCTCCACGAAAAAATAATCCCACGGAGTGTCCAGTCTGAAAACATTCCGATCCACACGCCCATCGCTCCGACACCAACTATCCGGATCATAAATACACTGAGGCAAAAACGGCACAGCCACATCGTCGTGCAAGATGTGAGCATTGAAAATTTCACATCCCCGGCTGCGCGCATACCATAGCCCGGGATAAATGCCATAATCCATACCAATGGCTTTACAATCGTGATCCACATCGTCATATGGATACACATATCCGCACTTTCTTTTTCCATACCACCAAGGATCGTGATCGGTTTTGTCAGCACAAATACACTCAGACAGCTGATGATCAGAATCACTTCCGCAATCATACAAAGCTTTTTGATATAGTAAACCGCTTCATCTTTTCTGCCAGCCCCAATACACTGTCCAACAATCGTCATCAACCCAACGCCAACTCCGATTGCTGCAATTCCATTCAGATTTTCCAGAATACTCGTCATTGCCTGTGCCGCGATTGCCACTGTGCCGAGCGTTGATACGGAGGACTGAATCGCAAGCTTTCCAAGCTGGAACATACTGTTCTCTACCCCTGACGGGATACCGATACTTAGAATTCTCCGGATCATCCGGAAGTCTGGACGGATTTTCAGATAATCACGCACCACGATCGGCTGCCTGTCCTGACGCAGCTGGGCCAGAACTACAACTGCACAGAAAACACGTGAAATCAGAGTTGCAAGTGCTGCCCCTGCAACACCCATATGAAATCCCCAGATCAGCATTGCATTTCCTGCAATGTTCATCACATTGGATATCATGGAAATGAGCATCGGACCTTTCGTATTATCCTGTGCCCTGAAAATCGATGCTGCCGAATCATAAGCTGCGATAAACGGAAAGGACAGTGCCGTGTAGAAGAAATAAATTTCCGACGCACGCATGACCTCCGCCTCCACTGATCCAAAGATCAGACGCAGCATCGGCTTTTGGAAAACAAGACAGATCAGGCTGATCACAACCGAAATTGCCGTAATAATAAACAGCACCTGCCTTGCGGATTCATTTGCCCGCTTCACATTCTTCTGTCCGATATACTGTGCACAGACGATCGCACCTCCTGCCGCCAGCGCAGAAAACGCCTGGATCACCAGCACATTGATCGAATCCACCAGCGATACTGCTGAAATCGCCGCAGATCCCACATTGCTTACCATCATTGTGTCCGCTGTTCCCATGATGGAGTTCAGAAGCTGTTCCAGAACGACCGGTATCAGAAGATCTGCAATCATTTTATTTGTGAACATATGCTTTTGTTCCATTTTCTTTTAACTCCTTTTTTCCTCTGCTTCTCTCTTACTTCATTCCTGATTTCAAATAATTTCCAAAAAATCCCTTTGCTATTATGGTCTTCTTAAACTCAGAATGCAAGTATTTTTTTGCCCTGATGCGTTTAATAGACTGCTTTCTTTCTATCTCACATAGTTTTCAAACCCAAATGAGGCAGAAACCGTTTTTTTCATACATACTTTCTACCTATCAGCACATACTTATCTTATCCTGCCGGCAGTTTTTAAGATTTTCACTTTTTTCTGCCTGTGCCATATCAGATAAGGAGGTCCCCATGAAAAAGGAAAAACATTCTGATATTTCATCCCGCAAAAAATCCAATCAGAAGATCATCGATTCCTACGATTATCTGTCTAATGCAGCATCTGCGCAGGACTGCACCGGTCTGATCCCTGTCGGTCCCACAAACAGAGCAGAGCTGGAATCCTACGAAGAAGTCTATCATTATCGGCCGCCAAAAATTGATCCGGAGAAATGTGAGTGACTTCTATCAACCAAATAAGGAACGGTTTCGCTCTTTTTGTCCGAAACCGTTCCTTATATTTATGCTGGTAACTACTACTATAACATGAAAAAGCATAGAATATCCTTTGTCTCATTTTCTACAAAAATCATCCCGGTAAATTTCTGGTATCCTGCCTTTTTCGCCATCTCCAAAGAAACCCGCAGGCGCTCGATTTCCCGGCTGCGCAGCTTTTCAAAATGTTCGATTGTATCTTTTCCTTCATAGCAATAGCCCTTTGTTCCAACCAGGGCATATTCGCCATAAGAATAAAAATTACTCTGGAGAAATTCCAGACGTTCGGAAAACATTTCCTTCATTTGCACCAAGATAAACGGTAATCTGCATCTTCTATTCCTCATCAAAATCTACTTCAAATACGCCTTCCGGTGTCTTCATGGTCAGGATTCCAAGATTAAAATCATCATCCTGAATCGTGATATGATATTCAAACACAACATCATCATCAAATTTGGAAAGTAAAATATATTCTCCATTTTCCTTTCCTTCAATCTGATCACAGATATCATCGTATACATCCTCTCCGGAAATCAGTCTCGGATATCCGGATGATTTGATTTTCTTTTCAATTGCTTCATATAATTCGTTCATGCTTTCTCTCTCTTTCTTTTTTTCATTTTATGTTGTTCTTTTTACGAGAATCTGATCTTACATCTTCTCCCGAAATCGCACATTTTAATTTATGCTGATTTCAGCATAACATACCCGCTCTATATTTTCTACTTTGACCAGGTCAGTTCTTCCTTCCCGGTATAATCAAATTTACCATCGTTTTTCTCTTCCAGCGCCTTGATCATATGATAGGTGTATTCATTATACGGCATCGGGATTCCGAGCTCTTTTCCCATCCGCACAAGCTCGCCGGAGAACATATCGATTTCCGTGTGGCATCCGGCATCCAGATCCTGCAAGGTGGAATATCTGGCTGACGGTGGGACCGCACTTCCACGTCCGGACGAGCTTTCGGTCTTACTCATATCGATCCCTTTTGCCTGTGCGACTGCTTCCAGCTCTCTTTTTAATCCGTCACTGATTGCTTTCATGTGCACGCTGTCACGGTAACATCCAACGCCTGCTCCCAGAATCGCCTGCGGCAAATTGCTGCACACATTCAGGCAAAACTTGCACCAGATCTCTTCCTGAATATACTCTGTAAAGCGGAAATGAATCCCGGTATCTGCAAATAACTCTTCCACTGCTTTCACCCGCTCGCTGTCGAACGGCGCGGACGGTTCTCCGAAAATGATTCCAAGTGTGGTCGGTGGATCAAAATGATAACCGTCTTCCTCTTTATGTGAAGCCACTTTAATCAGTGCCGGTAACACATGCTCCATTCCCACTGTTCTGCCAATGATCTCTTCGCTGTCAACACCGTTCATCAGACTCATGATCACCGTATGCTCGCCTGTTACTTTTTGTATACTCTCCAAAGCACCTTCCAGTGAACCGTATTTCAAAGCAATCACCATCAGATCCACATCATGTGCCTCATCCGGAGTCCACACCTCCGGATGGTAAGTCTTGCCATTGATCGCACATCCGTTCTTTTTCAGACGTTCTGCTCTTTCTCCTTCAGCGATTACTCCAAGCCGGATATCTGATTTTTCAGAAAGACCCCAGATCACATAAGAGCCTACTGCTCCCGCACCTAAAACTGCAACTGATTTTATCTTCATCTTCTCTCACCTCGTAAATTTTCTATTTTTCAACCTTTCGGAGTACCCTTGCCGGATTGCCGACGATTCCCGTCTTTTTCAATAAAATTCCAAGAACCATGACAAACGCCAGAGATGCTGCACGTAAAAGTACCGCTGCCATTTTGTTGTCCTCCTGATGTATGTTATTTTCTCTTTATCCCCGCATCGGTGTCCTGACTTCAATCAGATTGCCGTCCAGATCATAAAAACGGATCACTTTCTGTCCCCAGCTGTACGTCATCAGCCTGGTGACATATTTGGTTTCCGGATACAGTTTTTCTAATTTTTCAGTAAATGTTTCAATATTCCGCTCTTCAAAATAAAGTTCACAGGAATTATTCTCCGGGACAACTTCTTTTCCTGTAACATCCTTCCAGACTTTTTCGTCCTGTAAAACAAGTCCTTCTGTCAGAATAACGTTTCCATCATTGTCCAGAATGATATCCAGACCAAACAGATCATGATAGAATTTCTTTGATTTTTCAATGTCTTTTACGACAATCAGGATATTCCTTAATCTCATCTTCTCCTCCACAACCTGATTTTTTTACTCTATCAGTTTTTTCTGATCTTCCTGGTAAAAAATAGGCTTTTCCTATTCAACTTCCCTTCCCAGTGGCACACCGCCATGGAGGATATCTTCCATCCTATGCACACGACGTTATCCAGATTGCACGGGATTTATTCGACACCTCCAGTGCAAATGGGTTCGCTTTCCTGGAATAGCTACCGCAAATACTTCTGTGTCTTTTCCATTACGTTTTTCAGGATATCAATGTTTTGTAAAATATTTTCTTTTTCCAATGAATGATTGGCATCCTCATACACATAAATCGGAACTGCCTGATTCTTTGAACATTCAATTACTTTTTTTACATCGCTCCACGGATCCGCAGTTCCAATAAATGCAATTGCATCATCATGTTCAAACATAAAAGTCTGTTCAAGCGGGGTATACAAAATCTGGCAGCATTTTATCTTATATTTCTTAGCATAAGCGGATGCAATAATGGTTCCTACGCTTTTGGAAATAAATAAAACTTCACTGTACTCGTCAAATGCGATTTCTTCAAGCTTCTTTTCTGCCTGCGCATACAAGGACTCAAATGCCTCTTGCATTTTCTTTTTATCGCCGCGTATATTTTTGCCATTATAGGAATACTCCTGCATGACTATCTTTTCATATCCATATTCCTGAACCAGTTTTCTTGCATAGTACAAAAGTGGCTTATCACAATGATAACCAATGCCTGGGAAAAATACTGCTATTTTCATGGCATCCTCCTGATTTATCTTTTATTTCCATATTTATCAAAATTTTTCCTGAGTGCAATCTCCGTCGGTATGATCGAACCCACCAGTGGAATCATCTGAAATACACACAGAATTCCCCCGACATTTCCTATGGCATCATTAGACTTTCCAATAACCAGAAGTAACACAATTAAAGATACCACCAAAAGAATAAGTCCACAGATATACCAGATCTTTCCGCAATAATGATGTGCAAATACCCAGGTGTCCTGATTCTTCATTGACATTGATGTTCTGTAACCAAACACATAATTGATCTGATCCGGTGCTTTTTTCAAAAACATTTTTCCGAAGCCGATCATTGTAAACGGAATCAGTAAATCCATTATAAGCATAAAAATCCAGAATCCCATAGCCGCACCTCCATTATTTTATCTTTTTCAGTTTTTCTCAGATACACACACCCCAAATGTCTTATGTTTCAGTTTACTCTCTTGGGACAAATTAATCAACAAACCGTTTTCGGTTCTTGTGCATTTTGTGGTAAAAAAGAAACTGGAAATTTGTGCAAATGCTGGTGAATTCGGTTCTCTATGCAAATCAATTTTTAAGGCAGGACTCGCTCCTTTCGGACTTGCTCTGACTCCTAATATTTCACTGGTGATCATCAACCTGATATTGCAGGGCGTAGGTAATGGAAGTCAGCCACTTATGAGCAAATATTATGGTGAAAAAAGGACAAATGACTTAACCGAAGCGAAACATATGGCTTATACTTTTGCTATTATTTATCTGCCATATTACTCGGATAAATTATATGATAAAATAAGGGACTTTTAGTTGCAGGTTGTTCTGGAGTTTCAAAATCTTCAGCGGAGAGCGATTGGCTATCAGATAAAAACACCAATTTCACATTTTTTGCATATCTTAAATGAGAATGTTATACCACCCAGGAGGACTTATGAAAAAAAATTTTATATCCTTACTTTTTGTTTCTGCTATAACTGTCGGCCTTTTATCAGCCTGCAGCTCTGCACCTGCCGATGATAATGCTACGAATCCTAAAACTGAAACCGTCACTTCCCAAGCCAATCATGACACCAATTCTTCTCCTGTCTCTGTGACACTGAACGAAGTCGCCCATTCTATCTTCTATGCCCCGCAATACGTTGCGATTGAAAATGGGTATTTTGCGGATGAAGGAATTAATTTGACTCTTGTTACTGGTTTTGGGGCAGTCTAGTTAGTACAAGACAATACTTATTATTTTACCCGTAACTTCTGTCCTACATAGATCACATTCGGATTGCTGATGCCATTCAGCTGTGCAACCTTCTGGTAGGACGTGCCATATTTAGCTGCAATACCAGAAAGCGTATCACCACTTTGCACGGTATAATACTGCGCTGATGAAACACCTGACTTACCATTCACGATATTCTGAATTGTATTGTAGTCATATCCGGCAGCTGAAAGACGATTCTTTCTGTCGTTTCCATTGCCCCATTTACCGGCAAGAACTTCCTGTGCAATCTGCTCATTTGATTTTCTGGCAGACGCAGCGTTGATCTTGTTCTGGACTTCTGTGTAACGACTACCGAGAACAATCTTTCTTGTGTCGCCGTTGCCATATTTACCAGCTTTCACTTCGTTCACCAGTGCATCTACGGATGCAGAATAGATATGGTCGATGAAGTTTTGCACTTCCGAATACCGTGTTCCGAGGACGTTCTTGCGGTTGTCGCCATCACCGTACTTGCCTTGCATAACTCCAACAACCAGATCGAGCGTGGATCCGCCCGGAGTATTCTCTGTCGGTTTCGGTGTTTCTGCCGGTTTGATTGTGTTTCCTTTTCCGGCGTATTTGTTCCATGCATCCTTATCGCCATAGAATTTGTCCAGATCAAGGTTGCCGCCCCATCCATTCAATCTACCACAAGAGCTATACTGCCGGATAACACAAGAATAAGCTCCCTCGTTCCACGGCTTATCCTGATAGCCTGTCTGGTTCATGTCTGCGTACTGTGCAATCCAGAGTCCGTAATTGCCGATATTGTTGAATTTATAGGCTGCAGACTGCGAACAGTACAGAAGAGGTCTTACGCCTGTTTTCTGGTATACGTAGTCAAGCCAGCTCTTGCACCATGCAAAATCTGAGCTACCGAATGCCGGGTTGTTCTTCCCCTCCCAGTCAAGGCAGAGAATTGCTTCACCTACACGGTTTCCGATTCTATCAAGGAAGTAGTCTGCTTCTTTCTGGTAATCTCCACCATTCGCATAATGATAGATTCCAAGACTCTTTCCGGCATTCTTAGCCTGTGCATAAGCTCTTGTAAAATCCGGGTTCACGTAGCCTGTTCCCTCTGTTGCCTTTACGATCACGAAGTCGCACGGTACGACTGTGAGGTCAATCCCTGTCTGGTAACTTGCAATATCAATTCCATTCATTGCCATAATGTTTCTCCTTTCAAAAAGAGGGCAACTATTCGCCCTCTGAATCATTATCTACTTTCACCTGATCTTCCACCTGCGATCGGATGTGCTTCACAAGTGGCTGCATAAATGCTGGGATATTCACTCCCATGTCCTGAATGTTCTCTAAAATACTGATAATCTCATTGCAGATCAGCCACATCGCCACGACACATGCCACCAGAAATGTGACCGGCGACTTCCAACCAATTGAAGTTGATGCATATAGAAGCATTTCATCAATAATCGCTCCCACAACTACCAGCAGCCACATAGATACCTTTTTAAAGATTCCACGGATGCTTTTATAAGAGTTGATATCCTCTGCTCTGTATTTGCTTGCCATAAGTCCGGTCGCATAATCGATCAGATTACATGCCACCAGCAGGATCACCGGCACTGCAAGCACTCCAAGGAGTGCCGACAGGAATGCAAATACTGCTGTAAAAATTGCTTTGATATAGTTTGCCTGTTCCACTTTCATATTCCTCATTCTTTCTTTATGAATTTACCGGCTTCGCTGTTCCGGTATAAGATATCGGATAATCGTATGGATAGTCATACGGATAATCAACCGTTTCCTGGATCTGTACAGAAATCGTAAATTTCTCCCCGGTCGCAACCGTATTTTTACTTAATTTCACATCTGTAATTTTAAGCATTAAACCACCTCTACTTCTATCCTTGCCTTCCTGATTGAATCCGCAACCGCATACGTTACTTCCAATATATGTGTTCCTTTTTCTTTTGGAGCAATCTTGCAATCGAGATAATGACCATTGATATCACACTCTCCTTGCACCACGATGTCTGTATAACGTGCCAGCTCATAAGATGCTGTCAGAATCGTAAATGGCTCATCGTTAGGACTTCGCACCAATAGCTTAACGTGCTTGTCTTCGCCCAGGATAAATCTAATTTTGTTCACAACAACACCCCCTTCCGTGTATCGGATAAATTACCTCCACAAAGAGCGGATCTGGCTCTGCGATAACTTGATACTGATCCGGAACTGCCTCTACAGCATAATCTTCCGGAATAACTATAACCTTATAGTCTTCCGGAACAACTTCCACCATATAATCAAGCGGAACAAGTCTTACGCATAGAGTAGCCGGATCAACGATCAACAGTATCTTCGTGCAGTATGCAATATTGCCCGCATCATTTTCTGCCGTCAGCTCGACCACATACATTCCATCTAAATCATAAGGGACCGTGACATTCCACCGGTCCCCTTCAGCTCTTTCGAATATTACTTCTTTTCCATCTATCTTACCGCTTACCTTTACTACCATAGGCGCACCGCCTAGTCGGTAATCTCGACTGCAATAATGAATGTCTTTCCGCAGTCTACTGGATTCGGAGTAAGAGTCACTGACTTAATCACCGGAGCTGACGTATCGACAGTAACCTTACGTGTGACTGTAGTAGTCTTTCCGGCTTTGTCTTTAGCTACGATTGTGATGGTGTTTGCACCCTCAGCAAGAGTCACATCCTTAGTAAATGTTCCGTCTGTTCCGACCGTTACAGTTGCTCCATTTACCGTTACTGTAACTGGCTTAGATGATACGTCATCTGTTTTACCACTTACCGTTACCGTCTTCTTGTTGGTTATAAGGTCATTTGATGGAGCTGTGATCTGCAGTGTCGGAGGCACTGTATCAACTGTAAATGTTGCTGTCTTAGCTGCAGCTGCATTACCATCATTGTCGGATGCCTTGACCGAAATCGTATGCGATCCATCTTTTAACGTCGGTGATGTGCATGTGCACTTATATCCACCGTCAATAGCAGTCTTTGTTACCGTCGATACGGCTGTACCATCAACTGTGATTGCGATTGTTCCTGCATTTACTCCGGAGTCTGTATCTTTTACCTGGAATTCGATAGTCGGAGTTGTATTTGTGATATAAGCTCCTGCAGACGGAGACGTGATCGTGATAGTCGGTGCTGTCTTTTCTTTTACACGGAGTTTAAGTGATGCGCCGAGAGTAGCATGACTCTGATCTACCGTGGTAGTATTGCCGGCCGCATCTGTAGCCTTTACTGTTCCGCCAAGGACATGATCCGGCTGATTGTAACTCGACTTACTTGGAGCTGTAACCGTAGCTTCCCATTTCCCGGAGGTCGAATTATAGGTCAGATTGTATGCCTGACCATTAAATATATATTGAGCTGTTTTTACTGCCATCTACGCTTCACCTCTACTGCTTGTCTTCTGTTACCAGATCTTCTGCTCCGGAATCAATCAGGACCTCTTTTACCTTGTCCTTTAAAAGTCTCGGTACCTGTGAATAAGTTTTCTTGCCTAACATAATCTGCTGTGCCCATAACATTGCCATCATTTCTTTTCCTCCTGAAATTTGTAATAATATGAATAAAAATAAAATGGTTAATACAATTATCGTTTTACTGATATACCGTTTCAGACATTTCCAAAATGCATCCTTCGAGCATTTCATTTTTCTCCTCCGCTTTTTCGACTCTTGACTGCAGGTTCGTATTTTTCTCTTCTGCTTCTTTAAGTCGTGCCTCCAGAGCTGCTATCCGGCTGTCTGGATCTTCTCCTTCCCGGTACATCAGCACACCAAGGATGCCGGCTGTGTACTTCACGATTGCATCGAGCTTTGTGTAGTTTTCATACACAACGGTATCTGCATCCCGTTCGCTCACAGACATTCTCTTAGTTGTTGTCTGATCAGAGAATAAAGTCTTCAGCTGATCCTCGGATGCTGAAATGGTCTTGATCAGAAGTGCGCCATCCGTCTGCTCAGTGACCTGCTGGATCTGCAGTTCCTGACCATCATTGAATGTGATTTTCATTTTTCTGTTTGCCCCTTTCTTCTTTTTAGAGGGATTCTGAACTAAATAGCAATTTATTAAATGTAAAAGCAGATTTGACAAAAGCGAACGATAGTATTGCGACCATAAACGATAAACTGATTTCTATCGTAGAACGTGGAACCAAAAATAACTACAATTACACAAAATATTCCAACGGCGACATGGTTATGTGGAGTAAATATACTTGGAATACCAATCTTGCAACCAGTTGGTATAACTGGTATTTTGCTTCTAGTGCTGCGGTTGGTTTTCCAGTAGCATTCAATGAAGCTCCTTTAATTATAGTATCTCCGGCAAAGACTAACGAACTGTATGGTCTTGGAGTTACCGAAGTGACTACAACCGGGTACAAGCTTACAGCATACAGTCCAAAGCAAGGAATGTGTTATGTACAAGCTGATATGCTTATAATCGGAAAATGGAAATAATTCTAATATGTTCCGATTGCAATATAGTCCATATAAAAAGCTTTATTTGTGTATGCTGCAAAATATCCTAATCGAAGCTGGGAAATTCCATTCAAGGTTGTGGTTTTTCCAAGAATCATAACCCAATCATCACTATTTTGAGTTATTGTACAACCCCTTAAAAATTTAAACGGCTTTGGAAATGTTGCTTGTTCTATTTTGGTACTTACACCCGTATATCCAGTGCCATTTTGTTGCAATGAGGCATATACGCGAATTGTTCCGGCACATATTTGAATCCTGTTTTTAGGAAATCGTATACAAATGCTTTTTGTTGATGGATCTATATAAGTTTCATATAATTTGCTACTTAATTCAGTACGCCAGTTGATATACTGAAAGCAAAAAGGAGCAATGTATGGAAGCGAAAATAATGGATGTATTGCGAAGAATGCAACCGGTTTTAGATGAAATGCAACTACGTGAGCTGAAAGAAGTGCTACAGATGACATTTACCGGGTGCAGAGTGATCCAGGAAACGGACCTGCAGGTTGTAGACAGGAGCTGGGAAGTGGATCTGGAAGAGTTTCTGATGAGTAAAGCACTGGAAGGAAAAGCATCAAAGACAGTGAAGCAATATCGGTATGAACTGGTTCGGTTACTGACCTATATCAATAAGCCAGTGAAGAATATAGATTCAGGAGATATCTCTGGATTCATGCGGACTTATAAAATGATCCGCAAGGTAGCAAACCAGACACTAAAGAATGTCCGGGCAGTGTATAGCAGCTTCTTCGGATGGCTGCGAGATCGTGACCGGATTCGGAGAAATCCGATGGTGCTGGTGGAATCTATCAAAGTAGAAAAGAAGATCCGAAAACCATATACTGATGAAGAACGGGAGCGGATGCTGCGTAAATGCAGCAGTCTCCGGGATAAAGCGTTACTAGAATTCCTATATAGCACAGCGGTCAGAGTATCGGAGCTTGCAGAGATTAACAGGGAAGATATCCGGTATGCGAATAAAGAGCTGATCGTGTATGGAAAAGGAGCGAAAGAAAGGACGGTGTACATCAATGAACGAACCAACATGTATCTGAAAGAATATCTGGAAAGCAGAAAAGACAATGATCCGGCGCTATTTGTCGGAAGCAAGAAACCGAATAGCCGGCTGACGAAAACAGGAATTGAGGATATCATCCGGCGGATCGGAGAGAAGGCGGGCGTAGAAAATGCGCATCCGCATCGATTCCGGAGGACGGCTCTGACAAATGCATTGAACCGCGGAATGCCTCTGCAGGAGGCTATGATATTTGCGGGACACGCAAAGTCAGAGACAACCATGCGATATTGTACAGTGAATCAGGAAGGTGTACGGTATCATCACTTTAAATATTTAAGCGCATAAGTAAATAATAACTTATTTATTTACACTCGGCATTGGTCGGGTGTTTTTGCTATGCGCTTTTATATATGTAACTTTATCAACCAGTAAAAGGAGGGATTCTGAACTAAGTAGCAATTTGGCAAATATAAAAGCAGATTTGATAAAAGCAAATAATAGCTTGAATGTCATAGGAACTGAATACTGGAGTGGCGTAAAAAATAATTATTCATATTCTAAAAAAGAAACCTGGGTGAATAACGTGTCCACTGTGACCATTCCCGCCGGTACTTATATCTTTACACTAAAAGCAACTCCCTGTGCCAAAGGTCAAAGCTATGATGCGTTTGTAATGGGGATAACTGGAATAAATTCAACGCGAACCCAAAATACGTTTTATATGAACTTTGGTAACGGTTTTTACCCAATATTAACCAGTACCTGTATCGAAAAAGTTCCTGCTGGCACATACGGTATTGCTTTTTGGAGCAGTCAACCTAGAAATGTAAATGGTATTGAACTCCGGGCAATCCGGATAAAATAATTACTATTTGCATATATAGCAGAATTCGTAATAAAAGATATCCCCTGACGATGCTTTTTGCCATCTAACCAGAAGATTAACAGCACCGCTTTTACTAACTTCAAGGAAACAGTTGGAATAAGTATTATCTTGTGCTATTGCCACAGTATAAAGTTGTTTATTACAACATGGTACAGGTGCTCCGCTCGCAATGTTTAAAACGGAATATGTATTAACCGCTTTTGTAATCTTGGCACATCCATTGATCATTACCAGATTTCCAATTCTATTACACTCAATCCATGAATCGGGCGTTTTAACATTAGAAGTATTAAGTGTCATGTGATATGTATTTATAGCCATTAAATTACTTTCCATATTGGTTAAAATGTTATTTGCTTTTGTTAAATTGCTACTTAATTCAGAAAGTCCATCCGCCACACTCAGCAAACTCTTCACTTCAGTAACGTTAATTCCATCATAATGCACCTCAAAAGCTGGGCAATCGTCCACAAGATCTCCATTCTGCAAATTTCCCGAAGTATATGCCGGTACTGCCGGATTACTTGCAACCGGTGTTCCCTGGATCACCTTCCAACTGCAGTTTTCAACCTCTGTCTCTGCATTTCTGGTATACCGATTTACAATAAGATCAATCCTTTTCATTCCCTGACTACCATTTGTCAGTGTAACCTCATCATAAGTACCAATATCCACGCAAGATATACAGCCGTGATGCGCCATCATCCCACTCCGGATTTTCATTAGATTATTACTGCTAAGTTCTGGCTTAAGATTCTCTCCACTTGTTATAATATAACTCCCCTGCCCGATAATCCCCTCCAGCATCTGCCGGAACTGCTGACTTGTTACGTGAGGTGATCCGGTTCTTCCTGATACGATTTTCATTCTGTATCTTCTCCTTCCAGTTTATAAGTAATTGATTCCACATCATTCGTAATCTCGTAAATGATATTTTCGATTGGTTTTGACATATACATCCCGGTCAGGTAATCCCGGCCACCGACAATATCTCCAATCCCAACCTCGATGCCAAGCTTTGCAACATCCATCTGAAATGTCTTTTTATTCATCAGCTTCTGCAATTGCTCCATGGACGTTTTCTCCAGCTCTGCTGTTTCTGTGCTCGTATTTTCGTACACTGCTGAGATCTCATTCAGTCCTTTGTAATACTGCGTCTTTCCAATGCTTCCATCTTTCTGCACATACAGATGGAATACGTTCCTCTCCTGCATTTCCCCTTTTCCGGTTACAACCAGATGATTTACGCCATTTTGTTTATCATCCATCGTGAAATTTAAGCGACTGTCCTGTGACAATTCAATCTGTGCAGAATAATCAGTAATCGGAACTGCTTCAACCAGAATATAACATGGCTCGTCCTGTTCTTTGATCAGCCGGATCTGCAGGCGGTATCCGACACTTTGCAGCATTTTAGTAAGACCTTCCAGTAATGTACTGTACCGGTCAAATTGAAAATTCTTTACAGATATACCCGTATCTTCTGATGAAACTCTGAATAATCCATCAAACTCCGGCTCGATCAGTGTTTTCATTACCTGATTCAGTTCTCCGGATACTGTTTTATAATCCGATCCGGCAGGCGGCTCGATCACCTTATACTGCAGTCTTCCCCGCCATGTGATTCCCTTCAGCTCCACATAATCCAGCGTTGTATCTGTCAGCACCTCTCCGATAATGCCTCCATATTCTGTTTCCGTAATATACACATAGCTTGAAAAGGTCAGCTCTGAATACCAGTTCGACCTTGCAATCTGCACAGAAAACTCATATTCCCCATTCGTATCCACTGTGATATTTGAGTCCAAAATCGCTCCCAGTTCTCTTCCATCACTATCTGCAAGAATTATGTCCTTTACCACGGCGGCTCCCTCCTGTTCAAAAATAAAGTCAGGTCAAATCCATAATCCCCGGACCAGTTAATATTTAAAAGCCCGGATGGTATTCTCTCGAAAACAGTTTGTTTCTGTGCTCTCTGATTAAATAAATTTTGTACCGTTCCATTCGTCAAATACCTTCGGATCGTTCTTCTCTGGCTATCTATGATCAGATATTCCCTGCTTTCAAGCGTTACGAAAAACTCATAAGGATAATCATTGATCAGAATCTTCGGATTTACACATGGTCCGTAAATGATCATCCGGTACTCGCTTGGAATGATGTGATCAACGTCCCATGCTGCGATTCCTCTTTTTTCCCCGGCAAAGTCAAACGGATAATCATACTGAAAATCTATCCCGGATGCTGCTGTTTCTTCCAATTGTGGAAAAAACTGTCTTGTCGCTTCTACTACCCATACAAGCTCTGGAGCTTGGAAGGTGATTTCCACTTCCGAATACACATATCCCTTCCAGCCCTCTTTTGCAGATTTCAAAACCTTGCATCTTAAATATGCACCATTCACATACAGCTTCCCGTAGGTGTCATTTTCTGCATCAACCGCAATGATCCGGTATAGCTGCTCCATATTTGTTTGGAACTCTTCCCGCTTTCCAAACACATCAATTGTAACTGTTTTCTCATATCCGTCTGAAGATTCTGACCAGTCCGCATCGAACCAGTCAGTCTTCGTTGTACGAAAAGGAGCTTTTAAAAGATTCAGCTTTTCGCCATTCATATTTTCATAATATACAATCATACCTGTGGCACTGCTCCTTTCGGTAATGGTCTGTCTATCCGTTTCGTATCCAGGAATACCGGCTTATTACCATTTTCTTTTGCAATCTTCCTCTGGATACGTTCAAATCTGTCGTAATCAAATCCCTGATCCTTAAAGATCGGATTATTCTTTATTCCACCAACCGTTTTATCTGGATTAACGGATGTCGTAAGCTGTACACTTCTCTGCAGGCTCTGGATTGCTTTTTGTACTCCGGCATTCATGGATCCGACCGGAATATTCTTCTCAAATCCGATTCCCATACCAAGAGCCATCATCTTACCAACCTGGTCACGGAATACACGGGATGGTGAATGAATACCAAGTTTTGATTTCACCCAATTGAGTGCATTATCCGCCGCGTTTGCAGCTGCTTCTGCCAGGCTTTTTGCCGCACTTGTTAATCCACTTGCAATTCCCCGGACAATGTTCATACCAACACTGCCCCAGTTCACACTGGTAAATGCATTCTTGATCTGGCTGATCATGGATGGAATCTTACCAAGCAACGCCGGGATTCCCTGTACCAGTCCGACTGCGAGCTGTGTGATGATCTTCACACCAGTTTGTACAATCTTCGGCAAATTCGTAATAATCGTAGATGCCAGCTTGCCGATGATAACCGGTGCTTTCGCTGCCACCTGCGGAATCGCGTTTGCAATTCCCTGTGCCAAGCCTTCCATTAACTGTAATCCGGACATAATTAACTGTGGCAGATTATCAATCAGTGACTCAACCAGAGTCAGGATTATCTGTACCGCTGCCGGAATTAACTGCGGAAGCTGTGCGCCCAAGCTGCTCACCAGAGTTGCTATGATGCTTGCGCCTACAGAAATAAGCGATGGTAGATTTGCTGTAATCGCATTCATCAATCCCAGTATCAGGGTTGCACCAGATGAAATCAGTCCCGGAAGTGCTGCTGTGATCCCGGCTCCAAAGTTGGATATGACCTCTGGTCCTTTGGTCTGCACCAGAAGAAGAATCTGATCAATCTGTGTACCGAACTGACTATAAACCAGTCCAAGACCGGCTACAACAACAGCCGCAACTGCACCAAAGTTCATCAATCCGACAAATGACGGAATGAATCTGCCTACCATTCCGAGTACGCCTTGCAGGGCAGATCCTATCTGTCCGCCCCATGCCCCCAGATAACCGGCGGTATCTCCAAGCAGTGAAAAAGCACTTGTAATTCTGGGAATCTTCGATGCTATCGCGGATCCGATTTTCCCAACTGCCCCACCAATTTTACCCGGAACACCGGAAACTACCTTGCCGATCTTTCCGACAGTAGCTGACAGTTTCGGAGTCAGTACCTGAAACGGTCCTGTAATTGCACTGCCAAGCCCTTTCAGGCTACCCGTAAAATCTTTCCGGAAATTTGCAGCCGATTTTGTTGCGCTTTTGAATCCCTTCGGAAGCTTTCCGAGCTCAGACAAAACACCCGTTGTAATTCCGCTGAATCCCTCAACGGCTGTCTTTACATTGCCGATCTGGGATCCAAATAACGAAATCACCGGTCCAGCTCCCGCAAGAACTGCCGCGGTCTTGCCAAGATTCATGAGCTCATCCGTACTCATGTTCTGCAGCTTATCGGTTAACTTACCAACACTATCCGTAAATCCCTTTAGTTGCGGAACTGCATCTCCAATTTTTCCGGATAAGGATTCCACCACATCCATTCCGGTCTTTCCCAGACGCGGGATCATTTGACCAAGATTATTTAAGATATTCTTTGCCGCTGTCCAGAATGTATCAACCAGATCGTTCGCACTGATTACGCCAGCTTCAAAATTCTCCCAGGCAGCTTTTGCAGAATTAACAGAACCTTCGATTGTTGTGGATGCTTCTTTTGCAGAAGTCCCTGTGATTCCAAGATTTTGCTGGACTTTGTGAATCGCCTGAATCATCTGATCAAACGTTACATTATCCAGATCTTCTATCTTTTTATTTAAGATACCAGAATCATTGATCAATCGGACCATTTCCGATTGCGTACCACCATAACCTAATTTAAGGTTATCCAGCATCGTATAATTCTGCTTCGCAAAACCTTGATAGGCGTTTTGAATATCCTGCATATTCGTACCCATCTTATTGGCATTATCTGCCATATCGATGATCGCCATATCTGCAATCTCTGCAGCCTTTGCAGTATCTCCGCCTAAGCCTTGTAATAATGAAGCAGAAAAGCTTGTGACTGTTGACATATAATCATTTGCCGAAAGCTGTGCTGTTTTAAACGCATTGTTTGCGTTCCTAATTACTGTCTTGGCACTGTCTTTAAATAATGTCTCTACACCACCGACCTGCTGCTCCATATTGGCAACTACGCCAAGAGAAGACTTTACAATCGCCGCTGCTCCAGCTCCTACAGCTGCAACAGCTCCGGTCATTGCCTTGCTGACTACGGATAATCCACTTTTTCCAAGACTTCCTAGCTTATTTATGCCTTCATTGAACCCGCTCTCATTGATTTTGGTATCAAAATTCAAATATCCATCTGCCATACTATCATCCTTTCTGATAGCACGGCTCAGGGGCTCACAAGTGCTTAATTCTTAATTTTTATCTCCACCTCCCGTCGGCATTTGCGGCATTTCACATACAGTCCGCTGCACACTGCAGTATCTGTGTAAACAAGCAGATGCTGCCCGCAGTACGGACACGGATACCACTCACGCCGTGTCGGTATTTTAATTTCCATCATGAGAACATATCTCCAATCTCATAATCATCCAGTTTCCGCTGTTTCTTTTTCAAGGAAACAGCTCTCTGGATCTTCTTGATCCATTTGCGTTCGTCCTTATCCCGGATTGTTCCAGGATCAATCGAACGGTACATGATCCGTTGTTTAATCTCCGTATCATCCGGCAGCCAGTCAAACAGGCTCCGGAACTCCCACCAGTGCATATAGTCGATCTGCTGCAGATCAATTCCATACGCTTCCCGGAATGCTGCATAAATACAGCCGGCATCTTCCGAAAAAGAAAATACCGGCTTTCCACTTTTTTGCTGCTCTTCCTCTTCATCTTCTGTGTCATCCTGGTACATCCTTTTGCACATCAGGAAATCTCCGAGCGCATAAATCGCAGCTTCAATGTCTTCCGGAATCTGATCCAGATACCACTGCAACAGAAGCCCGCATTTAATCCGCCACGGAACCGAGTCGTCTTCAACCAGCTCTGTAAAGCGAATCCATTCACGGAAATCTGTCGCAATCGGGTAGTACTCCCCGTTGACCCGGACCTCTTTCGGAAACTGCTCATATAAAATATTCATCTCTTTTACCTTCCGGTATTGGAATATTTTCCTTTACCATACTGTTTCTGGTAGTTCCTTCTCTGCTGACGGTTTCCATTTGGCTGTGGCTGCGGATGCGGGAACTGCTGCGTTGTATTCTGGTTTGGCATATACTTATTGTATTTGCTGTCCAGTGCATTTGCTTCTGCTGTTTCAAAGTCGAACAATGATTCAGCCGCTTCGTTACACAGCTTGATGCTGTTCTTTCCGCAAAGGATACGCTCCCCGGCTCCATCGCCAAAAAGGGTATCGAAGAACACATAAAAACAGCTACACTGTGCGCGGATGATATCACTATTTTTTCCAACTACCGGAACATTCTGCTCTGCTTCATGCATTGCTGCTTTCGCTTCATCCAGAGCGTCCAAAAAATCTGCATCTGTAAAATCTACTTCTGCTTCAAAATCTCCAAATTTCCAAAGGCTCATAGGCTCACTCTCCTGTTTCTTCTTTATTCTGCGCCGGCACTGAATGTACAGGTCTTCCATCCGTCTGTAGTGGTGGCAGTACCCTTTGTGATCTCTCCTGCTGCTTTAAAGCTGCCTTTGTAGATCAGGGCATCTGTTCCATCACCCTCTGTATCCGGAATAACGCTCCACGTTCTCTTTCGTGCAGTACAGGTCGTCTCAGAGGTCTTCTGCTCAAACAGATCTACAACCACGATATCAACCTGCGCTTCCGTTCCGAGAATCTCATCATCGGTAATTGCGGCAATCTTCTCATGTACCGGATCATTGGTATACCGGTCAAATTCATAATCGATCGCCGGCGCATAACCAACTACGTCCGATCTTTCAGACGCTTCATCCACATACTGTCGGCTGTACTCGGTTGAGTTCTTTCCATCCGACAGAGAAGTAAAGCCCGTCATTCTGGTAAATGTCTCTCCTGATCCGTCAGTATCCATAAAAGCCACTCTCTTATGTCTGCCAACTAATTTCTTCTCATTCGCCATTTCTTCACACTCCTTACTTATAAATCAATCTGCAAATCATCTGATACCGTCCCAGATCGACCTCTGTACTAAATAAATAGCCGGACTGCAGCACTTCTACTCGGATAGCATCATGCCCGTCCAGCTCCGGAACAATATCATTCAGGTTATTCTGTTCTGTCCACTCTTCAAAGTTCTGATAAAAACCACTGTTGGCAATACCGGTTCTGGCATCCCCATCATAGGCTTCCTTACTTGTCAGAGCGAACTGGAACTGCTTCAGACAGCTCCCGTCCACATATCTCTTGTAAATGGGATCTGCTCCAATCGGATCAATGGAATATTCCATTCCATTACCTAAACGATCAATATTGATCTTCCGGTTATCGATATCCGGATACATCCTCACATATTCCCGGATGCTCTCAATAATCGTTTTTCTTTTACTGTCCGGCAAGTTTCTCAGCTCCTTCCCTGATGGCATCTTTGTGGCTTGCCTTCATTGTCTCAAACCATCTCGCCTTGGTTTTATGCTCGTAATACTGTCGGCGGGCATATGGGGCAAGGTATTCGATGGATCCGGAACCAATCACCGTGCCAAGCGTCCCGGACTTGATCAGCATTCCGGTTCTTCTCGGTGTCAATGGATTCATATAACGCAGACACTCCGAATCCACGAATGCCTGCGCCCTTGAAAATCCCTCCGCTTTTTTCTGTGCAAATCCCGGAGCCCATTCAAGCTTTGCTGTTACCGAGCCATCCTTACCAGTCACGGTAAACACACTGCCTCTAGGCGTTGTGATCCGGAAGTCTTTCTTTCCTGCCATCCTATTCGCCTCCAATCCGCCAGTGTGGAGTTGTACCGAACCGGTTATCCGACCAGCTTGTTACCTTGCAGTGCTTCTGGAACACGGCCTTCAGATCTGCCGGCCTTTCAATCTCAATCTGGCACTCTCCCAGGACAATCTGATCATCGTTCTGGATGGTCCAGTATCCATAACCGCCACAGCAGGCGAACTGATCCGGCGGAAGATACTGCCCTGCTTCCGGAATATCCGCAGGAATCCGAATTTTGTAAACTTCCGCACTTTTCAGTCCGTTATCTGTAACTGCAGTCTTATGGTCCACATAGACGTGGACACCATGCAGAACAGTTCGGTTCCAGGTATCGTAATGCGTGGAATCACCGCTTATTCTGTTATAAACAGTCACATCCGCATTTGTGATCACACCGCATCCCTACCTTTCTTGACAGCCATCCAGCAGGAAGAAGATAAGGATATACCGCATCATACACCTTTTTCTTCACCATCTCTTCCGCTGTCTTTCCATCCGTCTGCTCTGTGACATAGGTCACACTGTAGCCATCGTTATTTTCTGACTTCACCAACGGGGTTCCTGACTGTTGCTGCGCATTGTATTTGTAATAAACCTCTGCTGCAGCACAGGCCGCATCCTTTACCATGTCATTTTCTACGGAAAAAATATCTCCTTTCACATAGGTCAGATGCCGGATATAGGCTTCCGCCTGCCTTTCGGCTTTTCGGAAGTCCTGTTCCGGAATGGTTCTTCCTCCATATTCATCTACATAATATCCATACGTGATCTGCATGGATTATCACCTTCCCTTACTCGCCAGCTTTCAGAATTGCAAACGGGCATCTCTTGGTTTTATCGGTCTTCAGTGCGTTAATCGGGTTTGGAATTTCCCATCCGAGACGCATTACTGCACGAAGCGCAACCATATCGTTCTGCATCAGGTTGTATGCGATTGTGCCATCTGTATTCTGGACAACGCCTTCCGTAAACAGCTTGAATGTAATATCCTGTCTGATGGAATATACCAGCTGTGAGAAATCTCCGGAAATCATAAGTGCTTTCGACTTATCAAACGCACCATTATTCGGGAAATTCATCGGCGATCCATCCAACGCGTACTGTGTTGTTCCCTGCAGATCCTGTTTGAACAGTGGATCTCCATTTGCATTTTTCAGTCCCCTGAGTTTCGCCCGCATGGAAATATCTGCCATGTGACCGTTTACGAAGTATCCGCAGTCTTCGACATGAGCGATCACACCATCTTCTGCCATGATCTTGTCATACAGGCTATCAGATGATCCTAATGTTACGACTGCATTCGCTTTGGTTGCAGTTGTAACTACGTCTTCTCTCCATGTGTTCGGTTTATTTTCACCGAACAGCACTGCGCTGTCGATAACCTTCCCAAATGCTTCTGTAACTCTCGGTTTTACTTCTCCCCAGATGTCATACTCAGAATCATCCAGAACTGCTTCCGGAATCGGAACAATAACCGCAATTTCTTCGGCGGTGATAAACTTCTTATCCCATGCCTGCTTTGTAGTTTTCTTCTGCCCGTTATCGCCATTTACGAAATAAGCGATCGGCAGCATATCCAGTACCGGCATTTTGTACTGCTTGCTTGTCATGTTCGCCAGCTTGCGACCCCTTGACAGGACTGCTGACTGTGCGATCGTTCCCTGGATGATCTCATTGGATTCCTGAATTGGAATCAGAGACTCTGCTCCGGTACGGTCAATGATGTTTGCATCTATGTCAAACAATCTTAAATTCATTCTTCTATTCTGCATTTACTCTACCTCCATTATCTTCTCGCGGCAGCTCTGATCCGGTCATTGATGGAAACGTTCATGTTTCCGCCAGAACCATTTGAAGCGTTACCTGTTGAAGAATCTGCAATCCGGTAAGAACCTCCACCGGCAAATCTCGGATTCTCTTTCAGGAACTTTTCTGCTGCCTTTTCAAATGTCGTTTTATCATCTACCATTTTGGAAACCTTGTAAGTCACATAGTCCAGATCATCAGCCTTGACACCTTTTCCGGATAAGAACTTCTCGTTCTTCATCTGCTGGACTTCATTTCTGGAATTTTCCAGATCCTGCTGCAGCTGTGTCACATTCGGCTGACTTGCAGCTCGATCTGTTTTAAATTTAGCGATTGCCTGTGTGACCTCATCTTCTGTCATACCCTGACTTCTGAAAAAGTTCGCAAGCGCGGCTCTCTCAGATTTCTCAGCACGTGAACTTGCAATTTCTTCCAACTGTTCATAAGTATATGTTCCGGTACCATGTGCTCCGGATGCGCCCCCAGCGGATCCCTGACCGCCGTTTCCAGTCCCGGCATTTCCACCCTGTCCACCAGAGCCAGCTCCTGTGCCGTCATCAAAAAGCTGTAACATCATTCTCTTTTTATACATCGTACTTACCTCCGTTTTGCCTCGACAGGCTCCCGAGCTTTTTACGCCTTCACGTTTTGGGCATAATAAAAACACCCTTTCGGATGTTTATTTCTGAAATTCTATACAGTTGTATTCCCGGTTGATATCTGTAAGCCCCAGGAACCATGAATCCACCAGAAGTTTCCCACCATCTGACAGATCTTCCCATTCGATCACAGTCATTCCGCTGGCTGTTTCTGCCCTGATTCTGTCACCAGTCAGATCTTTCAGGGAATTGATCAGGTTGCAGGTCAGTGCTGATACTGCCGCGCATACCCGGTCAATCCCATCCGGACTCTTCCTGCCGGCATGACCATTCATACAGATGCTGTGATCTGTTATTTTTATTGTTATCATAAATTCTTTACTCCTTTGACTCTATGATGGTTACTGTTCCTTCAAAGACTCCAAAATTTGACTGCTGTTGGAATGTATGGGTTTCAGCAATATCCTCATTAGTCATTGGTCTTGTAAGGTACCATAAAGAATCATCTTTCCAGGTAATTTCTTCCAGTTTCTGATTTGGCTCAAGCTTTATCGTTGTCTTCCCACCATAACTTTTCGTGGCGGTCTGGCATCCAGTTAAACCTGCTATCAATATGCTGATAGCCGTTAATACAGCTACTGCTTTATTTTTCATTGCTGTTTCTCCTTAAAATGAGTACAAAAATACCACCGGTCATTTCGACTGGTGGCAGCTAGCTTATCTGGTTTTTAATGACTGCTTCTATCTCTTCTTTTTTCCAACCCTTCTCTTGCAAAATAGATACGATTTCTTCTGGCTCACATAAAATTTCTTTCAGGCAATTTATTGCATCAAGTAAATGTGTATTTCTGATTGCAATTTTTATCTGTTCTTCTGAATACCCCTGCTTTTTCATAAAGCTATACAGATCATTATCCTCTATTTCCTGAAGTTTTTTTTCTATATTCGCTGTATCCGCCTCAAACATTGTCATCGCAATCCCTCCATAATTTCCTTCAAGACCTCTCCAAAGATTTTAGCTGCTTCTCTTGGTCTTTCACTCATCAGATATTCCGCAAAGCATTCTGCAAAAAACTCTTTTTCATTCTTATTTGCATACCCTGATACATGTTTAGTAATAAATTCCTTTTTAGAAAACTCTAATGCTTCAGCGAGTTCGCTCCCTTTATATCCCATCCGAGTCCATTCTGCACGCTCTGCGCGGATATAATCAAAATATCCTAATTGCTGTAACACTTCGCGCTTTACAGCTACACTTGTTCGGATCGTTCCGTATATACTTACATTTCCGCCCCAAACTCCCTTTCGCGTAAGGTATCCATCTAATTGATGCCCCATTTCATGAATAATAATAGCATCCGCATCAGTCCCCGCTGGATGAAATTGCACTCTCACATCTCGGTTGTACCGCCTTTTTAAATCCTCATAATCACTGAATTTACTACTAATTTTTAAAACGCCACGCATGGACTCACTCATTGCATAACCTTTTATATTTGGATCATACAATACTTTTTTTGTATATCCCCTTAATTCTGGAAATTGATCAAGCACTTTCTTAACACCATTATATACAGATTTTCTTGATTTTTCATCCATTTTTCCAAAATCAACGGCTTTTTTACTCACTCCTAAAATATTTGCAATTTTACCTCTCTCAAATAAATAGTCTGTGTTCATTATTTTCTGTGCCGTTTTCAGTGCATCTTTACTTGGCGCAATTCTTCCACGTCCATCAATGTAAATTCTCTCTCTTTCCTCTTTCAGTCCCATTTTACGAGAGAATGCCGCATATTCACCCAGCTGTCCCTGATATTTGGCTTTTTGGAGCATAATCTCCTGCTGATCAGCACCGCCATCCTGAAGCATCTGTACCTTTTCTCGCTGCGCTCTCATTGCTGTTTCCATCTGTCGCTGTCTCTGCTTTGCCTCATACAGGGTGTATTCCTTACCCCGGAACTCTTTTGGCTTGCTTTCCTTCCGGTTCTGAGCTTCCAGCCATTCATCTGACCAGTTACGCTGTGAAATGCCAGGAAAGAATGGGTAATAAGTATGATAACAATTGGCTCCCAGAAGTCCTGTCACTGTACCAAGTCCACAGACTGAATACAATTGTTCTTTTGTCCACACCTGACCTTGCCATACCGCATGAGTCGGACGAGCTCCGGCATGCCACTCAACCTCAAAATACTCTGTTCCAAGCTTCTTGGCATTGTAGTCCGCTATTTCTCCGGTAAGATTTGCCACACCAGTCATCACAGCTCTTCTTGCAGCCACTTCTACCCGGCTTGCATATCCGGATCCATACTCAATCTTCCGAAGTCCACTGTTTGTCAGCTGCGTGACCACTCGGCGTAATACGCTGCCATAGTCAAATGCTCCGGTCACAACGTCAAAGCAGGCATTGTCCAGATAATTTGTATAAACTTGCGACAGCGGTGTCAGAACCTTTCTACCGTTATAATCCAGATAAAAACCAAGCGACTTTGTTACATTTTCCAGATCTTCCAGACTCTGCTGAATGATCGCATCTGTAATCTGCTGCAACTGCCTGTTCTCCTCATACGGGATAAACTCTGCATTGATCTGTTCGTAAATGTCCTTATTCCGGACGTATTCCCAATCAATCACTTTATCGTACAGCTCGAACATTTCCGGATAAGACGCATCCAGCACCTTCTTGATCTCTCTTTCGATATCCTCGGAAGAATATCCAAGAATTCTTAACCGATTGATCTGCCAGTCAGCTGTACTTGTGATCTCACCAGTCTTTTTAATCCGCCGAGCAATGTCCTGCAAAATCCGTTCTTCCAGACTTATGTACCGCGCTGCAATCTTGCTGGCAATCTTTTCTTTGTAATCATCCCGCATCCTACTCCATCACCTGATTCTGCTCTGGCAGATTCTTTTTTGCCTGTTCCACTGTTTCACCGTACCATTTTGCACGGTACTCTTCATGCCGCATAACCCCCATGCTCACATCCTGACGGTCCTGCTGACGCTCTGCGCCCTTGTCCTCAATAATGGAATCGTCAAAATCAATCACAATGTCTGTATTCTGATCCAGCGTATTACCGGTTACAATGCCAAGCCGGATAATGATTCTGATCAGCCTCTTCAGGACATCTTCCAGAATTGTCTCATGCTTCTTTAACATTCGGTACATATCTGAGTTCTCCGAAATGATCTCAGTTGCTGTCTTCGCTCCTGCTCCGTCAAACCGGTATCTTTCCGTACCGAATCCGCATTTCAGAGACAGATAATTCAGATCATCATTGATTGCCTTGCTGTGCTGTTCTACTCGGAGGCTCATGTCCACTTCCTTGATCAGACCGGTCTGGCTCTTATCGTAATCTTCCGGAAGTGAATAGAACACACTGTCATCCGGATCAAAGGTTGGAGATCCGTCTTCGTTCGTCAGCATTTCCGGAGCGACAAAGATTCTTTTTCTTCCAAGATCAAACTCATTGCAGTAAGAATCAAACTCCATGTCCAGCTTTTTAAGCGTATCGATGGCATTTGCAAAAATCGCAATTCCCATTGGATTGCATTCATCCGCATTGTTCGTGATATTCAGCCTGTCAATGACAAACTGTGGTTCTGTAGATCCTGTCTCTGTTCTGGCTGCCAGATTTGCAAATGGCTTAAGCTGTTTCCATTCCTGTTCTGTCAGCTCACGTCCTTCCGCACTTCCTTTCGTGCATTCCAGGACATTATTTTCGATCACATACACCCCATCTGGCTCAATCCGATGGAACTGAATCTGCACGTATTTCTTCTGGCGAACAGTATGGACAAACGTAAAAACGCATTCTGTGACGTTCCCGTTATTCCAACTGACCGGATAGATGTTCTTGGCATCCACATAGTTGATTCCAATCTCACCTGCAGATATCGTTCCATCTTCCTGTACAACCGCATTGTACAGATAAGGGATATATGCCACGGTCCCGGAATACGCTTTCCGTTCCTGGTAATCATTTCCCATAACCAGAAAATGATTGTTATCCAGAACCTTCCGCACAAATTCCTGTGTCGTTTCGTCTTCCAGTGTGATCATAACTCTCTCATTCAGCAGCAGATCAGCAATGTCTTCCGACAGCTTCTTTGCCATTCCCATGCTTTTCCTGCGACATCGTTTACTTGTCCCGCGTCCGGTATACACCTTGTAGAACGTAAACTGCCGGACATTGGAATTATACCAGCTGATCCACTCATCGATCTTCCGGTAGAACGAAGCATCCACCGTATCAATCCCCTTTTTCCTAAAATAATTAAAGATATTCATCCTCTTCTCTCACCTCCCTGCTGCTGATATCGCATATGTCTATTTCTTCTGGCGTTTCATCTTTAGGTAGCCAATGTTTGATCTTACTCCATGCGCCCATAACCACATAGCGTATGGCATCCATGCAGTGATCCGCTTCCTTTACCGGCACTTCCTTCCCCTTTTCGATGGATTTCTTATCATACTCGTAGGTTCCAAACTCCTGCACTGCATATTCCTGCTTCGGAGAAATCGACATGATATCAAATACCAGTGCTTTCTGTACCCGGCTGATTCCAAGAGCCACATCGTTTTCCGCATCTCGCAGAAGCACCTGATAATCCAGTCCGGTTCTGGTGGCTCTTTTCACCTCTTCCGCCAGACCTTTTGCAGATGGATCCAGAAAAATATAAAAGATCCGGTTTTCATACTGTTCATGCAGTTCATCCATGAACTCAACCAGATCTCTTGCATATTCAGACGGGCTCTTCTGTCTTCCAGATTCCCGTCCACTGTGATAATATTCTCCAAGCCCCGGAAATTTCTTCCGGTAAGTGTCCAGACCAAACGCTTCAAAGGTTGTCGCATTCTGCTGACCATAGTCGCCACCAATGTAAATCCGGTCATATCTCCTGTCCGGATCCGGCTTCTGTCTGTGCCGATCGGAAAACATATAATAGATCAGTTCATCCACGCCAATCGCTTCACCGAGCCATACCCACCGGTACATCTTCGGATCTGCTTTCTTCATCATCTCAGCGGATGCAATCAGGTCAGGACCTAACCAGTCCACTGGCACATCCCGGTAATCCGTGTGAATATGGATGCAGTCTTCACGCTTTTCCATTTTCTTGCACCACAGGTTGATCGGAGCGTTCGGGTTCTTTGGTGGGTTGTACAGATAGATCATCTGGAATCCACCCTTATTTCCACGGACGAACGTTGCTTCAATGTTGGTCAGCTCATCTTCGCCCTCGCCATCATCAAAAAACTCTGTCAGTTCATCCAGGACAACCAGCTTGATCGGTTTATCCTCGTCAATGATACCCTTTGTATCGTCAATACCGTCTGATCCGGCAAAGTACATTGTTGTCCCGTACTTCTTGTAAATGATCTCCATCGGGGATTTCGTAATCCGGAACTTGTTTTTCGGTATCTGCAAACGGCTGATCCCCCGCAGCATTTCCTTGTATACCGTCTTCCTGAGCTTGTTATGGTGCTTACGCAGCACTACAACAGAACCATTGGCATCCGATACAAGCTGGTAATCTGACCGAATGGAAGCATAACTGGACTTTGTTCCTGCTCTCCCAGAAGTCAGAATAATGTGCTTGATACTCCGGTTGTTAAATATCTGCAGATACTTCGGAATTATGATCTCCGATATCCGGACCTGTTTCTTCTGGTGCGTCATTGATAATCTCTACTCCTTCATCCTCATGTTCGCTATGACCTGAGCTTCTGCGGATTTTCTCAGTATCCGCTGCCATTCGCTCTGTTCGGCGTTTCTGCTCTGCATCGTCTGCAGCAGTCTGTGCATTCTGTCCGGCATACTGTGCCACAAAATACGCAGCCTTTGTATTTCCTGCCATTGCTTCCTTGATCTGCGCCATAAGCAAAGCCGATTCCAGCGTACACTCAACACCAAGTGACTCTAAAACCGGCTTCCATTCTTCATTATCTATTTCGGCAGTAAGCAGCAGGTTTAAGGTCTTCCGGAAGTCTGCCTTCCTGCGTCTTGCCTTGCCACTTGCCTGACCCGCTTTTTTTGCCAATTCCCGGCGCTCTTCCGGGGTTCTTTTACTGTTTGCACCTCTTATGTTTTCATATCCTGCCACTTCACCACCTTCAATTCTGGTTTTTTTATGCATTAGAAAAGCACCCCGAAGGGTGCATTTCATTTTTCTTTCTCTATTAAAGCCGACTTATAACGATATAATCTAATCTGTAAACAAATCAATATTCCCGTAATTCCTATTAATCCAGCAACTCTAACTAAATATACAAAAGCACGGACATATATATTATTGTCAGATACTGCGCATGAAAATAAGAAAAAAATCAAAGGAATATAGATTCCTAAAAAGACATTGCAAAATCCCTCGCATTGATTTATTTTTTTCTTAATCTCTTTCGGATTTTCTGAAATATTTTCTGTTCGTTTAAGTAACTTTTGACACGAAAATAGCGATAAAGCTGCAATTATCGCGCAAACGATACGCCACACAGGAATCCAGATAGCATTTGAAAGTATATATTTAAAAACTTCTTCCATATTATCTCCTTTCATTGGAACGAAAACATATTTTTTATAATACCATCCAAGCTAATATTTTGCAACGAAAAAGACGACCTGTCACCAGATCGCCTATTCCAACACTGAGGGGAATCCTTTATGAAAAAGATCGTATCGAAAACCATCTCTGTTTTTTCGATGTTATCATATTACTACTTTTTATCGGGACATTGGGGGACATTTTCAAAATATCTTTGAATTTTTTTCTTGATATTCTCGTCCGTATACCGGATCCGGCGCTTCGGGAACATTTTGTTCATCTGATCTGCAACCTTTGGATACGACAAATCATCCAGAAAATACAAACGGAAGATAATCCGCAGTTCGCTCTTCTCGATGGATTCTATGTATTCCTCCACCTGGATTGTCATTTCCAGAAGTTCTTCTTCCAGTTCCTCAAGCCTTCTGTTCCGCTTGTTCAGCAGCTGCTCTTTTCTGGAAATCACGCCAACCGGTCTGCCAGTGATCTTTACCGTGCCAAGTGGCTTTTTCCCCTTCTTACCGCATGATACCGAATCCACGACAATTTGTTCATGCAGTTTATCCAATTCTTTCTGGATTTTCTCAATTCTCCGGCGCAGATCCTTTATCTCTTCTTTCATATCTGCGTACTCAATCAAAATGCCCTTGTCCACCGGTATCCACCTCCGCTGTAATGTCATACTTCCGTGCCAGATATTCCGCAACACTCACACTCTGGTAAGCTGGTCTTCGGAATCTCTCCAACGCCTTTGCATCATGCCGGCTTTCCAGTTCCTCATAATGCTGCTGCCTGTCCATCCGTTGCTCTTTTCTGCTTCGTTTCTCCTGCAAATTATCACCTTCTATCCTTGTCATTCCAATAATGCCGGGATAAGAAACGCCCATAAGCACCACGCTGATCCCGTCCATTTCATTGCTATCAGAATGGTTGTAGCTGTTATCATCCATATACAAATCTTTTTTACCGCATACATTGTGTATTTATCCTCTTCCATTTATCCCTTATACCTTTCCGGAAGTGGCATCCACGCCACAACCTTATACGGTTCTCCCTGTTCATCGAACCAGACACCTGTCTGAGAATAATACAGCGTTGTTGCCTTATCAGCTCCCTCGATCGTAACCAGAAACTCCGCTGCATACGCACTTCTGACATATGATTCTATGAACTCCCGCTGATCCGGAAGACGTTCTATTGTTGGAATCCATTTCATTTCCTTCCGCTGTTTAGTTTCGTGTGGAACCACTTCAAAATATTGTTTTTTCCAATCAAGAACATAATCCAAACAATAAGAACCGTAACCGATGTGGCAAAAATCATCACCAACTACTCTATATCTAAGTTCGTAATAAGGTTTACCGCCAATCTCTTCAACTATTACATTGATACTCTCGACTTTTATTTTTTCTTGTGTAGCACTCGGTACTGATTCTAATGTTTTTTCATTATCCATCTCTTGCACCTCTTTCATTTTATGCTCCTTTTCTGTATTTGCTCCGTATATTCTGTAACCCTAATCTTCTCTCCACAAATCGGGCATTCTACAAAGTTCCCAAGCTCATTCATTCCAACCTGGATGTTTGTAACATCTTCTTTCTCGCAAGTAATTCCGATTCCACATGCATCACATTTCCCCTGGTATTTAATCTTACTGATAATCCGTATCATTTTGCACCTCACATCACCTGTATTAAGAGTTCCTTCATGAGTCGTCCTCTTACACTTTTCACGATCTCCAAGTTGCATCTGGTACAGTCTTCCATCCCGTTTTCTTCCAGATACGTCTGGAGATCTTCCAATGCGGTGATTGTATTTTCAACCTCCATCTTTGTTAGATTTATAAACATCTTCTTACTCTCCTTTTAACGTCCCCAGCACATTCACACCGACTTCTTTCTCCAGCTCCTCATTCATCAGCTGAAAATATTCTTCGTCCTTCTGCGCAAAATGCATCTGGTGTAAAACAAATTCCAGATATTTCAAAACTCCCTTTCTCTTGCAATGATAGTTCCGGTACAGGTAATCTACACTGATCAACAGGAAGCAGTTCATTGCCTCTGCTGTGTGTTTATCCAATTCCTTCTGGCGTTCCTTTTGAAACTCCGGACTATCCATGATCTCTTTTACCTGCTTTCGGAGCTTATGTTTCTTTAGCTGCTTATCTGCCCAACTCATTTTTCTTCCCCTTTTCATTTATTTCATGAATACTATCCATCTCGTTTTTCCTCTCTGATCACCAAGCAACGGCTTCTTTCCAAACTCTTTCAGCACATCATTTAGTTTTATCTGTTCCTCATTCCACTTGAATATTAGGATTCCATCTGGTTCCAATACCCTCATGCATTCATCAAATCCGGCTTTCAGATAAGTTTTCCAGTCTTTCGGAAGAACTCCGTATTTCTTTGCAAGCCACGATTCACTACCGGCTTGTTTTAAATGTGGAGGATCAAAAACTATGACCTTAAATACATTATCCTCAAACGGCATATTCCTGAAATCCATCTTTATATCTGGCTTTATCAGAAGCTTCCTGCCATCGCATAATGTCGTTTCGACTTCTCTGTTATCTGCAAATATCGTATCTGGATTTTCTTTGTCAAACCAGAACATACGACTTCCGCAACAAACATCCAAAATTTTCTTCATTTTTCCACCTCATCTCCGCTAAAAAAAGCGTAAAAAAATACCAACCACCGAATATTGATGGTTGGTAGATGAATATTTCTAATCTTCTTCTGGTTTAATGTTACAGGTACTAAATGTGTATACATGGATTTCCACATTATTACTCTCTATTTTAGTTCCATTATATGAAACAGAATGTTTCAAATTATGAAAAGCCACATTATTAAGAGTAACCTTTTGAGCTATTACATTAGTACCATCTACATCTTCGATTACAATAATCTCTAAATTATACCTGTAATCTTCTTTTATCTTTTCCAGGTCGCCCTTATCGCACAGAATAGCATCTATATTTAAAATATGATTTTCTTTACTCGGACCAAATTGCTTAATTTCAACTATCTGATTCATCGCTGTTTGATTCAACTGCATGTTTATTTCCAAATCAAACTTTTCCTCTCCTGGCATCTCAGATATTCTGCATTTTGCTCTTTTGCTTTCGTCAAGTTTTATAACCATTGGCATTTCATATCTCCTCCCGTACATTTGATACAGAAATTATACCATTCCAACCACCACTATTCAATTGTCAACGTACTGTTCCGATCATTTTCGACTATCTTCGATATTCAAATTTACCTCTTATGTAGTCTGCAAATGCCTCTTTTAGATTCTTTTCTATCAGCATGATCATTCCTCCTACTTCCCACGTTTAATAATCTTCCGTTTCTTCCTGCTTCCAACTCGCAAAAGTTTATTCTGTTTCCCATTCTTCTTTTTCATCACTGCATCAACTTCCTTGTAAGATCTGTCATGTCCTCATACTCACGCTCTTCAAAGTTCTTAAACTTCCCCTGTTTCTCTGGCTGCTTCTTTGTTTTCAGCTTTCTCTTCTGAACTGGATACAGGTTCTTCCATCCACCAGCTGCAGCCTTATTCAGGATTGCTTTCTGTTCAGCCAGATCAGAGGACAGCGATAATAGATCTTCCCTCAAAGCATTTACCTGTTCTTCAGAGATCTCTCCCCAGTTCTGCGATCGGACAAGGAGATAGAACTGAAAAGCTGATTCAAGGGAAGAATCGCTGAAAGCGCCCTTATATATATCCTTTTTATTTACTTTACTTTTCTTTGTGCACTTATTCTCGGAATCTTCGGGGTTTTTCCCGGAATAACCACATGCATTTCCGGGATTTTCCTGAAAAAGGGTGCATTTAATAAAAGGTTCCGTGGCTTTCTTTTCTAAAAGCCAGTACCTTCCTACTTCTATCGGATTCTTCCTTGCTCTTTCCTTTACGGCAAGCTGAAACCGCTTCTGTATCCCGGCAGAGGTCAAGACCTTGTCCGAACTAAAGAGTTTGCTATCAAACAGTGACTTCTTTAGCAGGAAGTTCAGGACCTGCTTCACCTTATCTACACTCACCCCTAATTCCGAGGCTATGATATATTCCAAATCATCATCAACCTGTATGTAATATCCATTTTTGTAGATCTCACACAGTAAATAAACATAAATCATGATACCGTCAGCTCTGTACCTTGCCTTCAGTATCTTAATCCGGCTGTCATTATCAAAGAAATCCGTATCCAAAGGAAAGTATGAAAGACCACTCTTTTTCGGTCTTGCCAACGCTACCACCTTCCTTTTTATCCGGTATACTCCTCAACTGTCACATCCAGCCCTTCTACTGCCGAATAACATTTCTTTGCCTGAACCAGCGCGATCTGCGTATCATCATGATAAGCAACCCCGTTCAGTGCATCCGCCACCACTTTTACAATATTGTCCATATCCGGTTTCTTCAGCGGCAGCTCTCTTCCCTCTAGCATATCAAGCTTCCGTTTCTTCGATACGCTCTTTGGTGGAAGATACCTTGCAATAATCCGGAGCGTTACAGGCCTTTCTCTTTCCAGGAACGCTCCCTTTGCCATCTGCAGATACCGATCTTTGATGAAGTTCTCATACAGGACCGTGTTCTCCGGCGTGGTGGAACAGTGCTTCTTTGTCGATGCATTATAATACGTCCGTGCCCTGGCTTTCCCCTGCGGCTTGCCCGGAACCGTAAACATTACTGATGCCATTTCCTTTTGCCCTTTCTGCCGGCACTTACACAGCAGATACTGCATAATGCCGGCTTGCTCTCTTATTACCAAGTTACGTGTGATATATTATTTTTAAGGAGATGTCATTATCTATGCGATAATCGTAATGTTGTACTTTTCAAGTTCCTCTGCCAGTTCATATGCCAGATACTCTTTTATCTTCTTCATGGTTGCATTCTTCCATAAACCACCGTCTGCTTCTACAAGCTTGAAGGATGGTCCACGGTCACTGTCCTGGATCCGGAATACATAACTGCTCTGCGGCTGCTCAATTTCTGCAAATGTACGATATGGTCTTAGTTTTACCGGATTCGGTACGATCACATCCGTCTTATTTGCAATCCCGCTCTTGATCGTGGTTTTCTGGCTAACACCATCATCATCGTAGTTCGCTGTTGTTCCTGACTGGATGTTTCCGGCAACCTGCTTCAGTACAGTCAGATCATCGGACTCAATGAAGTTTGCCTGCAGCTCGATCAGGAAACGTTCCTGGTCATAATAACGGTCAAACTGGAATTCATTTACAATGGCATCTGCCCTCATAAGCTCCTCCCTGTTGCGTTCGTCCACCAGTCCGGAATACAATCTTACTTCTGTCGGACTGATTACATGCAGAATCATGGTCTCCCGGAGTTCTTCCGGTTTCCCCTTGATATAGTCCACAATGGATGTCAGGGTGTTGACACTCAGGGAATCTGCCTTCGGGAAATAATGATATCTTGTCAGATTTTTATTACAGTATGTATTACCGTTGATTTCAAGCACCTTCGGCTCCATGCTGCCTTCTTTCAGATTTGTGATAAATTCAATTGCTTCTTTTAATCCTTCCATCGTTTTACTCCTCCTATGCCTGTTTTGCTGTTCTTAAATCAATTACTTTGCCTGCGTGTTCCGGAACTGAATCCGCCACAACTTCTCCAGTAGCTTTATCAATTACTTTTCCATCTACCACTGTAGTTCCTGCTTCTGGTACAACTCCCGGAACGTCCTGTACAGACATCTGTCCTGGAATCTGGTTGCCGATCTCGACTGCTTCCACTTCGCCGGTGCGGAGATCTTTTCCCATGCTCAATGCAGTGACTGCTCCGAGTGCCGGTGCAAGGGTTGTCTTCGTCTGAACTCCGGTTGCAATGAAGTTTCTTTCCTGATTCGGCTTAAATGCGATCGTTACCGTAATCTTTCTCGCTGTGCCGGCATCCGTGTTCGGATCCTGGATGTTCTTCGTGACCTCTTCGATTGCCCGGTTTACTTGCGCGGTAAATGCTCCGTTTGCAAATGTTTCTAAGTTAATGTGCCGCATAATTCTTTTTCCCCTTTCTTAAATCTATCCAAAAAATGATGCCTCAATACCCTTCGGATCCGGCTGCTGTGTTCCTGGCTCTGCCGGCTGGTCTTCCTGGACCTCATTCAGCTCCTGATCGGCTACCACTCCATCATCTTCCGCTTTCACTGCATCTACATATTCCGTCTTTCCGTCCTCATGGATCACTGCCATGTCCTTGTCAATCGCATTCTGGAGATCGATGCTCATAATTCCCCATTTGCTGATCAGCTGCCGGAGCATGGTTTTCAGTGCCATTCCGTCAAAGTCCTTAAACCAGAATGAAGAATACTTCCACATATCCTTTTCCGGAATCTTGCCCTGTTCCAGTAATTCCAGAGATTTTGCTCCACCGTTTTTGTAAAACGCAAAAGAATACTTCTCGGCGTGTGCAAGCATTTTTTTCTTTGACCAGTACAAGGTCTTCCGGAAACCATTCTCATACTCGAACATTGCGAAGTATCCCATGGTTGGAGCTTCCTCCCGGAGGATATCATCATCAATCAGATTGACCTCAACTTCCTCATCCAGAGGATCATACCGGACAAGCTCTCCTTCCTTGATTGCAAGTACATTGAGCTTTTTGTAGTAACCGGAACGGATTGCCAGCTGAATATATCCTTTATAGCCAAGCTGGAACTGCGCTTCCTTGCAGCCCTTTTTCTTGTTGTCGAACGGAACCATATAAAACTGGCCAAGCTGCGGGGACGGCGATAAATTTAGCGCCTCTCCGAGTAATGCAGCGTTTACAATACTAGGGCTTGTACACTCCTGTAATGCCGGTGTGCTCTGCACCGCACTTACAATACTGGAAATGAACCTTGTCCCGTTCTTTCCACCAACCACCTGATTGATCTGCTTCTTTACCGCATCGTTCTGCAAGTAAACCGACAACTTCATTGACTGATCCTGTCTTGCCAAACTGTTCTGTACTGCCATGTCTTATTCCACCTTTCCGAATCGAATCCGATTCTTTAACATATATTCACGGAGCGCCATGAGCTGTTCACTGGTTCCCCATACACGGAAGTCAAGCTGGAATACCGGTTCTTCCTCTTCCGGAGCTGAAACTTTTTCCTCTGCCGGAGCTTCCGGTACAGATCTGGATACTGTTTCCTTTTCCGTCTCAGGTTCTTCCTTCTGCTCAGCTGCAGTCTGCTGCTTCGCTGCCTCTTCCGCTTCCCTTGCTTTCCGCTCCGCCTCCATGCGTTCTGCTTCCAGTTTTCTTTTCTGGATGTCGGCAAGCCTCTGTCCTTCCTGAATTGCCTGGTTCATGTCCAGTGTCTTCCGGTAAACTTCCATTGCTTCAAACTTAAACTCCGGAAGCTTGCTGATCGTCACCACATCCGTACCGATCTGGTACATCCGGCTCTTCATCTGCTCTTCAATCTTTGGAAGCGTAACCGTTGCATTCAGCCACTTTTCATCCCAGATCATGTCCAGCTTCACAAAGCTCTGGAAACCGATGGATGCAAACAGTTCTTCAATCTCTTCCCGTTTTACAGTCTTGCGGCGTTCATCAATCTCCTTGATCTGGGAGTCGATCAGTCCGATTGGTTCATCGATCAGTGCCGTAATTTCCTTGACCTGCTGCTCAAACTTGGTGTACGGCTCCATGCAGATCTTCTTGACACGCTTCCGTTCGTCCTCGAAAGCTTTTTTCAGCTTGTTCAGATCTGCCCGATCCGCTTTCATGTCCTTGAGCGAATCCTCTGTGTAGGCGATCGTCTTATAGTCCTTTACCTTCTCGGCAATTGCAGCCTTTAATTCCTCGTTGTTCCACAGGATCTGCTCTGTAAGCCAATTTTCCTGTGGATTTGTAATCCGTAATTCCATACGCTCCTCCTTCTTTTTTAGATCTCCGGAAGTATCAGTGGTGGTTTTCTTCCACTTTCCACATACTTCCAAAATTTGATTTCTTCTTCCTGCAGATAATCCAGATCAGCCTGGACTTCCGCTCTTTCAATAAAATAATGCTTTACCTGTGTCCGGACGTCTGTTCCCCAGTTGCTCCGCAAATGCGCCCGGAGGACAACAAACTCATATCCGGTAACAAGCAGATAATGCAGCACCTGAATGTAATAATTATCCGGGATCCGGTCCTTCCATTTCTCATATTGCATAGACTGCAGAATGTTGGTGGTCTTAATCTCCAGAATCCCTTTCCGACCATCCTGATCAACCAGCTCCCCATCCAGAGAAGCCTGCATGAACGGATACTCCAGACTCTGCAAGATCCGGTATTCATGATGCGTGACCTGATACTGTGGATAATCCAGGCGGAACAGTTCCCTGATGTACTGCTCCGCCTCTTTTCCATAGATCACGTAAGGCTTTTCCGAAATGTCTGGTGCAATCCTTCTCCCGGTCTTTTCTTCAAACAGTTCAATGTTTGTCTTGTATGGGTTCTTTCCAACTACGGCACTGGCATCACTGCCGCCGATCCCGTTTAACCGCCCCTTCAGCCAGGCTTTTTCATCTTCAAAATCATAGATTTTATAAGGTTCCATCTTTTCCTCACGTTTTTATATGATGATATATGTATGTTCTGTTCCGTCTACATGCTGTTCTGCCACTTCTACCGCTTCCTCGTAATAGCCGAATAAGCCGTAGATCCACCCATCAGAGCACCGAATAATCAATGGTTTCTTTTCCATTATCACGCCCCCTTTAGGTACACATCTTCCTCTAAAGTGGCAGATTTTTCAGAAGCATCATCACTTTACCCATTGCTGTCATCGCTTCCTGTGTGATTTCTTCATCTGTTGCAAAGCCAAGCCTTACCGCCTGTTTAACGAGTTCTTTGGTTTCAGCCTCGCTATAGTCTCTTTTCTCAACCATTGTTGTTCTAATGCTTCGGATAATGCATGCCAAATCCGTCATTATATCCGGAACTCCATTCACTGCCTTGATTTCACGCATCCCTTTTTCAACTTTGATCATTGACTTTCTCCTCCGACTTTCCTATAATTTAATTGGTATTTTTGTTATGTGCGCCACTGGAAGCTGCAACTTCCGGGCGCATTTTTATTGTCTTTACGCCTATCCTATCCAGATGATTTGCCAAATCCGACAAGTATGCGATCGCATTGTTCTTGTAATACTCGGATGTACCATCAACCCGATCCAGTGATCGAAGCTTATTGATCATCTTATCAAGCTCGGCTGTCCGAATGCTCTTACGCTGCTTCTCTTCTGGCATGCTCCTTCGCCTCCCTTATTTTCCTTTTCCGGTACTGCCATTCCCGTATCCGGAAATATTCCAGTGCAAATGCTCCGGTAGTAAGTGTTGTGATTCCAAGTGCTGCATATAAATAAAACAGCTCCTGACTTTTCACCGAACACGCACCAGCCATCATCAAGATTCCGATAATACTTGCCGTTACGCTGAGTGTCTTTGCAATCTTGTAAAACATCTCTTATCCCTCCTTTGCTTGTCCAACTGGTACCGCTTACGCGGTTTTCTCAATGGTATATGTAATTTTCACTTTTTCCTGTTCTTCCAATAAAGAAATCATCACCTGTATGATTTTTTCGATATCGGGTTTCATGCTTACCACCTACTTTCTATTGAAGTTTATGCGGTGCTGGTTGTACTTGTTGATTTGTCCTGTTATTGTCTGGTATAATTTTCCAAAAAAGCAACGAAAGGACAAAGCAATATGAAGTATCTTATAAACACAACTTATTTAAGTGACTCTCAAAAACGTAATGAAAATGTCGAATTATCTTCTTCCTGCCCTTGCTGCGGTGTTTCTCTTTTTCCAGATCTTCTTTATGCAGTATGTGTTGATCACGATGATATGGAAGAAGACATTGTTTATACTTTCAATCACTGTCAAAATTGTGATGAATGTTTTATTTCCAAACACCCATTCGATGAAGAAAACGGAGATGGTTTTATTTACGCATCAAGTTCTCCCGTCAAATCCTGTGAACAGAATTTTTCTGAAGCGATTACTTCGCTTTCCCCAAATTTTGTATCTATTTATAAACAAGCTGCCCTCGCTGAGTCACTGGGATTAGATCAAATTTGTGGTATTGGTTATCGCAAAGCCATTGAGTTTTTAGTTAAAGACTATACCATTCATAAATCTCCAAATTCTAAGGACGCTATCCTCAAAGCGACTCTTGGCTCATGTATTTCCAATTACATCAAAGATGATCGTCTTACCACACTCGCCCGTGCTGCAACCTGGCTCGGCAACGATGAAACCCATTATGTACGACAGCATCCTGATTACACGCTTAAGGAATTAAAAGCCTTTGCCGATGCCTTTATTACATTTATAGATGCTGATTTGGCATATGAAGCTGCTTTAAAATTAGTTACTCCTTAGAATTTTTCTTCCCAGCTATTTCGCCCATCAATATCTGCTCTGAAATCAGTTCTCCTTCTAAAGTCCAGTATCTTCTCACGCTGCGTACTGGACTTTCTTCTGTCCCTTTTCCTTCTGCAGTGTCTGTTCTGATTACTTTTACAATTTCTGCCTTCATATTTTTTGCTTTCATCTTCTCACCTCTCTTTGCTTGGAATAACACAATCATTTATTCTGCCATTCCACTAACACCACAATATTTTTGTCTCGTCCTGTCTTTACATTTCCGGTTCAATTGGAAGATCTTCCTCTGTTCTCTTTGGAAATCTTGCCTGAAAGTCTTCTTTGCTTACCGGAACACCAACCAATTTGATGAAAATTCTTTCTCTGGAACTGTTATATCTCACTCCACATTCTTTAAACTTTTTATCAAACTTCAAAAACGCCATTCGTTTACTTGATGCCCTGATATACAACTTAAACCGGTCTTCAGACTCCAACCAAACTTGGTACAAACATTCTTTTCCTCCGCAATCAAGCTCTGCATCAATCAAATAATCAGCTGATACATTCAATGCCTTTGCTAGTTCTTCTACAGCATCCAAATCAATTCTGATTTTCACATTTTCCATATTTGATATACGGTATTCTTTAATTCCTGTTTTCACCGCAAGATCTTTCTGCGTAAAGCCATTCTCTTCTCTTAATTTGACAATGTTATTTGCAATGTCGCAGTAAAAATCAAATCCTATTCTCTCTATACTTGGAGAATCGTAAAACCTCATTTATCCATTCCTCCGTTCTTCTGTTGAATCTTTCCTGAATCTCATCTATACTTTTGAATACAGGCACCGCCATGCCAAATATTTATGGAAGGAGATATACACATGAATTCCAACTGGCACGCACAAATGATGGTTGATGAAATCAACAAACAAAGTGAACGTGATGCTCTTTTAAAAGAAACTCATGATACACTTTTAAAGATGCAGGAAGATTCCAAAAAAGAATCCGCTATAGAATCTAAACGTTTTATAATTCAGACCGTTCTTTCTGTAGCCTCTCTAATTGTTGCTGCAATTGCTGCTGTTGCATCCATAATTGCTTTGCTGTAATAATTATGGATATCTGATTGATAGTCGTTAAAAATGCGGCTATCGATACTGCTACGATTGATACTCTATCAGCCATCTTTCTGCTCACCTCGCTCCCCCTTCATCTATTGCAAATAATTCAGTTTTCTCCTATACTTTAAATACAGGCACTGCCATGCCGAGCATAAAAAGAAAGGAGATCCTTATGAAGTTTGATCCTAATTTAATTCGAGATATCTTAATTTCTGTTTCCGAATCCATCTCTCCTGACGAATACGGATTCGTCTCACAAATCTACCCAGTTGACATAGCTCAAAATAAGCTATCCGATTATTCGCAAAACGAAGTTTTATACTGGATACGCCAGTTAATGAATTCGGGGATTTTAATAGAAGGTTCCAAATATGTTGATGAACCAATCTCTCACATCAAAGATTTATCTCTTGCGGGATATCAATTTATTGAAAACACTTCTAAGTCCTCTGTCTGGAAAGAGATTCGACCTCAACTTATTTCGGCTACATTTTCTAATCTTCCCAGTTTCATTCAATGCGCCATCGAATTGAGTGGCAAACTCATTTCCAAGTGTTCGGACATCCATCTTCAGTGACAGTTCTGCGAGACTGTCATTTTCTTTTATGGAAAATTCACATTCTCGAATTCCCCTGATAGTTACTCCATCTAAAAGAATATGACCACTTCTTAATTCAAATAAATGTAGCTTTCCCATTTCCTCACCTCACTCTTCTGCTTTCTGTACTCATTGCTTAGTTGAGTTTTTCTTAACTTCATGTGTAAAAAAATATGCATGGATATCAGTATTGGGAATTTCAAGTATAGATATAGCATTCTCCATTTCTTCCTGCCCCCAATCAACAATATTATTCAACTTATTGCTGACTGAAACCTCTGACAATCCAAGCTTTTTTGAAAATTCGGACTGCGTACCAAACTTTTCCTTTATACGTCCTCTCAGTTTCCTGTAATCATAGTTACAAGCCATATCATCATCTCCTTTCAGTTGAGTTTTTCTCAACTACAGTTAGAATAGCATCTGTTTTTCATATTGTCAACACGCTTTTTAAGTTTTTCTCAATTTTATTAAATTATTATTGATATTTTCTCAACCATGATTTATAATCAATTTTAAAGAAAGCTTTAATCAGCGGAGGTGGAAATATTGGAAAAAGCAGAAATTAAAGACCGAATCAGAGAGGCTATGGAATTGAGAGAATTAACACAGTCAGAACTTTCAGAGAAGGCAAAAATAGATAAAGGTCAGCTCAGCTCATATTTATCTGGAAAGTATAAACCTCGGCAAAGGAATATCGAAGCACTTGCAAAAACGCTTAATGTTGATGAAGCATGGCTCATGGGTTTTGATTCTCCAATGGAGCCCCAATCAGCCAATGTTTCCAATGAAAATCGGTTTAATTCAGATGACGAACGCACCTTAATTCTTTCCTACAGAAAATTAAATGATAAGAATAAGAAAAAATGTTATATCTACACAAACACTCTTCTCACCAATCAACAAATGGAGGATGAACTCATAGTGAAAGCAGCTCATAAGTATGCCAATGTAGATGTAACTGAAGAAATGAAACAACATGCCGATGATATCATGAACAATCCGAGCGAATGGGAGTGATTAAATGACATATGAAGAACTGTTGAATATTTCGGAAACCGAAAATCTGATAGTGAAAGAAAAGAATATTCCGGGATACGGCGGACGAATATACAAGAACCGAATCGCCATCCACCAAGGAATCGACACGTCCATCGAAAAAGCATGTGTTCTTGCTGAAGAACTCGGGCATTACTATACTACTGTCGGAGATATCTTAGATCAGTCTAAACCAGAGAACCGAAAGCAGGAACGTCAGGCAAGGCTCTGGGCGTACAACAAGCAGATCGGTCTGATCGGACTGGTACGTGCCTTTGAGCATGGCTGCCAGAACCGGTTTGAGATTGCAGAATACCTGGAAGTGACAGAAGAATTTCTGGAAGAATGCATTGAATGTTACCGGAATAAGTACGGGATTTGTAAACGGGTAGATAATTATGTGGTGTATTTCACGCCATATCTTGCAATTATTAAAATCATATAATAATACAAAGGAGAATGCTTTATGGGAATAGGGGATATTTTTAAAATCAAGCAATTTAAAACGGAAATCGAACAACTCAAAACAGAAAATCAAAATTTACTTAACGATAATCAAAATATGCACCAGCAGCTCCAAGAATTAGGTGCATTTGACTATTACAAGATCCTTGATATGACCGAGCAGTTAAAAAAGGAATATGAAGCAAAAAAGCTGACTGCTCAGGAAGATTTTCAGAAACATCTGGATTCTATCGATAAATCCATCGCTGAAAAAAATTCTGAATGTCAAAATATCTTGAACCAATTAGAAGAATTGCGTTCTCAAGAAGTAAAATTAAACAAGAATGTAAAAACTCAAACTAATAAACTAAATAAATCTAAGGAACTCGTGAAAGCCATCAATTACACATTTGATAAATACTTGAATTATGAGCCTTCACAAAGCACTCTTCGCTTTCCCGAAAATCAATTATCTGAACTGGAAGAAATTAGTCCATCTGTTATATTAAAGCTACATTGCATGGATATAAAAGATTTGCGGAAAGCCTATAGGCTTAATGATAAGCAGATAGATTCTATTTTACAAAAGTATTCCGCCAGATACACTACAAAAGCCAATCAAGCTATTTATAAGTTAATGGTTATTGCACTCAGAGCTGAGCTTCAGAATATTTTATATAACCTCAAATATGAAAAGCTCGACACATCAATTGGAGATGTAAAAAAAGTAACTCAAAAATTCTTAAAAGTTGCAGCTGAAGGGAATCAAAGCATAGCCGGTACATTAACTAAATTTATCGGAGAAATAGAATATCTCTTTATCAATGCTGTAAAAATAGAATATAACTATTATGTAAAAAAAGAACAAGCTCGTCAAGAGCAGCTCGCTATTCGTGAACAAATGCGTCAGGAAGCACAAGAACGCAAAGCTCTCGAAGCAGAACGCAAGAAAGTAGAAAAAGAAGAATCTAAATATAATACCGAAATAGAAAAGTTGCAAAATCAGTTGCAATCTGCCTCTTCATCTGAACTCGAACAACTTAATGCTCGAATCCTTCAATTACAAGCACAATTATCCGAGGTTGTTCTTAAAAAAGAAGAAATTTCCAATCTTGCAAATGGAAAAGCCGGAAACGTATATGTTATTAGCAATCTTGGTTCATTTGGCGAAAATGTATTTAAAATTGGAATGACAAGAAGACTTAATCCTCAGGATCGTGTAGATGAATTGGGTAATGCATCTGTTCCATTTAAATTTGATGTCCATAGCTTTATTTTCTCTGATGATGCTGTTGGATTGGAAAGCAAATTGCATGAAATGTTAAATCAAAAGCGAGTCAACAAAGTAAACATGAGAAAAGAATTCTTCAACGTTACAATAGATGAATTAGAAGAATTAGTCACTGAAATAGAACCAACTGCCGAATTTAACCGAACTATGGCAGCCGAAGAATACCGTCAATCTTTATCAACTACTGAAAACTATTCAAAAAATTACGTTGATACCGATGAAGATGACGAAGAACTAGAATAATATTAACTTCACTTCTAATTTTATTTTTAGAAAGGACGTGATCACATGCCATTACCAAAGCCAAACACTTACACAGTTGAAGATATCTATCTTCTCCCAGATGGACAGCGTGCAGAGCTGATCGATGGTCAGATCTACAATATGGCTCCACCGAGTCCATTGCATCAGAAACTTGTTGCATTATTTACTACCGCTCTTCAAAATTATATCAAATCAAAGGGCGGTTCCTGCGAAGTTTATCCGGCTCCGTTTGCCGTTTTCCTCAATCAGGATGATCGTAATTATGTTGAACCAGATATCTCTGTAATCTGTGATCCAAGTAAAATGAATGACAGAGGATGCAACGGTACTCCTGATTTCATTATTGAGATTGTATCGCCAAGCAGCCAGCGCATGGATTATCTCACAAAATTATTTAAGTACCGGACAGCCGGTGTCCGTGAATACTGGATTGTCAACCCAATGACACGGATCGTCCAAGTCTACTGTTTTGGTGAGCCAGAAGATTCTACGCAATATTCTTTTGATGAAGAAATCAGTGTGGGAATCTACAACGATTTAAAGATTTGTATTGCAGATTTACTGAAATAAAAAAGAAAACCGCTCCTGCGCCAACAGGAACGGCTCAAGACTAATGCCCCGAAGGATACACCAGTACGTTCAAAATATAGTGTATCATCTTCGAGCAGCCACCGCAAGCAGAACTCATGTTCTTCTGCTGGCTGTTATTTTTATGCTCATTTTTACGTATATTGAAGAGAAAGGTGATATAATATGCCAAGTAAAATTGAACGCTGCGCCATTTACATCCGTGTGTCTACCGCTGAACAGATGATGCACGGTAAATCCCTGGAAGCGCAAAAGCAGTACCTGACCAATTACGCCAAAGAACATAATATGACCGTTGCTGGAGTTTATGCTGACGAGGGTAAAACTGCCCGTAAAGAATTAAAAAAGAGAAAAGCTATCCATTCACTCCTCGAAGATGTAAAAGCCGGAAAAATTGATGTGATCATCTTCTGGCGGATTGACAGATGGTTCCGTAACCTGTCTGATTTTTATAAGGTCCAAGAAGTCCTCGACAATAATAACGTCCGCTGGATCAGCACCAGTGAACCAGGAATCAATATGGAAACCAGAGACGGTCGACTGCAGCTGAATGTAGTTCTGTCTATCGGTCAGAATGAGGTCGATACCACCAGCGAACGTATCAAATTCGTAAACGAAGCATCTATCCGACAGGGAAAACTGATCTTCGGTGATGTGAATATGGGGTACGGCTACAAATCTGGAATCATTGATGGTGTAAAACGTATGGTAAAAGATCCAGATCGAGAAGACACTGTAAATGCTTTTTATCGTTTTTTCTTTAAGCACCATGCAAAAGGACTTTCCATGCGATATATCCAGGAAAATTATGATCCGGATTTTACATGGGCGAATATGCGAACACTGCTGTCGAGTGAATTTTACAAAGGAACCTATCGCGGGATTCCATACTGTCCTGCTTACCTGACAGAATCTGAATGGAACAATCTGCAGGAAATACAGAACGCAAATGTTAAGCGTGCTCCTTCTGGCCGGATTTATCTTTTCAGTGGCATGATAAATTGTCCGATCTGTGGACGCAGGCTTAGCGCAAGAGGCGGTTCGTCCATTATCAACAGGAAAACCGGTGCCAAAAAAGTATACTGCTATTACCGATGCAATAAAGCTTTCATCGATCATAAATGTTCTTACAGACATATGGTTAGTCAGAATCTTATAGAACGATACCTGATTGATCATCTGGAATACGAATACAATAAATTTAAAATAAAATGTGAAAAAATTGAAAAGGAACAAGAAAAAAAGAAGAAAATTCAGACTCCTGAAAAGCTCCAGAAAGAATTAGAACGATTAAATCTTCTCTTCCAGAAAGGAAGAATCGAATGGGATTATTACAGCAAAGAATATGATCGGATTGAAAACGAACTGAATGAATTGTTAAATGCGGCTCCGGAATTAGAACCTGATTATGCTTATCTGGAAGAGCTGCTGAATACAGACTTTAGAACAATGTACTACAATTTAACCCAAGAAAACCGCAGAGCTTTCTGGCACTCCATTATCCGGGAGATTCACCTGAATACTGATCATACCGTTGACTCTGTTGATTTCTTATAGCGTCTTGTACTAACTGGTTGACTCCGTTTGGGGCGGATAAAGTTATGACCGCCGTCCTCTCCGGTGAGGCAGATATTGGCTTTATGGGAAGTGAATCTTCGATTTATACTTACCAGGAGGGTGCAAATGATGTCATCAAAAACTTCGCACAGCTTACGCAACGCGCCGGAAACTTTCTGGTCGCACGTGAAGAAATGCCGGATTTTTCATGGGATGATCTGAAAGGAAAAGACGTTCTTGGCGGAAGAAAAGGTGGCGTACATATATCAATGTAAATTATAAAACGATTGTGATTTTATGTAATTGGGTGGATGGGTTGAATAGTGCGAAGAAGTCACAGAAAATAGAATAGCTTTAAATATAAGTGGAAATATTTTTGCTAATATCTCCACTTATATTTTGCGAAATTTTGTTATCTCTTTCCAGTTACTCGGAAAT
>ENA-OROU01000153-OROU01000153.1-human-gut-metagenome-genome-assembly--contig:-NODE-153-length-81019-cov-3.312979_pt1 | contig 81019 bp, 94 predicted proteins | sample MGYA00242131_ERZ509054 | MGnify/ENA primary metagenome ERZ509054 (study PRJEB26280, sample SAMEA2338749) | human gut metagenome | biome: human gut; feature: human-associated habitat; material: faeces... | reverse complement strand
TCTACACACATCAGCTTAAATTCAGTCGTATAACGCAAAATGTACCCTCCTTACTAGGTGTCCAGTAAAGAGGGTACATTTCAGTAAGAAGGCAGCCTCTTTTTTTAGTCCTTGAAGGGGCCTTTAACCTTGCAGAGGACTCCTTTGTCCGTAATCACCTCGACGCGGGCCGTGGCTTTTTTGCCAATCTTGTCATAAAGGCGGCCAGCACTGTAGCTTTCGCCAAGAACGGTCTTGGGACTGTTGGCGACATAACCCACTTTGCCAAGGCCTTCCCGATAGACGGCAATGGCCTCGCGGTCCCATTCGTTTTTGGGTTCTTTTTTAAGGATAAGCGCATCGTGCCGGCGAAAGAAGTCCAATCCGCAGCAAAAGTCCGTTCCTGTAATCGTAACATAGATAGTTTTCATATTCTCCCCTCCTCTAGCATCATCATAACACAAATACTGTCCATTATAGGGGACTTTGAGGAGGAATTTAAGGACGTTGCTCAATCCTCCTTATCAAGGATTCGGAGAGCTTCATAAAGAAGGTTCCCAGCAGCGCGCACATCCTTTGCGTCCGTCCATTCCTTTCCATTATGACTGATGCCATCGCGGCTCGGGACAAAGATCATCCCCACTGGAACGCGGCGGGCCAGGGCGTGAGCGTCGTGGCTGGCACCGCTGGGCATGACAAAGTAAGGCAGATGAAGGCGGTCCGCGGCATTTTGAAAAACTTCCTGAAGTCCCTTGTCACAGTAGGTGCCGGGCTTTTCTTCCCGCGTTTCAAAGGAAAAGGTGACATCCGGGATTGTTTCGGCGTAGGTCTTGATGTCTGCAATGAGGGCATCTGTCAGGGTCCGATCCAAGTGGCGCATTTCGAACGTTGCTTCCACACGGTTTGGTACAACATTGGCTGAATTGGGCAAGCACTTGATGGTCCCTGCCGTAAAGACGAGATGATCGTCCAGTTCACGGCACCTCAGATCCCCGTAAACAATCAGTTTTGCCATGCCCACCATGGCGTCATGGCGCCGCTTCATCAGCGTCGTACCACTGTGATTAGCCATGCCGTGGCAGATGACGCGATACCGAAAGACGCCGGCAATGCCCGTAACAATACCCACAGGAAGCTTTCGGGCAGCAAGCTCAGGCCCCTGCTCGATATGGGCCTCGAGATAGCATTTGACGCCAGCAAAATCGCGCCGCGCCGCAGCCATCTCTTCCCCAGTTTTGCCAAAGGAATGCAGTGCATCTTTCATATGGGGCGCTTCGGAATCAAACCAGCCTGTGAGGACGCGGCTTCCAAAAAGCGCTCCCAAGGGGTTGAACTCCTCGCCGTTAAAGGCATAAATCTCCATTGGATGACGGAAAATCACGCCCTCTTTTTGAGCACGGCTAAGCGCTGCAAGAGCCGCTGCGACACCCATGGCGCCGTCATAGAGACCGCCGGAAGGCACAGTGTCAAGATGGGATCCCAGGATAATCGCCGGAAGACCGGGAACGGAGCCTAGAAGAACACCGTGCTCATTTCCAGCGGCATCTCGGTCCGTCTTCATGGAAAGGGCCTTCATCTCGCTCCGGACAAGGTCTGCCGCACGCTCCCATTCAGGGCTAAAAATACGCCGTGTATAGGAGCCATCAGGATTTTTCCCGAACTGGCCAATTTTACGTAAATAACCCATCGTATCCATGGTATCCCTCCTTTTGGATTCAGTTTCATCATAGCAAACGGGGACCGGATTGAAAAACTCGGTGTAAAAAATCACTCCGACACAGTGATGCTATGCTACTGTGAATGCGAAAACCATTGTGATCTGATTATACCCCGTATTTGTAAAAAATCCCCCATGGCAGGGGACAAACGTCCATCGCCACGAGGGATCCCAATCAAGCGAGAAGTTTTTCGAGACGACCTGCAATGGCGTTCAGGAATTCCTCGCTGTTTACTTTTACTTTTTCCGGAAGGCTCGACATGCTGTAAAGATCACCTGTCATGGTGCCACTTTCAATGGTATCGATAGTGGCTTTTTCAAGGGCGTCGGCGTACGTTTGGAGCTCAGGGAGACCATCGAGCTCACCGCGTTTTCTAAGAGCGCCGGACCAAGCAAAGATAGTTGCCACAGGATTCGTGGAAGTTTTCTCGCCCTTGAGATATTTATAGTAATGACGCTGCACCGTCCCGTGAGCAGCTTCATACTCATAGTTTCCATCAGGAGAAACAAGAACGGAAGTCATCATGGCAAGGGAACCAAAGGCGGTTGCCATCATGTCGCTCATGACGTCGCCATCGTAGTTCTTGCAGGCCCAGACCATTCCACCGCGGGAACGGATGATACGGGCGACAACATCGTCGATGAGAGTATAGAAATATTCAATCCCGCACGCTTCATACCGCGTTTTATATTCCTTGTCATAAATTTCCTGGAAAATGTCCTTGAAGCGATGATCATAGATTTTAGAGACCGTGTCCTTCGTGGCAAACCAGAGGTCTTCCTTGACAGATAGCGCATAGTCAAAACAGGCATGAGCGTAGCTGCGAATGGATTCATCCGTATTGAAGATGCCCTGCGTGATGCCTTCTCCTTTAAATTCATGAATGGTGCGGCGCGTCTGTCTACCTTGCGCATCCGTCACGACAAGCTCCGCTTTGCCGCCAGCAGGAATACGCAGTTCCGTATTCTTATAGATGTCACCAAAAGCATGACGCGCTATGGTGATGGGCTTTTCCCAGTTACGGACGAGCGGGGCAATCCCCTTGACCATAATGGGTTTACGGAATACGGTTCCATCCAAGATGGCACGGATCGTTCCGTTCGGGCTGGGCCACATTTTCTTAAGGTCATATTCCTTTACACGGGCCGCATTTGCCGTAATGGTGGCGCATTTGACAGCGACTCCGTATTTTTTTGTGGCAAGCGCCGACTCAATGGTGACCTCGTCATCCGTATCATCACGGTGTTTCATCCCCAGATCATAGTATTCACTCTTGAGGTCGATATAGGGAAGAATCAGGATATCTTTGATCATCTTCCAGAGGATGCGGGTCATTTCATCGCCATCCATTTCAACAAGGGGCGTTTTCATCTGAATTTTTGGGGTCATAGGGTCCACTTCCTTTTTCAAGATTTCGGTTCTTTCATCATACCCATATTGTAGCATGGTTCGCCACGTTCTCCCATGGCAGAAAAAAGCCCTATCAGAAAAACTGATGGGATAAGTAAACAGGAAAAGACCGTAGCAGCTTTGGTAAAACAAGAAAAAAGACACTTCTTAAAATGAATAAAGAGTGAATTTTATCCCTTAATAAGAAATTTCCAGCAAAAAGGAAAGAAAGGCGATTTCCCATCCATCGAAAAATACTATAGAAACGGGAAGTCATCCCGCAATCCTTCAAAAAAAGAGAAACGTCCTCCTTTTTTTGTTACGAGGCTGAAAGTTTTACAACAAAAAAATCGTATCGGGCATTTGCTCGATACGATTCATCCTTTGATTTGGTGCGGACAGGGGGACTTAGGTGATAGCACCACTACCAGCCTAGGTCTTAGCATTTTTAGGTTGCCATGGTGCGCCATAGGTGCGCAATTTTTGCGATTGCTTTTTCAGCTATTTCCATTTTGGAAACAACTTATCGATTCCTAAAACCGTTTTCGACGGCTTCCACAACCGCCATTCGCTCAATTGGTTGCAGGGCTTGTAGCTTAGCCTTTAAGGCTTCCTTTTCCGCCGTGCTTCCCATGGCGGCGTCAAAGATGGAGTCAGGCATGGCCCGAAGCATGTCCGGCCCAACATAGCTCCCCATGATGACCTCGGAAAGAATTTCCTTTTCGGCTTGCGTAAAATCCGGCACCCGTACCATGCGTAGCATTCCTTGATATCGCTCAAAAACGTCACCAAGCAATCTGCTAAGGCTGAGTCCACGTTCCGTTGCAAGGTCTTTCGCCTCCGTGAGGATGGGGTTTAAGTATATACTTGATTTTTTCGTTGTCATTCTTTTTCCCCTCTCATCGATTTTCGTTGTCATACTCACAACAAGTCAAAGTCGCGTTTTGGAAAGCACTTGACCCGGCGTTAGGATTGTCAAGCATCATGATAAGACGATAGTCTGGATAGCGTCTGAGTAGATTGTCGCAAAGCACGGCAATGTCGTTGCTTTGGACGTGATTAAGGCCGATGGAATAGGCCACATCTCTAATCCTAACCTCTGTCATTTCTTCTAGGGCTTCCATGACGGCAAATTTTAGCTGTTGGGTATCGGACAGTTCGGCCCATGACTTTTGCTCGCCCCGAACGTCAAAACTCTGCCCTCGGTGAGCTTTTTCTGCCCTGCTACCGGCCCACTTAAAGTAGGCTTTCTTACCACTTTTCGTAAGTAGGTCAAGCGGATTGGCGACGGTCAGGGCATCGAACTGGGTACTCTTTTCCGCATCGGGTGCTCAGCTTTAAAATCAACAACAAGATCAGCTAACGTTTTCATTTTCAAGTCCTCCCTTTTTCAGCTCAGTAGTAGATAGAGTCTCCATCTATCGATTTTCATAACGGCATAAACTCTGAGTCGTCGGCACCAACTTCATATAGCGCCTCACCGCCTTCAATGTGGTAGCTAGCGGTGCTTGTATATACGTAGGTTTTTCTTAGGCGGCGTGCCCTTTGCGGAGGCGGCCTTTCCGTCCTCCGTCTTCAGCCATGCCAGCGCCTCGGCCTCCGTTAAAAACAGCTTGTCAGTCAAAGGCGCCGCATACTCAATGTTTTGTTCGTCGTCCACAACCATGAGCGATACTAAGCGGACTTCTTCTCCTTCGTGTTTTCCCAGCCATTCTTTGTTAATCATGGTCTTTTCCTCCTTAAAGTCCATCCTTAAAGTCTAGCGTTAATGCCGTCTTTTAATGGGAGGGGCCTTTCGGCCCCTGCTTTTAGTTTTCTTCGTACTGCTCAAGCAGTTCTACGATAGCGTCCGCTTCATCTTCTGTTAGCTGGTATTCCTTGATGAGTTCTTCCCGGTCAGTGCTTCTCCAGCCTCCGTCATAAAGGTTGCTTGCGGCTTGCTGCAATTCGCTGATGTTCATCATTTTTCTTCCTCCTCTTACAGGTTTTCGAACATTTGATTTTCGATGCGATTCCCTTCTGCTTCAAACGCCTTCATGGCGTCCAAAAAGGCGTCTTCCTCTTCCACCGTGCGTTTCCGGTTGCTGATTGCGGCTTCGACGTATTTTACGATTTCAGCCTGAGTCAGAGGTTCGTTTGTCGCAAAACTTACGATTGCGGGATTTTCGTACTCAACGACATTTCCGGTCGTCAGGGCGTCGCCCCAAATGTGATTGTTTTCCGTGTTAAAGTTGATTTGCACCTTGCTGATGATCCATCCAATACGTTTCGTTTCGCCGCAGGTCTTTTTCAGTCCGATAATCTTTTTCCTGTCTTTACTCCTTTCGGCCACCTTACTGGCCTCTCAAGTTTTTTGAGGTTTCCCTCTTGATGGTTTAAGTATACCGCACATAGCGGTATATGTCAACACCTTTTTCAAAAAAATTTTATGGATACCAAAAAAAAACTGGTCGATTTCGACTAGTTTAGTAGTTTGGAAAGCAAAAAAATCCCGTAGAACTAGATAGCTTCTAGCCCTACGGGATTTTAACTTATCTTAAGCTGCTTTTGCCGATTTTTTGGAGCGCAAGGCGGATGCCATACAGCGCGCCTTTGATGATGAGCGGCAGGACGATTTGGTCACGTACCTTAGTCCAACCTTTTTCCGCCGTCGCCTGTGCCTGTATCTTAGCAACAAATGTGCTTGCCACATCCTCCAGTGCGGGCAGTCCGTCACTAAGCAGGCTAGCTGTCAGGTCCTCCTTGACCTGCTCCGTCACGTCGTCGAGATTTAACGCATCAACGACGCCATCTCTCACATCAGTCCATTTGCTCATGATTTAATCTCCTTTCGCACACATCCTCAAGTAGAGCCTCCTCGCGTGGGGATAGCTCCCATACCTGTACCTGGTCTAATGCCTGCTTTAATCTTTCCAGCGCTTGCTTTGCGGGGTCACTAGGGACGATAAAGGCACCGCCATAAATTGATTTTCCCTTTTCCCGCTGCTGGTCCAACGCACGAGTAAAGACTACATTAGACTCTTCATAATCGACGCCGGACTTGGAGAATTTGTTAAGTTTTGACGAGGTCATTACGTTGGCTGGGTACTCATACTTAGGCTTCGCCACTTTATGCGCGCTGATGGTGCCCCGGTTAGCCTCGTTCACAACCCGATACAGCTCCGGGCTGCTCATAATCGTAGGCCCTTGCGAGCAGAGGAAACTGGTCGACACTTCCGCCCCATTTGCATAAGTGACCGAAACTCCAACCGCAATCCTCGAGGCCGCCTCAGTGGCACTCAGGAGCGTAAGGCCGGGCGCAAAAAGAAAGTAGTCGATGCCCCTTTTTGCGTAAAACGCAACTATTTGCGCAAGGATTGAGAAGGGCGGATTATCGATGACGACGCAATCCGCCGGATAGTCAAAGTTAATGTAGTCCCCGCCGGGGTAAAAGGGCCTGACTATCGGCCGCCCCCCCCATGCGTAGTGGCTAACGGCCCAGCTTTTGACGGCATTATAAACGCTATTCGGCGTGTAGCAGTCATCCGTCGTTTTCGCGGGTTTAAATTTTTCCACAAACTTTTCATAGGTCTCACCTTTTGCCAATTTAATCTCCTTTCGCTGTCAAAAAAATAGCCGATATTTTGGCATGTCATTTTTTCCATGTGGCCCGATACCAGTTAGCCTTGCCGCGCAGCACGTCGCCGCCACGGCTGCCGTCCGTCGCCCAAGGATTAAAGGACGGACTCTCAGGCGTGCCAAGATATTCCAAGTCCCACCGCTCACAGGTGGTCCTAGGCCCGTACGGCTCGTGGCAGGCAATCCCGTCCTCGTTGTCTGCCGCTTCCCCATGTGTCATGACATGGGGCTTGTCGATGGTAAGCCACAGTCCGTCCGCAAGGGCTGCCGCGACCTGGGCCAGCGTCTCAATCTGGACGGCCGTTGGGGCGTAGTCGCCTAAGTCGTCGCTGGTGGCGTTGTAGGCGCAGTCAAGGGCAACGCCGATAGCTCCGGAGTTCCGCCGCCACGTGTGGGCCAGCGTCTCCGTTAGGTCTGCCATCAACATGATCTTGCCATTGCCGTGGATACAGACGTGGTAGTCGTCAAAGTCTGCTTCGTACCGTCCTGCGGTCCAGTGCAGGTATATTTTCGGGTCACGTCCCATCTGTCGGGCCTGCTCAAAAAGTTCGTTCCGGGCTGCGTCTGCCAGCTGCTTCAGCTCGTCAACTGTTACTATTTTTGCCATTAGTTCCGTTACCTCCTTTGATCGTCCCTCCGATATAGCCTAAGAGGCCAGTCACGATGGACATGGCTAGGTTGTCCATATGGCTGAGGACTGCCATGATGAGGCTCACCGATAACGCCAAGATGACCAAAATATTTTCGATGTCGATTTTTTCAAACTCAAACATTCTAGCGCCTCTCAGTCATATGGAGCACGTCCTCGTGCTTGGCCTGCATGACGCCGTTTTCCGCCAGGCGCTCATACACGCCGTACATCTCCTGCCAAATAAGCTTTTCCTCGACCGTCGGGGGCGCGCTCTGGAAGCGGCTGTACATGTCGTTGAGGGACGCCCGCAGGATGAGCTGCATTCCCTTACGTACGGCCTTTAGACCCGTCACATAGGCCACACAGTACCCGGCTAGCCCGCCGATGGCAAGACTAACCAGCGTGTGTGACCCCTCCACCAAAAGATCGCTCATTCTTTATTTGCTCCTTCGTCCTTAGCTTCCTTTTCGCCGACATAAGCGATACATTTTTCGTTGCTGCAGCTGCCATCTGACTTTAGCTCGCTCCCACAGTACTGACAATACTTTTTTCTTTTCCAAAAGCTCATTCTGCTGTCACTCCTTCCACGGCCTCTTTATATGCTGCCGTCATATCCTGATAGTCTTTCTGAATGCTAGTAACCGCATCAGTGTTTCCAGCAAGTGTAGCTGCTTGCAGTGCGGTCAGCATCTCCGTCTTGTTAGCCTCGTACTCAGCGGCAAGAGATGCCTTTTCTGCGGCAGCCTTTTCTTCTGCGGTCGGTTCCGGCGGGACGTAGTCAACGGGACGGCCCGTCTTGCTGTCTCGGACCTTGCCGTCGAGGTAGGCGATAAAGTCGTCGGACGTGATGATGTCGACCACCGCAGCGCTTGCTGCACAAGCTTTGACCTCGTCCAATAGGGCCGCCCGCTGTTTGGGATTTTTTAGCGGGTTAAAGTCACAGATTTTGGTTGCTACACGCTTTCCCGTGGCGTCAAACGCCGCGGCGTAGTAAGATACATTAGTTGCTGTCATGTTTTTTACCCTCTTTCGTGAAAGGATGATGAAAAAATGAGAAAACCCAATGGGTATGGGAGTATCAAGCATCTATCGGGCCGCAGACGACGGCCCTTTGTTTTTGTAGTGAGTGAAGCTGGACGTCAGCGACCGGTTGAATATTTTGTGACCCAAACAGAGGCTGAGATATTTGCCGCTGATTACCCAAACGCCGCTCATATCAGGGTTTGAAGATTCAAGAGTGATTTTGATGCCGGATTGCTGAAGCTGTTGTATTTTGACGGAACGAAAGCTATCTGCGATTGTAGATGAACCAACCAGCGTGGCCATTGAAGCAAGGCAATCCATTTTAAAGCTAACTGGCAAAGCAACCTGCCATTGCTGCTTTGTGGACTCCGTTCTTATCCACTGTTTAAGCGCCTACGGCATACCAATCAGCATCTTTGGCGGTGCCGTCGCCGACGACGGTTAAGGTAAACCGAGTTAAAGAAACGCCGCTTGGCTTTGCTTGATAAAAATCTATCCCCTCATGCTGGGTTAAAATGCGAGGGATGAGCAAATTGAAAGCGACTGGGTAGTAAACATCACCTTGATATCCATGTCCCCACTGTATAATTAGGTTTCCAAAAAATGAACCAAAACAGATGTACCCGTTTTGAGCGGCATGGTATCTGACCCCGCTAGCTGTCAGCACCATCTTGAGCAGCTGACCAAACCAGCTGTCGGTGGTTAGGGCCGTGATGGCGCTGATAGTCGTGGTAAGGGCCAGCTTTTTAAGGAGGTCCTCGCCGAGCGTTGCGATTTTTTGAAACAGCCCAAAACGCTTTTCGTGGGCGCTGTCGGATGTATCGTGGGCTGTGAGGTCCGACTGCGACACCAGGCCGGACGGGTCAATGGTCGCGCTGACACTGTCCGCGTCCTTAATCGCGATGGTAAGATGGAGCTCAGTTGAGAGCGCCGTCGCTGAGCCGTCGGCCAGCCAGTAGTCGGGGTTGGCGTCGATAAGGACTTGATAGAGGATTTCCCCCTCGTCGGGGTCCTGCGCAAAAAGCCCCCACTCCTTAAAAAAGTACCCCTTTTCCAGACCCGCGTTTGTCATGATACCCTCAACGTCGGCCTCGCCGTTAGCCTTAGGTGTCAGGCTGCTGATGGGGATGACCTGCTGCGGGGAGACTAGGTCGGTCAGGTTTTCAAGGTCCACCGGCGACCCGTCGCCGGTCTTAAACTTGGTCAGCGTCAGCTTGGTCTTGCCGGCGATGACCTTGGCGTCAAGGGCTCTCCCCTTGACCGTTGTAACTCTGGTTGTCCAGTTAGACATTGACTCTCAACTCCTTGTGCTGATAGATAGCAAGGCCGCGGTACCGGTCTGCTGTGATGGCCGGGATAGTCGGTGGCTGGAGGCTCACGTCCACGCGCCGGTGCAGGTAAGACGCCGTCTGCTTATAGCGGGCCACTGGGACGGTGCGCCTAAAGGCGACACCATCAAGCCAGCTGCGCGTGTTTTTCACGGTGCCGATAGCCGCCACCAGCCGCTCCAGCTCCTTAGCGGTGACCATGGCCCCGTCAAAGCCCTCAATCCTAAAGTGGTAGGGATCTCCGCCATAGTCAAACCACTCCGCTATGTCGACGTCCCCCCGGATGGACTTGACGACTGACTTAACGGCCCACGGGGTCCCCTTGTACTTGTGGTCTCTTATCGCAGATTTGACAAGGGCCCGCTTTTTTTCAAGGCTCAGGCCGATATCGTAGTAGTCGACGTGGAACTGCCACGCTAGGTCGTCGACCGTTTCCTCGTCCAGGTCGTCGATGCGTGCGTAAAGAATAAGGGCCACGATGCGTTTATAGACCTGGGGCAGCCCGAGGTCACAGACCGTGGCCACCGTCTTGACAAGCTCATCGGTTGCAAGGTTTGGCGGTAGGATGTCGGTCAGTTTGATACACTTTAGGTCAATCAATCACTCGACACCCCCCCGAATGTAACATTTAGGCTAGTGCAGTGGGCCACCTTGTCGGCATCCACTGTGGTATGCTGGGGCGACGTGACCTGCACCTTGGTGGCCCCTGCGTTGACCATAAAGGCCACCAGCCTTGACGGGTCTATGTCGCGGCCCAGTGCCGAGTTTTGCCAGCTTTTGTAGTCCTCGACGGCAGCCTTGACCGCCGCCTGCAGAGTCACGGCTTGACTCTGGTTGCCGAGGTCGACATAGTAGGTCACATCGATACCGTAGCTAACCTGAGTAGGGGCCTCGACAACGACGTTGTCGGTAAGCGGGCGGCGTTTTTCGGCGGATACCGTCTCCTTGACGGCGTCGAGGGTCTCCTTTTCCGGGATGGCCCCGCCCGTGAGGAGCGGGACGATTTTAACCGTCCCCGGCGTCGGGGAGTCGACATAGACGTCGACGATGTCGGCGGCGGCCGTCTTGGCCCAGTACTCGTAAGCCCCTGTCGGGCCCGCGGTACTAAAGCGCTCCGGGGCCTCGTGGATGCGCTCCCGGTAGCTCTCGTCGTCCTCAACGTCCGCCCCACCTCCGGTCACCGTGTTGGTGACACGGTCAACAAAAGCCACCGGGTCGACAAGGGTTGTCAGCACCCCGGCAAAAAGGCCGTTGCCGGCAAGGCCTGTCTCGGTGCAGGTGGCCTTGACCGTCCCGGTTAACTCACCCGGGGTGATGAGGAGGTCCTCAGAGGTGGCAAAAAATACGGACTTGTCGGACGTCGTGACCCTGGTCCCCGCGGGGACCGTCACCGTACTCGGCTGTACGGCTGATAGGGTAAAAGTCAGGGTCGTGGTTGCCCTTGCCGCGGGGATTCTCGGGGTGTCCGTCAGCGCCCCGAGCTGGTCGAGGTAGTCGCCGGAGGCGTACTTCAAAAGATTCATTTTTGCGGCCTGGTCGATGGCGTAGTTTTGCTGCACGATAACGGCCGCTATTGTCAGCAAAAAGAGGCGGACCGGGTCGGCCTGGGCAAGGGTCCGCCCGGTGATCTTGCTATATAGGGCGAGGAGCTCATCGCAGACCTCGTCGACCTCAAAACCAGAAAAAGATACGTCCTTGATATCGTCAAGACTCATGGATTGACACCTCCACTCTAGGCCTTAGTACACCGGCGTTCCCATCGCCGGAAAAGGACACGGACACGACCTCTGCCCGTGGCTCATACTGACGGATGGCCTTAACGATGGCCGAGGAGAGGGTCGCCTCGACAACCGGCAGGGGCCTATCCAGGCAGTCCATATCAAGACCAAACCGGCGGTCAAGCGGGACTGTGTACCGAGCAGTCGTGATGATGGTCCGGACATTTTGCAGAACTTCCTCCGCAAGGGTCCGCGGGGCAAAGTCAGCGCCCTTAGGTGTCCCAAAAACAGTATAGGTACTCACATCAACACCTGCCTCTCGACATATTCTTGCAAAGATACGGTGACCTCCGCAGTAAAGATATGACCAAACCGGGTCCAGTATTTAACGCTCTCATCGAGCGACTCGATGACCCAAAAGTTTTTTCCGATGGGCCTCCCGCCGATGATGAGCGGCAGGACCTCACCGGTGTCCCGGAGCTCCCGCAGCCGGTCCAGCTCCTGCGCCGGGTTGACACCTTTATCTGCCCGCAAAAGCATTTTAAGACTGATTTTTTCGACGTCGGGGCCGAGGTACTCCAGGACGGGCTTTTGACCGATGAGGTCATGCTTGTGCCACCGCGCCGTGCTACCGCGCGCATACTCGTCAAAGGTCCGCAGGACGCTGGCGGAAGCCAAAAATGGGATATCCCCTAAAAATCCAACTAACATATCTCACCCTCCTACAAAAACGTCCCCACTGCCCTGGGCGATGGAGCCGCCACAGCTCACTGCATCGCCTACCCGGGCGGCTGGCTGTCCGTTGATGGTGACCGTTCCGCTGCCGCTTGCCACCGTCCCGGTGTGGGTCGGGTGCTTAGGGCAGTCGTGCGCTGCGTAGCTATCGGCGAGGCGGCCTGCGCCTTTACCGTTGACCAGGACGTTGCCGCTTGCCGTCACCAAAGGGACTGGCGGGCAGTCATCGTGCCCAGTGCTAAGGTCTCCTAGTCGTGTGATTGCTGGCATGGCCACACCCCCCTAGTTAATGCGGACGTTAGCGCCCGTGATGACAACATCGCCCGTTGCGTGGATTTCGATGTTTCCGTGGTCATACCGGACGTAGCTGCCGTCCGGAAACCGGACGGACCGGACCGATGCGTCCGACTCTGCCGGGGTGGCTGTGTCGTCGTAGTAGGCTCCAACAATGAAACCGTCCGACAGGCCCTTGCCTGATGGCTCCTGCGTAAAAAGGCAAACGACGGGGGTACCAATCTCCGGCAGCCAGTAGCCTTTACTCCCCGCCGAAAAGGGCACGATGATGGGCAGCATGGCGCTGACCAGACCATCCTTGTCGTCAAAAACAACTTTAGCCCGACAGGTGGCTGCATCGACGGAGGAGACCCGCCCCTTGCGGATAACATTTTTTAGCTGATTAATACCCATCAAGGCACCTCCTAACCTCAAGCGACACGCCATAGCCACTGCCCACGCTGTGCTGAGCTGACGTGATAAGATACTTTCCATCAAAGGCCCCAAAGCCTAAGAGCTGTACGGTGAGCGTCGAGAGGAGACGGAAGTCGCCAAAAAGGTCAATTGTTCCGGTCACTCCTTCCCGGTTCTTTTCGCGCAGGCGGCGCTTTGCAAGCTTTCCCGCCTCGGCGATGCTGCTGACCTGCTCATGGACCTGCAACGTCTTTCCGGTCTTGCGGTTAGGGTCAGTAAAGGTCGCCTCGATAGGGTCCTTTTTTTTGCTGTCCTTATAGGAGACCCGGCAAGCTCTGTAGGTGTCCCTGACCTTGTCCTTTATTTCAGCCCCGAGGATCCGGTCGATATAGACCATCCCGTCCTGCGGCGTGTAGGCCGTCCCAGGTCTAACGATGGTGATTTTGGCGTCAGCTTTTTCATAGTCCACCTCGTCAAAAAGGTGGAGCTTATCCTTGTACAGCTTGATGGCCACGCCGTTATCACCGCAAAGGCGTCTAAGAAACACCAGGCCTGACTCGTCGGACTGTTCGGCTCGGTCGATGACTGGGTCATCCGGTGCCGTATAGTCAAGGGTCAACCCCGCCCCCGTCGCAAGGTCCTTAGCGATGGTACTAAGCTTGGCCTTTTCCCAAGAGCGGGAGTGCTCCTCACCCCGGAGTTTGTTGTTATCTGGGATGGATACGGCCCTGATTGTGACCTCTGACGGGGACCACTTGGTGGATATCTCGTCGATTTCAAATTTCCCCAGGTCCAGGGTCTGCCCGGGGTCCAGCATCCCGTCCCACGCTTGCGAGGCGAGCTGGGCGGTAAGGGACGCCCCTTTTTCCGGCAGCCAGTCTCCGGACCAGAGGCCCTCCCTGTCCTCCAGCGTGATGTCAAGGCTGTCCGCCTCCCCGTCCATGTTGTCCGTATAGGACAGGGACTTGAGGTAAGGCAGCAGGTCGCTACTGATGTCCTTATTGTCATATTGGACCGCCGGGACGATCGTCCGGGGCGTCATGTCCGCCTCCAGGGAGGCAGGAGGTTAGTTTTTGGCGGGTCGTATGCGGGCACCTTGACCGTGACCCCGGCCGGCAGCACGACGATGTCTGCAAGGTCCGGGTTAGCCCTTAGTAAGGCAGCGGCGCCGTCCTCGGCCCCGTAGACCTTATAGGCGATGAGGTCCCACATATCGCCCTGCACGGTTTTATAGGTATCAGTCATAAGCCAGCCGCCTCCTCTCGTTTTTAAGCTCCGCCAGCATCCGGCGCAGCTTGACCAGGCTCATCTGCTCCGCAGCCATGACGTCGTCCTTTTGGGCGCCACTGCCGACCGAGATGGTCGGACTGTAGTTGACCACGATGTCGCCGGTGCCTCCCTGCTTGCTGGACATGACGCCCAACCGGCGTCCGGTCTCGGCCCACAGACCCAAAGACCGACGGGAGCCGTTGATAGGGATGGCCGCCTCCGCCGAGTCCTCGGCAAAAGACGTCACAAAGGCCCCACGGCCAAAGATACCGCCGGACGCTAGATGCTTCTTAGGCTCGGCGTCCCCGCCGCCCGTAAAGTGACGGGCGATGTTGACCACACCGTCGATGGGGTGGGACAGAAAGTTTTGCAAGGTCCGCCATTTGTCCATTACCCAGTCGACGGCAGACCCAATCTGGCTTTTGATGTACGTGACAAAATCGTCGACCGCCCCCTGCGGGTCATTCCACAAGCGGACGAAAAACGCCCTGACCTGCTCCCAATGGGCGCAGACCCAGGACACCGCCGCCACAAGCCAGCCAATCGGGCCTGTCACAAACATCAACACCCGGGCCGTCGGACTTTTCCACAAATTCGTGAAAAAGACCCTGACCTTGTCCCAATTTTTGTACACGACATAGGCCACCGCCGCAAGGGCAAGGACCGCAAGGATAACGTGGCCGATAGGACTTGTGAGCAAGGTAAAGCCCGTGCTCATGACCTTTTGCCCCGCCGCAAGGACTTTTTGGGCGGCCGCCAGCTGTCTGAGATTCCGGGCGTATACTGGGAGCTGGGCAAAAATCCTAAACCCGGTGCGCAGGCCGCTAAAGGCTGCTGTCATACCCGTCGCCGCAATCCTCCAGGCATAGCCCGCCGCAACCAGACCGGTGACGGCACCTGCCACGGAGACAGCGGCCGTGACCACCCTAGGATGCTGGGTGGCAAACCAGCCAAGCGACTGCGCCGCCCCACCAAAAGCCTTTGCTAACGGTGGGATGATCGGCAGCAGGACGTTTCCCAGGGCCACCTTGGCCGAATGGGCGGCGTTTCTCATGAGCTGGAGACTTGCCTCTGTGGTTTTGATTCTTTCCTGGTACTCTTTTTCCATGGACCCGCTGTACTTTTCCGCATCGGCGACCTTGTCAAGGTTTTCCTTGAGCTTGTCGAGGTTGGAAAGCAGCGGGGCGATGGCCGCGATGGACTCCTTACCAAAGAGATTTTTGAGGACTGCCGCCTGCTGGGAGCTGTCCAGCTGCTTAACGCGTTGCAGCACGTCCAGGATGGTCCCCTTGGAGTCCGTCTGCATCGCCTTGGACACCTCCTCAGCGCTTAAGCCCAGCTGGGCAAAGGCAGCGGCTTGTTTTTTAGTGGCCGCCTGCCCAGAAGTCAGTCCGAGGATTAGGTTTTTGATGCCCGTCGCGGCGATCTCGGACTCGATACCTGCGCCGACAATGGATGCGCCCATGGCGGCGATTGCGCCGGAGGCCACACCACCGACGGCACCAAGTGGCCCAATACGGGTCACAACGTCAGATATCTTGGGCGCGCTAGCGGAGGTCGTATTGCCGAGGTAGTTGACCTTATCGGCAAGGGAGTTGACCTCTTGCTGGTCCATCTTAAAGGCTGTCCGCCACTTGGCCATCATATCGCCGGCCTGTTCGGCCGTGATATCAAAGGCGATGCCCATCTTAGCGGCGCTCTCCGCAAATCCGGTCAGCTCGTTTTTAGCGATGCCGGCCTGCCCGGCTGCGGCTACAATTTTACCCAGACCATTAGCAGACATCGGGATGCGAGTACTGAGCTCCAGGATGTCAGAGGACATCATTTTAAACTGCTGCGGGGTGTCAAAGTCGACAACTTTACGGACGTCTGCCATGGTGCTTTCAAACTCCATAGCGGCCCCAATTGGCGCCATAAAAGTGTCCGCTACGTTTCTCACGGCATAGCTAAACGTAATGGCGTCGTTAATGCTGTTGCGAAAAGCCCTGTATCGGGCGGCGCCCAGTTGTGAGTTAACCTTGCCATTCTGCCCGGACAGCGACCGCATGGCATTTTGGTAGGCGGTGCTGTTAATGACGCCCTTGTCAAAGGCACTCTGGACCGCCCGCCCTGTCTTATCCAGGGACCGCAGCTTGTTCTCCAAGTTGGTGATCTGCAAAGCAGACTGGCTCATCGACGACCGAAAGGTCGAAGAGATAGCAGCCCCGATGGTGAATAAAAACTCGTAAGATCTGCCGGCCATTAGCTCTCTCCTTTCCCGTCCGGCTGCCTGCCTGACGCGGCATCATCCATGTCGGCCACCGTCGTGGCCCAGTCCATAAGCTCAGCTGGCTGCAGGGATAAGTAGTAGGTCACTGGCGTGTAGGTCGACATGGCAAGCGCCAGCGCCAGTTTACGGATGGCCAAAATATCATCAAATCGGCGGAAGCCTAGTCGAGTAAAAAACGGCCTACCTCCAGCGTCATGGCTGTAAAGGCCTTAGCCGGGAGCGCCACGACGTCGTCGTAGGGTACGCCTAGCACTTTAGAGGCCACGAGAGCCTGATAGGTCATTGACAGGGCAAGGGAGGGCGTGGTATCGCCCATATCCCTTGCATGCTTTTCAGCGCTTAAAAGTTCCATTCCAGTGATTTTGTCAAAGTCAAGGTCAACCTTGCTGACCTTCTTCCCACCTAGCGTGACGGGTTTTGCAAAAGTAACAGTGACCATTTTTTATCCCCCTATCACAGACCGAGGGCATCGCGGACGTCTGCAAGGTAGTCCGTGCCGTCGATTTTTGAGATAAAATTATACTTATCGATTTCCACTTTTGTGGCCCCGTCGATGTCAATCTTGATATAGTTGACCTCGAGGTGGACCGTTGTGTCCGTAGGCTTCCCCGGATCGGCCTTACCAAGTTCATAGCCCTTAGGCACACCACGGGCGATAACCTTGACGGGGCGGACGCGATAAGCGCCGGTGCCGGAGTCGTAGACCTGGGACGCCGCCCGGAAGTCAAGCGTCTTGGACGTCTGGCTTGCAAGGACCGCAGACTCTGGGGAAAGGTCGCGGAATTTCACGGTCATATCCATCGATTTGTAATGGCCCAGGACCGGGTCGTCGATTTCGCCGGCCACCCCCGCGCCCTTGACCGTATCGGTCATAGGCTCGAGCTTTGGCAGGTCAACATCGGCGATGCCGATTAAATCGGTGCCGTTGTTATATACGCGGCAGTTAATGAGTTTTTGTGGGATGTTCATGTGCTACAACCCCCTTATACATTAGCAAATAAATTAGTAAAGTAGTCCACGTCGTATTCCAGAACGAAGTCCAGTTCACGGGCCGGAGTAGGCGGCGTGACTAGGATGTGGAATTTGACCTTACCATCCGCCAGACTCGTCGTCGGGTTTTCATCGGTGCGAAATTCAATGCGCCCGCCGAGTATGGCCCCCTGGGCCTGCAGCCCGTTGAGCCAGATGTTGACACTGTCAACCACCGTCTGGATAAGACGCTTATTGATGGGACCATCGACCTTAGCCCAGTAGGTTTGTACAATCTTGGTGTCAATCCAGTTAAACATCCGGCGGACCGGGATAAAGGAGTCTTTAGGGTCCGTGGTCGCCGGGTAGCAGCCTGTCCGGTTGCCCCAGACTTTCCATCCGCCGATAAAGTTAAGACCGGTCACAACGCCCTGCCCGTTAAGATATTCAGCGAGGTCCGGGCCGAGAACGACTTCGGTTCCGTCGGCTAAGCAAAGCCCGTTAGCTTGCATGCTGTGATTAGAGGGGGAAACATAAGGGACGTCATCATTGGCGCTATCCGCCGTCAGCGCTGCGCCAAGGACTTGGAGCGACATGTGGATGACTCGATTGTCCAGACGCGTCATTGGCCAGCAGACAACCTGGTTTTTCCCGGTGTAGCTGTTAGCTTCCTTCCACGTTGGAACGTCGCTATACTTGCGGACCTGGTCTGTCGGTACATCGCACAGGCACTGTGCCTGGAAATGAGAGTTGATATTAGCCGCTTTCGCCGCCATCACTGCAGCTACAGACGGTTTTTCAGCCCACCCCGGGGCCAGAACAAACCCAGGTACTAGCCGCGTCAGGGGGAACACCTGGTTCAGGGTTTCAAGGCCCTCATAAGCCCCCGTTTCGACGTCGACGCCACCGATGATATCGTCTTCCTTGACTGCGCTAGCATCCAGGGCATCGTAGGACACAAAGACCTTAGTACTAGACGCCAGCTTTCCATCCTTTAACGCCGTAATGACAAGATTATTAGTATCGTCATGATCGACGGTATAATCCACGTCTTCTTTAAGCGGTTCGCCAGCCGCTGAAGTCTTTACTTTGAGCGTGCTTGCCAGGACCGCATCAGTTAGGACCGTACGACCACTGGTCAGCGCTTTTTCAGTATCCGTAGCACTCGTTTTGTGCTTCTTTGGGTTCAGTACGTTAACAAAGATGACCGGGCCACGTGCAAAGAGGCTAAATAGTGTGTACATTGCCTCGCAGAGGGTATACTGTTTCCAGTCATCACTATAGCCAAAATATTCGACAGCCTCGGCATAGCTATAGCAAAGCTGCGGCCGATTGACCTCAGCGGGATTGGCGGCGAGGTGCAGTGGGGCCGTACCAAAAATAACCGGAAGCCCTGCGTAGGCCTCCGTCATCGGAACGACACTAGTCGGCACCTCCGACATGAAAACGCCGTGTTTATAAGCCATGAATTAAACCTCCCTTGCTTTTTTCATAAAAATCGATAGGGGCGTCCCTTTTTTAGCGGCCTCCCTGCAAGAGGCGGCAAAGTCAGCTACCGGAACAAAAAGGTTGTCAAACCAAGGATGCTCCAGGCAGAGCTGCTTAACCTGTGCTGGATAGCCTCCGATAAAGACTGTCCCATGAAAAAGTCGACCCTTGGAGAGGGTCGGCCCAATATAGATAAGTCGTTCTTTTTTTGCCTTTTTAATCAATTTTGTTCACCCCCAAAACTCAGGCTGACCAATCGTATAGGTGGCCGTGATGCGGCCCTGCCACTGCGGGTAGGGCTGCTGCGTTGCAATCTCCCCGGTCATGGGCAGCTGCAGACTATATCGGCCAGCGATGATACGGTGGGCCAGCAGATGCTGGCGGACGTGCTCCATCAGGTTAGCGAGCTGATGGACGTCCGTGTCATCATAGATGCTAAAGCCCAGCTCCACGTCCGCCGTGCTGTAGCGGTCCGGGCTGTCAGAGTCGGTCCACTTGGTCACAAGACAGTGGATGTATGAGTCCATTTCGTCCGGCTGCTCCCGCACGGGCGGAAAGCCTGCGTACACTGAAAGGTCGTGCTGACCGCTGGGCTGGTCAGTCCAATAGTCCTTGACGGCCTGCTGGACCTCGTCCCGCAAGGCTTCCATTAAACTCCAAAGTACCATATTTTACCCACCTTTCGACGCGGCCTTATGGGCTGCACGCCACACGCGGAAGTCGACCTCATGGAGAAAGGTCTGCGCCATATAGCGCTCCGCTTCCTGTTCGACACTTGTAAAAACCTGCGGCTTTTCGACCATCTGTGGCACGGAAGGGCCCGCAGGCGTCTTTAGCGGGTAGCGAGTGGGCTGGCGGCGGTGCATCAGCCCGGAATATCCGCTCGGAAAATCGTTCCGGAAGAGGCCCTTAACGGGCTTAAGCGGGGAACTCTTTTTGACACGGACCTTAACCGGAAGGCGTTTCCTTGAAAAGGTGACCTGGAATCCAGCCAGCTTGACGGACTTACCTGTGGCTCTAACCGCCGCCACAAGATTCCCACCCTTTGGTGCTTCCACGGTCAACGCCGCCTTAACGTAGGAGGACTTGACCTGGTAGACCTTACGTGTGTTAATAGCAATCAGCTTTTTGGTCTTTGTGATGGTCCGCCGCAAGGTCGTCCGGGCCGCCGCATACACTAGCTTGGGCGTCTGTCGGTAGACCTCTGCGATATGCAGCCGGTCGACGTCCGGGATTTTGACTTGTATCATCGTGTGTTAGCCACAAGCACCAGCGTCACAATCCCAAGGTCAATCTTGGATTCAGCGCATAAGTACAGTGTCCCATCGACCCAAACCTTTTGACCGTATACGGGGACCTTGTCGAGGTCCTCGGTCTTACAGTGCACCTGGACGTGGCTCCCGTATAGGTCATAGTACTGCTTAGTCTCAAGGACGGACCCGGTACTATACTCAGCGTCCGCGCTGACCTGCTGGACGATGCTGATGCAGTCCTTCCCATTGATTTTGTGGATTTCCGCAAATTCTTCCGGACACAGAAAGACGTCCCGGTCCGCCGCTAACGTGTCGCGAAACTTCATTTTCTGCGCTTCCGCAAGGATGCCGTGTCTGGCTTCGGAAGCTCCGCGTCGGTGGATTCCGGTTCTTCCGCCTTAGCTCCCTCGGCTTCCTGGGCCGCTTCCGGGGCTTCTGCCGGTTCCGGTTCTTCTGCTACCACATATCGGATGGCCGTCCCCGCCTTGATGAGTTCGGTGGCAACATCCTTAGGCAGGTCCACGGGGCCGTCAGCCTGACCGTGGAGCCGCTTATGGATACTGACATATCCTTTCAGGATGGTAACTTTCATGATGCGTCCCTCCTCACTTGGTGTGGATGCAGGCCCAGTCGTCGACGCTTTCCGGCGCCAGGAGGACTCGAGAGTACATGGTCAGTCTCAGGTTTTGAGCGCTCTTGTCGCCGTTATAATACGGTACAAAGTCAGCGGCGTAGGTGTTAAAGCCCGTCCCCGCATCGTTAAGCAGGTTAACGGCCCCATGGAGCTGACGGCCTCTGCCCGGTACGCCAATAATGACGTCGTCTGCATTGATAAAGGGTTTAACTTTTCCGTCGTCGTCGGTGTAGGACTCGGCGTAAGTGTAGACTTCCAGGTTGAGGGCGGGGATACGGCCCACAAACATCACCTGCGGGCTTACGATCCGCGGAGCAAAGTTAAACATGGACAGATTTTGGACGGAGGGGATGCCCATCCATTTCATTATCTGATCATTGTTAAACATGTACTCGGCGACGTTTTTTCCGCAGATCATCACGGTTGGCACCATCCCAGCGTTTTCCTGGATCAAACTAGACGCATTTTTGATATCGTCAAAGATCGTGGCCCCTGCCTGATCCCACTTTGTGGTCGGCGTGATGGCCTGAGTCCACCCAGTGTCTAAGGTGTCAATCAGTTGGACTTTTCCGTCGTCGGCATAGCCCTTGATCTCGCACTTGCCCGTGGTCAGCAGGTCGGCTGCCATTTTGTTAAGTCGGTTGTAGATCATGCCCTGCAGGTCAACAAGGTCACGGGCCAAAGTTTCGTTGGCGCGCTGAGACCCGCTCAGAGTGCTGTATACGCTTTCACCAGCTCCACGGGACTCAAGGTCTTCCGCGGAGAGTTCCCGGTAAGGGGCCAGCATGGGCGGCTTATAAAAGTTGGAGTCAAAGGTTTCTCGTTTCATGGCCACACCGCTCGCGCCACGGACCACAAACGGTGCCAGTCGGCGACCACGCTTAGAAAAGTCAACTTGGATGACGGACTGGGTGGCGCAAATCGGCTTCTTGGGGAAAAAGGTGTCCACCAGCATGGTAGCAGGCGGTTTGATACGTTCGACAACGCCCATAAGGGAGATGGTATCTCTAAGTTCAATACTCATTTTTAGTGCCTCCTTAGTAGCTTACAGAGCAGTGGCAAGATAAATGCCCGCACCGCGCAGTTCTTCTTCGTGACTGTCGACAGTGTCGCTGTCGGCTGCGATAAGTTTGTCGGCAAAAAATCGACCAGATACGTATGCGGTGACGACGGTGGCCTTATCATCAACGTCGTTAGCCACAATGGCCGTTGCCTGTCCGCCTTTAGCCGTTGCGGCGGCCTTTCCGGCCGTAATGGTCAGCAGGGTACCGCGCTTAAGAGCCGTACCTACCGTGATTTCATAGTTTTTAGTGACGACCGGGATTTCCGGACCCGCGATTAACGCGTCACACTGGGACGTTAGTTTTTCATAGATTGCCATAAGATATCCCCCTTTCGCTTAGCCCTTGATAGCGTTTGCAAACGCCACCACTTCATCAATATCTTTTTGCTTGGCCTTGGCTTCTTGGGCTGCCTTATCAGCCCCATCAAGTGTGCCGGGCTGCACGTCTGCCGCCCCGGATTCCTTCTGGTCGGTGATAAGGGCCTTGATAGCCGCAAGGGCTTCCCCTTCCGGCGCTTTCGTTGCCTTAATGGCGGCCACAAAGGCGGTCAGTTCTTCCGCAGTGGTCTTTCCCTGCTTAGCCACGTCAACAATAGCATCGACGTAGGGATTCTGCTCGGTTCCCTTGAGCTTATCTAAGGCCAAGATTCTTGCCTGTTCGGCAGTAGCGGCGGCCTTTGCGGCCGTCTGTTCGGCTTCTCCCGGCTTGGCCATGCCGAGGAGGTCACGAATACTTGCTAAAATTTCGTTTGCTTTATCCATTTTTTCCTCTCCTTTTTTCCGGCGCGCGTTGATGCGGTCCACGATGTTTTGCTGGTTTTTCCGGATACTGGGCATCCGGCAGCCATTGATGGCTACCACACCGTTCGTCAAGCTGGCGGCGACGGAGTAGTCGTCAATTTCGTCGACAAAGCCATAGTCATAGGCCTCTTGGGCCGTCAGCCAGGTCTCGTCATCAAGCATCCGGACAATGTCGTCCTCTGTCGCCTTTTCGCCGCATTTTGCAGTGTAGACGTTAATCATGGTCTGCCGGATGGCTTCCAGCTGCCCCGCAGCGGCCTTAAGCTCTTCTTGCCCGACGTTTTCCACATAGGACAGCCGCGGATTGTGGATCATATATAGCGCTTGGACCGGCATGATAAGCTTATCTGCCGCACTCGCCACAAGTGTAGCCGCGCTCGCGCACAGGCCATCAATGTGCCCCGTAATGTGGCCTTTGTAATTTTTAAGCAGGGAAAACATCGCCTGCGCCTGAAAGACTTCCCCACCCGGGGAGTTGATGCGCAAGACAACGTCCGCGCCGTTAAGCGCTTTAAGGGCACGGGCAAATTCGGTGGCCGACCGTTCCGGGGCATCCGGATTCCACAGCCGGATATAGTCCGCGCCGGACGTGATTTCGCCGTAAAGTTCAATTTCTGCAGGGGCGTTGCCCGCCGCATTTCGGACTTTCCAGTAAGTTTGATTACTCATTCTCTTCTCCACCTCCTTCCTTGCCCGCTAAAACCGCGGGAGTTCCCATAGAAAGCCCCATCCGTTCGATGAGGGACTTTTCATAGGCTAGCTGCTCGAGGTTTTCCTCCAGGTCGCTGCCCGTCATCTCGGCAGCTTCCCTCTCGCGTGTGGACAGCCCATACTCGACCCTCAGCGCTGACCCGTTGACATCCCTCTGCGGATCAAGGATGGACATGGTCGGACCAAACCAGTCAGCGGTGCACCAGGCTTTTCGCTTAACCGGGTCCTCAAAAAAGCCCGGAGCCTCGATGCGTCCAATGGCGATGGCCTCCACAAGCCATTGTTCGTAGATTGGTTGACAAAAATCAGCGGAAAACCACTTCCGACGGGTCTTAAACTCATCCTGGGCTTGCAATAGCGCCGCCCGAGAGGCACTGTACGAACGGTTAAAATTCTTAAACAAAACCTCGTACGGGAGATTAAGCGCCGCAGCCACGCCTTTCTCCAGGTGGGTCATATATACGTCATAGACAGACTGGGTCTGGGCGCTGTCAACGGTCTTGACGTCAACACCTCGGGGCAGGGAGTTCAGCGTGCCCGGCCCTAAATGATAACGGGCTGGGTCCACCACGGGGTCCGACTCCCCGTCGTGCTGACGGACAAACGGGTCCGGAAGGATGTTGTCAACGGTGTTGCTGGGGCTGGTGTTGGTAAAAAATACGGACAGAAAGCTGCGGATAATTGCGCTTGTGAGTTCCGCATCGCAGTATCGCCCAATCTGTTTTAGGTTTTCAAGCACGGGCGCCAGATACGGGACTCCCCGATACTGTTCGGCCCTCGTATCATGGCAGACCTGCAGGACGTTTGGTAGGCCCGTCCGACGGCCAAAGGCCTCGATACGGGTCCACTGGTCTAGCCTGTTGGTGTCAACCGGATCGCCGGGGACCTTATTGCAGACCCAAAAGGCGACCAGACTCCCGTCCCGGTCAACCTCAATCCCGTTAACAATGTGGTTGCCGTTTGCGGGGTTGATATCATCAACCCCAAAATTGACCCCCGCTGGGATGGTGACTGTACCGTCCCGAGGATTACTGACCCTGTTGGACTCTAGTATCTGGAGCCTCAATGTGTACGGATTATATGGGCTGGCCTTTCGGCGGAACACGACGAAACTGTCGCCATCAGTAAGATATGCAGCATACGCGATGTTTTGCAAATCGAAAAAGTTGTTCCGCCGATAAAAGTCGCAGTCCTTGGAATCGGCCCACAGGTTAAACTCTCTAGTGACCTTCCGCTCCCACTGCCTGGCCTCGTCAGCTGTTAATCCCAGGTACTTATAAGGGAGCCTCGGGAAGAGCCTGAGGCCGGCACCAACGGTTCTCATCACGCTCGTCACGATTGCAGCCGCCCCGATAGGGGAGTTGGTCGCAAGATCAGCGGCCCGACTCCTTAAGAGGGGCAGGTTAATATCGATATCGCTCTTGGCTGACAAGCGCTGAGGACGCCAAGAACGAAGGGAATCCTTATGGGTGGACGCGCCACCCTCGGAATACCCGGACGCCCTAACTGCGGGTGCCCGGATTTTAGAGACGGCTAGTTTTTTTCGTTTTCGCATGTCGCAGCACCCCCTAGTCCATCAGCACGACCCGGCGAGCGTTTCCGGCGTGCCCTGAGGTATCTGTATCGTCTAGGGTCGCCCCAGCGGCTACAAGGTCATCAATGGCCGCCCGGATGGTGGCCAAGTTTGCCCGGGTCAGGGTCCTATTGCCAATCGTATAGGACTGCCCCGCCAAAACGGCCGTTTCGGCCTGGAGATAAAGCCGGAGTCGATCGTTATTGATTTTGTTCATTTCTCTCACCTACTCCTACTAAAAAAGGACGGTGACGGCCGTCCTCACCAGATATGGGTGTTAATGCTTACCGCGATAGGTTTTTTTGCCGGATTCGGTCTTTCCACAGGTTCCGGTGTCCGTTCCACTGGCTCTTCCCCCGTCTGCATGGCCTTGAGCTTATCCCAGTCGATATTAAGGCTCTTCATGGCCGCCAGATTATAGTTCCTGAGGTCAAGCGGTTCGTTCCGTACGTTCCCGACGGGTTCCCAAACCTCTTGATAGACCCCATTCTTTTTGACGACTTTCCGATGTTCCGATATAAGCCCTTTCATGTAAACCCCGTCATATCCACGGTTGTCCATGACCTCAGGCTCGTCAAGTGGGAAATGAAAGTATAGTGGCCCCGGTTTTTCAACGGTTAACCGATTCATGATCGTCTGCTTTCCCTCGTTGACCCCGATAGGCTGGATTGGGATGTTGTCCTTCGTTTTACCGAGTTTTTGGTAAACCAGGGGAATCCCGACGCCAGGTTTTCCGTAGATAGGAATCCGTTGCAGATGCCGGTGCCTGTAGCAATAATCGTCGACACTAGTCGTATAGTGACCGCCGCGGTCAATAAAAGTCCGGGCCACCATAAGACTCGTGCCGTCTTTATAGTGATAGGGCTTATCAAGGGCAAGGTCAAGGAGCTTCCAAGTGGCCGCTTGGTCCGGCCTGCCGAGGATCATCCCTTTTTTGATGCCCCAGCATTCCTCACCGACGCCCCACCCGCAGATTTCATACTCCAGCCGATTGTCCTGCGTGTCCACTGCTGCGGTCAGCAGCAGCACGTCGTCCGGCAGCTCGGCGCCATACTTTTCGCGCCGTTGCAGCAAAAAGTCGTTATTATCAAAAGCCCCCGTGGCCTTGTACGACTCACCAAATCGGGTGTTCACCACGACCTTCTCCCGGTCGGGGTCCCCCTTGGCCTCAAGCCATTCCCTCATGATATCGGGCCAGGTGATCCAGGGCGAACTAAAAGCATTAAGCGAAAATGACCGGATGCCATTTTTCAGGGCCATCTCGTTATGCAAAACGTATTTTTGCGGGGCGGCCTTCATTTCCCGCTCGTCAAACTCAAACCCACAGTCCGGACAGTGCCACTTCACAGATTTGACGACATAGGTCCGCTGCCCGTTAACAACAGCGCCTTTTTCAGCATCGACGTTCATTTCCTCGACCCGAAGTTTGTGGTACCCGCCGCAATTTGGGCATCGATGCTGCCACTCCTCACAAGTCCCTCGGGCGTACTCCGCATCAATGCGGCTTGCACCTTCTAGTGTGGGCGTAGAAAAAAGTCCCATGACATAGTTCCAAAAAGTGGTCATACGCTTGGACGCTAGGTCCACCGGGTCACCTTCCGTGCCCGCAGAGACGGGAAACCGGTCCACCTCATCGCAGAGGAGGACACGGATTGGTCTTGACGCCAGCCCGGAGGGGCTGTTAGCCCCACACATGATAAGCCGCCCGCCCGGAAATAGCTTGGACAGGATGGTGTTGGAGGAGTCACGGCTCTTGGCGTCACTGAATAGGTCCCGCAGGACCGGCGTGTCCCGGACCATCGGCACGATACGGGACTTGGAGTAGTCCTGAGCCATATCGATGGTCGGTTGTAGCATCATAATGGCGCAAGGATCGAGATGGGCGTATCGGCCGATAACGTTATTCATAATGTCAGACTTCCCGATCTGAGCACAGCTCTTCACCACGACCCGGTGGATGCCGGGTTGGGTAAAGGCGTCCATGATTTCTTTCTGATACGGCGCGCGGCTCGTCCGCCACCGCCCTGGCTCAGCTGACATGCTGGAAAGCATCCGGTAGGTATCCGCCCACTCGGACACGGGCGTCTTGGGAAGAGGCTTAACCGCATGGTCCAGGACGTACCGGAAAAGGTCATCAGCTGTCTTCATCGGCTTCCCCCTTCTCCGCAACATCGGCGTCAAGAAACATCTTAGGGTCGTATCCTGCTACGTCGGACAGTCTGTCTTCGATTTCCCTGGTCAATGAAAGATATATTTCTTCTTTGGGCTGCCCCTCCAGCTGGGGTGCCAGCTTGAACGGGATACCGAGGAGCTGGGCCCGCAAAGTAGCGTAAAGCTCTGTCATGACGTATTCAACGGTCCTCGCGTCGTATACGGACCCTTGCAGCTTAGCGAGCTTAAGCTCTGAGATTTCCCGTTTGGTCCTCTCGTGTCTCGCCCGTTCAAGGTTAAGGTCCAGATCATCGCCCGCCTCGGACCCACCGTCAGCGAGGGCCCGTGATTTATAAAAGTTTTTCAGACTTTCAACGACCCGGACGCTGCCGTTTGCGGCCTTGATGACGACGCCGTCCTCGATGAGCTGGTGGACCCGCGGTTGGGTCAGACCGAGGAGTTTTGCCATCTCCGTCTGCGTTGTCGTGAGCTCGCTTAGCCCTTTTGAGATTTTCATGCGTCATCACCTCCCGGCAGCCCCCTATCAATAAGGGCCAAAAAATTGCGAAATCTAAACCGTTTTTGCGCCTCAAATTGAGCCTCGGCATTTTATTTCCCGTAGAAGAACCTACCGAAAGTAAGGGGCCACCACGGCCCCCACTCAAAGGAAAAACAGGTGACCGTTTGCCCTCGAAGGCAGCTTGACGCCGCACTCACCGGTGACGGCAAAGGGGCAGAAGCGCTGACCGGTTGTCAGTATCGTGTGCTCGATGGCAGCGGACCTGCCCGGTTGCGGGCAATCAAAAAGCCGCCTGGCCAAAACGGTCAAGCGGCTCATCCAAAGGAGGTGCCCAACAATGCCCGGTTGATGTCGTCCCATCGTCCCGCACTGCTTACAGCATACACTATATCATATGTCCTATGTGACTTACCATGACTTTTACTACCATCTACTTACAGCCTCTACAGAAATTTTCAAGGAAACCGGGATGCCGGGATTTCATGTTTTTTTGAAAGGCCCCCAGTGCATTTTGTCGGACCCGCCATATTTGTCGCAGGCCGATGTCTAGATGGTCGGCCACGGCTTCCCACGGCCGCCCTAGGATATAGTGCTCAGTCAGCACCGCCCGAAATTTAGAAGAAACCAGCTCCGCAAGAAAACGCTTGGCCTCCTCGCGTTGCTTGATATAGCGGTCCCACTCTGCATTGAGTTCTGCCTCACACTCAATCAAGCGGCCAATCCGGTCAGCAATATCGGACGGCTCACCACCGTCCACGTGTTCCCGGCTTGCGTCCATTGACTGCATCCGCAGCATATCGGCCCGCGCTTTTTCAAGCTCCGCCTCCAAACGGCGAATGTCATACTCAAGGGACCCAATGTGACTCAGGTATTCTTCCGCTGTCATTTTTCGCCTCCCATTGACGCCAGGGCTTTGGCCCTTGTAGCGTACCAAGTTTTGACCCGCTCCGGATGATAGGTGCTGTCTGACTCCAGCGCTACCCCCCACAGTCCGTGTCGGACGTCCCGATAGAGGACGCAGCCATTTGCTAAGCGGTAGCAGTAAAAACTGATGTCCAGCTCAATCGGCCTTTTCATTTTTTTGCTCCAGATAGCGGATCATCATATCGATATAGCGCCGAATTTTCTTAAGGTCCTCGACTCCATTTTTAAGCGGGTATCGGTAAAAGTATCCAAAAATCGAATACTCAAACGCCGCCAAGACCGGATCTTTTTGCCGCTTAATAAATTCAATGGCCATGTCCACGCATTCCTGACCCCTAAAAAGATAGTGGCTTGGCCGATTAATCATATCTTCTTTTTTCAACTCTTTATCCATTTTTTGGTGTCCTCCATTTTTTGATACGTGCTTTTAGCGACTCCAATACTTTTTCCTGGGACGCGTCTTTGTCACCCAAGGCATCCACTAGGTCCTCGTCACGGGTCCCTGTGCAGATAAGCTGGTGGATGATAACGGGCTCTGTCTGTCCCTGCCGGTGCAATCTTTTATTGGCCTGTTGATAAAGTTCCAAGGACCAAGTGAGTCCAAACCAAATGATATGGTGGCCCCCGTCCTGCAGGTTAAGTCCATAGGCCGTGCTGGCGGGGTGGGCCAAGAGGATGTCAATCTTACCGGCGTTCCAATCCAGCTCCTCTGCGGCCCCCTGAAAGACTCGGACCCGCAGCTTGCTTTTCTCCAGTGCCTTAAGCAGGCGGTCCCGGTCGTGCTGGAAGCCGTAAAAGACCAGGGCGTGCTGCCCATGCAGCTGTTCGACGACTTCCATAAAAGCCTCAATCTTGCAGTCATGGACCGTATGGACTTCATGCTCTTCGTCATAAACGGCCCCGTTTGCCAATTGCTGCAGCTTGTTTGATAAGGCGGCTGCGCTTGCCACGTCAAGGTCTCCCTCAGGCAGCTGCAAGACCATGGTTTTTTCCAGCTCATCGTAGGCCTTCCGGGCTTTCCCGTCAAGCTCGACGGGCACGTCTTCCACGATGCAGTCCGGAAGCTGCAGATAGTCGGACGCTTTCATACTCACGCAGATATCGCTGATTTTCTGCAGGACCGCTTCGGCGGCCCCGTCCTTTGGGTCGTAATCGTATATCTGGTCACGGCTCCGCCTTCCCGGATTAAAGTATCGCTCTCGGAAATGCGTAAAGTAACGCCCCAGGCGGTCGCCCCGGTCCAGCAAAAAGATCTGACTCCAGAGGTCCAGCAGGCCGTTAGGCGATGGGGTCCCCGTCAGCTCCACAATCCGACTGATGTGTGTCCGGATGGACGCCAGCGATTTAAAGCGCTTGGCACTGTGATTTTTAAAACTCGATGACTCGTCAATGACGACCATGTCAAAGGGCCAGTCGTTTTTATAAAAGTCAACCAGCCATGTCACATTTTCCCTGTTGATGATATATAGGTCAGCCGGCTTTAAGAGGGCTTTGATACGCTTTTGCAGCCCTCCCAAGACGGTCGCAAACCGCAGATGTTTGAGGTTTTCCCACTTACCGGCCTCCCACTGCCAGGTCGCCTCGGCCACCTTTTTAGGGGCGATGACAAGGACTTTTTGGACCTGGAAGCGCCCGTATTTAAGCTCGTTAACTGCGGACAGTGTGATGGCCGTCTTACCAAGCCCCATGTCAAGGAAAAGCCCCACCGCCGGGTGGGTGAGTATGGCGTCGATACAGTACCGTTGGTACGGGTGAGGATTAAAGTTCATTCTGCCCCCTCCTCCCATCCAAAAACTTATCCACGTCGGCATCCCCGTACAGGACGTGGACTTTGCAGCCAAGGCCCCGCAGCCGCTTAATCTGCACCTCCTGGATAGGGCTTACCCGACCCACCTCGGTCTTAAGCTCGACAAACTCGATATCGCCCCCCGGCCAGATGACCATCCTGTCGGGCACCCCGACATTTCCGGGGGACACCCATTTGTATGCCCGGCCGCCCAGACTTCTTACGGCCTTCACCAACCGGGCTTCCACGTCTTTCTCTCTTTTGAACATTTATGCACCTTCTTTGCATATTTACGCACTCCATTAGACCCCCCGTACCCAATGTACCCAACGATTCCTATATTTACCCAAAAGTAAGGCTGTAGGGATACGTATACCCGTATTTTCTTACTTTTGATATATGTTATATATGTTTGGGTACATTGGGTACATTAGCCGTAAGGCTAGTTGTCATGCGGGTTTAGCCGTACCCAAAGGGCGTACCCTTAGAAAAAGTTTGGGTACACCCCCGACTGGGGCTAACCGGGCCCCCGGTAACGTTTGGGTACACACCTTGGGATGTATAATGTTTCATGATTTCCGTTCAAAGCCTCGTTGGGTCCCACAGTATCCGTATCTCCTCTTATCCTTATTCCGCACCCATCCTGGGATGGTTGATAGGATTTGATTGATTTCAGCAGCTTCACTTCGCCTGAGGTTTTTCGGGTCGCCCCCGAAGCACTCGCACCACACTTCCAAGGCGCAGACTTTCTCCCGGTGGACCGTCTCCAGGCCATCGTCGACGGCGGTTCCTGCCCAGTACATCCTTCGGGCCGCTAGGCCCATGGCGCCGTAGTTGATGGGCACCTGCTTTTCCACAAAGTCTTGGATAAGGCCTTCCTTGACACTGTCCTCCCGGTGTTGGGACTGCGCCTGCTTGGCCAGACCGTCAAGTTCCGGGGTGTCCATATATAAGGGCTCCCCGTTTCGCCACAGCTCCACGGCTTCAGCCCACAGCTGGTCGACGTCCTCGGGCAGCTCACGCCAGCTGTTTTTGCGGGGGCACCGGACCCCGACGTCAACCGGCCAAAAGCGCCGGCTCCCCGTTGGGTCCTTTAAAAAATCGTGATTGTTGCAGGTGCCAAAAAACACACCTTTCCGTGGGTATCTCCCTGTGTGGCGTCCATAGGGCTGACGGTAGACATCGTCGCAGCGGCTCAAAAACTGCTTGATGACGTCGTCCTCACTTTTGTTATATCCGGTCATTTCGCCGATTTCATTGATCCAGATGCCTTGGATCATTTCTGCGGCTTCCTTCCCTTTGAAACTTTGGAGGCTGTCACTGTACCAGGTTTTACCGATGGTCTTTAAAAAGGTCGTCTTGCCGAGTCCCTGAGGCCCCACAAAAACGGGGACATAGTCGTACTTGCAGCCAGGCATTTCCACGCGGGCGACGGCAGCGGCAAAGCTCTTCCGGGCCACCGCCCTGATATAAGGGCTGTCCTCGGCCCCCAGATAGTCAATCAAGGCGGTTTCTACGCGCGGTATCCCGTCCCAAGTCAGACCGCCCAAGTAGTCCTTGACGTCGTTAAACTTGTGCTGCTCACTGACCAGCATCAGGGCCCCGGAGATTTTATCCCGTCCGGTTATACCAAATCGGGCCTCCAGATACCAGCTCATGCCGGCGTCGTCTGTATCCGTCCACAGCCTTTTTTCGGTGTCCGTGGACCAAGGCAGCTTCCCCAGGGCAAGGCCCCGGGTCGAAAAGTCGTCGATGGCCACTTTGCCTTTCAGCTCTGGGTCGTAGTTAAGGATACGGATGATGTTGTCCATGGTTTTTTTCGGTCGTCCAGTGTTGGTGTCCATCTCCAGTTTGGCGCTGATGACCCAGTCCACGTCGACGTCTTCTTTGCTTTCCTGCTGCGGTTCTGCAGCGTTTGGCTGCAAATCTGCAGCGGCGCCCATGTCGTGAAAGATATTTGCCACTTCCTGGGCCTGTGTCCGATTGAGCTCCACAAGGACCGCTTGGTCCTCCATGGCAAGCCGCTTCATGGCTTGATAGCTCGGCAGTTTATTGACGGGGGTTTCCGGCTTCACGCCTTTGTCCCGGTCCCCAAAAACGTGGATGCGGACAAGGTCAAAAGCGTTGACCAGCTGGTCGCAGCACGGGTCGGTGGCATGGTGGGAGTAAAGAAACTTGCCACTGTCATACAGGACCGCCCCGGCCACCGTCGTGCCGCCAGTATAGGTCAGACGGTCGTCGTGATCCGTCTCCATATAGGCATTGGGCAGGTACTTAGCCAGCGCTCCGGCGATGTCGTATACCCGGCAAAAGGCGCCTACGATGCCCGGCTTTGTCGTCGGGTCCGCCTGCTTGGAGAGGGCTACCTTTGCCTGGAGCTCCTTTCCCGGCACGGTCGGCCATAGGCTGACGTCCCGCCAGTCCTCATACTGCTTTAGGACGCCGTCTGCGCTTGTAAAGGGCCGGTCGTCGGTCGCAAAAACATACTGACTGTCGCGGCTGCAGCTGGGCCAGTACATGAGGCGGGACGCCTCAAAGGTCGTCGGGTCACACAGCTCGATGCCGATGACAGCAGCCAGCCGCCTAGCGATTGGCTCGTACTCGTCGCTCGATACGGTCCGGTCAAGGGGCAGGATGACGCGCAGCCGTGGTCGGTACGGGGCATGGCTGCGTGTGCTGTATACCGCGTAGGCGACGCCCAGGCCGCCGATGCGGCGGACCACGTTGTCAGTCTCACCGGCAGCGATGTTGTCAAGGTCAAGGGTGACTAGGTCCCTGCCGGTGACAGCGGAGGCCTTCCGTCGGGTCCCGTCTAGCGTGCCCCCTACAAAGCCTCCTACGTCCTTCAGGGCGCCTTGTTTGGCCTTGGGCATATGGCTATACTCGTCAAACGTTTCCGGCGTTCTGAGGGGATTTTTGAGGCGTTCTGTGAAGTCGGACCACATAAGGTCCGTCCGCTGCCACCGGAGGCTGTTCCGGCTCTCGCCGATGCTGATTTTGATGGGTCTATCGTTTTGCATGACCTGTCACCTCCTTCCGATTAATTTGTTCATACGAAACACCTTCAGCTATTTTTTGTTGGGGTCGCTTTTTCGCCCCACGCTACGTCCGCAAGACCCACGCCCAGTACGCCACACAGCTTAAACGCGGTGTCCATTGATGGGAGGGTCTCGAGATTTTTGGCGCAGTAAAGCGTTTGGTAAGTGATTCCGGCCAGCTTGGCTATTTCTTTAGCTGGCAGTCCCGACTCGTCGCACCAATGTCTCAATGGCTGCGGGCCCACGCTAGGGGCAGCACCGAGCTGTGCTTTTAGTTTGCGATTCTCAAGGGTCTCCTTATGGAGCTTTTTTTTGGCCTGGGCCAAGGCGCGAAGGTAATAGTCGATGTCTTCTTGCTTGGTCTTCAGCTGCCTTTGCAGGGTTTCCATCTGGCCCCTGAGTTTTTCGTTTTCTTTGCTGCTTGTTCGGACAAGCTCCTGCAGGTCTGCAAGGGTCGCTTTTGGGTTGCTGGTCATGTTTTTCACCTCACTGATTTTAATCCTTTTTGTAATAGGGGCTGACAAAGCCGTCGGCGTTGAGCAGCAGGCCCGGAGCCCAGGGGATGGGTGCACACATAATGGCCACTACGCGGTCCAGCTCGTCGTCATGCAGCTCCGTCTCTGGCACTTCTAGGACCACCTCGTCATGGATGTGCATGAGAGGCTGATATCCCTTTTCGACGAGGCGGCGCAGGGCCGTTGCCAGACAGTCCCTAGCCACGGCTTGGGTGATGTTTTCCACCAGTTTTCCCGCGTAGGTTCCGTTGTACATCCAATGCGTCCCGGCCCATGTTTTATATTTGATTTCTTGGCCCCCGAAGCGGTTTGGCCCTAGAACGGGCTGTGGATAGTACAGTTTTCGGCCGCTGGGCAGTTTAATTGTTAAATAGTCGTATCCGTACAGCAGGTTGGACTCACGGGCAAAGCACATCCCGTGTCCTATGTCCTGCGGTGCAGCTTTTTCCATGGCGTCCATCGCGGCCTTTTCAACTTTGTACCAGTAGCTCTTGATCCTCGTGTTGGAGCCCCGCCACTTGCTAACGATGTCCGGTAGCTCGTCTTCCGTGAGCCCCATCTTGAGGGCGCCCATGGCAATTAGAGCGTTAGGGCCTCCACCGTATCCAAGCGCCAGCTCGGCGACCTTACCCTTTTGCCGGAGGTGGCCGTTGATTCCGTGCTTGACGACAGGCACTCCAAACATGGCGGACGCGGACGCGCAGTAGATGTCGCCGCCCTCCTTAAAAACCTTCATCCGCCAAGATTCCCCGGCAAGCCATGCCAGGACGCGCGCCTCAATGGCGGAAAAATCCGCGACCACAAACTGGCAGCCTTTCCGGGCGATAAAGGCACTGCGGATCAGCTGACTCAAGATGTTAGGGATGTTGCCGTATAGCATTTTGAGGGGCTTACGTTCCCCCTTTTTGACGATGGAACGTGCCGTGTCAATGGCAGTCGGGGCATCGTGGGGTAAATTTTGGACCTGGACAAGCCGTCCCGCCCATCGTCCGGTCCGGGCAGCGCCGTAGTACTGCAGGGTTCCCCGGATGCGGCCGTCGTGACAGGTCGCCCGGTCAAGGGCCTCATACTTACTGACCGAAGATTTGGACAGTCTTTGCCAGATTTCCAGCACCTCTTTAACCGGCCCTTTGGCTGTCTTTAGTGCCGTGCTGACCGTCTCTTTGGTCAGGTCTTTGAGGGCCACACCTTGGGCGTGCAGCCAGTCCAGCATCGAGGACCGGCTGCATGGGTTCACAAGCCGGGTCATCTCTTCTGCCCGGGTCAGCAGCAGGGCTTTATTTTCCGAATTAATCTGCAGCGCACCTTTAACCAGATCCGTATCAATCTGGATGCCGCGGAGGTTCAAGTCGTAGTCGATGACCCAGTCCCGCTGGACTTCGTCGGGCAGCGGGAAAGCTTTGAGACGTTGGTAGTCTTCCATTTCCGTGATAACGTCCTGACCGTTGTAGCGTTTAAAAACGTCCCATTTTTCCGGGTCATGCTGCGGGAGGTTCCGCGTCCTCCAGCCGTTTGACCGGGCCGGTGCACAAGGTATGCAGAAATACTTGATGAGGGCCTTACCCTCAGCCATTTTCTTTTTGTCCTCGGGAAGCCCCAGAACGGTCCCGAGCTTAGCCAATCCGGCAGGATAGCCCAGGTACGTGCCCATGAGCATGGTGTCAACCCACTGGTCCGGCGGTGTCTTGATTCCCGCGCGATTGATACAGGTGATCTCAAAAGCGGCATTGTAGGCGTGCTTGGTGACGGCGGGGTCTTTAAGGGCCTCCACGATTTCTGGCGGGATGGTTTCGCCCAGGGCGAGGTCCACGACGTGTACATCTCCAAAGTCGATTGAGTAGGCAAAAAGCAGGATTTCAAAGGACGGCGTGTCACAATACCGGAAAAGGCCGACGCGCCAGATTTCTTGATCGCTGTACGTTTCGATGTCAACGGATAAGTCTTTCATTGGTCTCCTCCTTTCGTTTTAAAGTAAAAAGAGAGGTCCCGTGTGGGCCCTCTGCATCACATGGGCTGCCCGGTCAGTGGGTTGATTTTAGGGGCGGCTGCGGCCTGAGGGGCGTCACCACCGATTGCAGTAAAGACACTGGCTGCCGTCGGGGCAGCACCACCGAAGCTTTCGCCGTCCGCAGTCTTTTGGACCGGACCTAGGCCAAAGCCGATGCCCTTTTTGGCAGCATAAAGATAGGGGTAGACGTTGATGGCTACGTTTGCATACATGCCGGAGTAGATTTCCGTAGCGTCCAGGATGCGGTTGAGCTGACGGTCAACGACTTCCACCGGGCGGTCAGCTTTGCTGGATACCGTCATGACCCACATGCCCTTGCATTCGGGGCCAAAGTCCGTCCCGTCCTGCTTGACGCCGTCCCCGTCGTGGATAGGGGTCGGGCAGATGGGTGGTACGGAGCCGCCCCATTTCTTTTCCCGTCCCCAGGCTTTAGCAGCTTCGATGGCAGCGTCGAGCTTGGCCTTGGCGACGGTATCGGTCTTAGGGAGCAGTATGGTGACAGAATACTTTTCTTCTGCACCGGGGACAGCCGCATAAGGCTTAAGCAGGTGAACAAAGGACAGACGGACGTTTTCCAAAACTACTTGCGTTTCTCTCATTTTTTAATCCTCCAATTTTTTAAATACTGAATTTGCTTTTGGCGTGGTGCTGATGGCTTCACGCTTGTCAGACGCGGGCACGAGCGTAGGCTTGCCCGGTTTCTTTTCAACATAGGCGCCAACTAGGGCGTCGAATTGCTTCTTTCCGATAAGCTTTTCGGTTTGGGCGAGGGTCAAGGGGACCCGGTTGTACAGCATGGCTTCATCGGTTCCATTTTCCATAAGCACTTTAAAAGCGGCTTCCTGGTCGGTAAAGGACCGACTTCCACGCCCCTCCACGGCTTTCCACCTGGGGACGTCTTTACCCTCCAGGGCGCAGCTGAGACCATATGCCTGCAGGTCATCGGCCCAGGCCTTGAGCAGTTTTGCAGATGCAAGATATCTGGATAGGTCCTCCATGGACATGAGCCGTGGGTCCGGATGTGCTTTGGCCTCGGCAGCCATGGCGGCAAAGTGTTCCGCCCGGGTCTTGCACTGCGCCTTGGCCCGGCAAAAGCGGCACCAGTCGCCGGGCTCAAAAGTTCCGCTATCTCCGGCAGCGGCTTTTGCCTTTGGCTTGACCTCGGTTTCCGCCCAGGTCAGCAGCTCATCGTAGCTCATCTCGTCTGTGGAATAGTTTCCGATGCGGGGCTGGATGATGGTCATGCGGACGGTCTTGATGCTCCACAGGAGCTTGTATTTTTCTGTGGCACCGAGGGCGTACAGTCGCATCTGAGGGTTGCCGTGGGCGTCCACCTCAACGCCTTTACCGTATTTAAAGTCGATGATGTTGATGGTGTCGCCGCCCAGGATGATGCAGTCTGCCGTCCCAAAGCCTCCGGGGACCCATCGCGAAAAGTCAACCTTGAGCTCTGCGGCAACAAGCGGCTTACTTTCGTAGGAAAGATAAATCTCTTTGACTCGGTCAAGATAGTCCTCAGTGAAGCCGTCCATCTCTTTTTGATATAGTGGGTCTTTTTTAAGTTTGTTGAGTCTCCGGGTGTATGTACTTTTCGGCATGGCCTCAATCGCGTATTTCCTGAGCTTCAGCTCGCAGATGGCGTGGGCCAGCGTCCCTTCCTTGGCATAGGTGCTCGTCGTGTCGGGGAACGACTGCTCCAGCTTCGGGGCGCCGGTGCAGTGGAGCCAGCGCGCCGCACTTGACGCACTCAGGAGCGCATGGGCGGTCACAGCTTAGCCCCCAATGCCCGTAGCTCAGTCGCTACTTCCCCGTATTTTTCCGGCGGGATCTCGGTCAGGCTCTGCACGCCAAACTTTGTGATAAGGGCCATCAGCTCGGCCACCTTGCCCTGGTCCATGAGCGGTCCGGCAGCCGTCTGCAGGTCGGCCAGCGTGTATGCTTTCGCCGAGGCCTGTGGAACGACTGGGGGCTGAGCGGGAGCACTAAAAAGTGTAGGCGCCGTCTGCGTGGCGTTGACGGTAGGAGCGCTTGCCGTCGGTGCTGAAGCGGTGGTTGGAATCGGAACTGGTGCGTCTTGTACTACGGCAGCAGGTTCCGTTTTTGGTACAGATGCAAGCGGCGTTAGGATGTTTGAGATATTTTCAAAAAATTCGATGGCAGTGAAGATGAGATGGGTCATGTATTCATCGCACGTGAGTTTTACAGTTACGTTAATATCCATTTTTTGCCTCCTATGTTATACTTAATCTAGAAAATCGTTGTGGGACGATCTTTCTCTGAGCCTTGTTCGACGTTTGTCGAGCAGGGCTTTTTGACTTTTTTCGGACCGTGGCTTGACTTTGGCTAGCGCGTATTCCAGCCGGTCTGCGGGGCAGTCTTTAATAAATCGCAGCATGACCTTTTTACTGATATCAAACCAGTGCTGAAATTCCAGGCTGCCAAAGTACTGCAGCGCCTCCCGGTCACGGTGGTCCTTGATGTACCGTTTGGCCATCCGGGCTAAGATGATATGAGCGATGGGGACGTTAAGCGTATAGTACCTACCGGCCGGATATCTTTTGGCTTTAATAGACTCGCTCATTTTTCGTCCTCCAAAATAGTCCAGTCATCATCCATCAGCAGCCATACGGAGCCCCAAAACGGGTCCCCGACCGGCTTTTCCCCGCGCCGGTGGATGGTAAAATCCTCAGCCTCCCCTGTATCGTCTTGACGTGCCGTGTAGTATACGCATGGGCAGCCATCGTGGATGTCTTTGGCCCTGCAAAGCCGACCGGTAAAGCCTCTCGCGCGCCAAACCGTAAGCGCTTCGCGAAATTTCATTTTTATCACCTCCTTAAAGCGGCAGCCGCATTAAAATGACAATCGCAAATCCTAACATGATTAAAAAGCTGATTGACGCATCCAATGGCCTCACCTCCTAGTGTTTTACCCAGCCATTTGCGGCGGCTAGCGCTTCTAGGTCTTTCTCTGCTTCGGCCCGGCTGGTACGCCAGATGGTACCCTTTGCCACCCTCAGGTGGCCTAGGTGGCAAGAGTATACCCGCCAGCGGTCACCCTTGCTGTTTGGCCGGACCATGTAGGCCGTATCCGTGGCTTTATCCTTTGCTTGCCTCATCGTCTGATTCCTCCTCGTATAGCTCCCAGTCGTCAGCGTCGATATCATTCATATGCGGAAAATAGCAGACCAAAGAGCTAGACCAGTTCCCTTGAGAGTCCATCTCCCATGTCACCGGGATTAACCGTGGCTTATGGGACCCGCGCTTATATATTTTTGCCAGCTCCACATACGCCTGGTGCCCAAAGTCCCACGCGCTTAACGGTTCACGCCTCCATGACTTGCGACTGATAGCCGCTCCTTCAAACATTTTGAGCCACGCGTCTCTAAACTTCATATTCCAATCGCCTCCTTATTTCTTTACCCTGATTTTGATTTTCGTCCCCGGTTGAATGGCTCCGGGGTCCTTGATGCCGTTTTCCTCTCTGGCTCTCTGGATGATGGTCTGGATGTCCTCGTACGGTGCGTATTTTTCACAGACTGACCAAAGGGTATCGCCAGTGTAGACGACTGCATCAAAGGTCAGATATTGGGACGGTTGTGGCTTGGGCTGCCGCTCATACTTAGCGCCTAGGGTGATGAGGCCGATGGCAAGCAGTGCGACAAAAATGGTGGATTTTTTCATGGGCTTTCCTTTCCTTTCTTAGTGTTTAGCGGCGTAGGCGCGCCAAAAACGGTCAAAAGCGGCTAGCTTGACCCGGGTCACCTTGCCGTAGGAGACCACGCTGTCTCGGTAGTCCTTGTCTGCCCGCATAGCCTTAAGCAGGGTGTATACGTGGGAGTGTCCCATATCGTATAGCTTGCCTAGCCCAGCTGGTGATGCGTAGAGCTGTTGGAGTTTAACGGCTTCCACATCCGGCATGGTCGGTCACCTCCTCTGATACTTGCATCGTATGCAAGTTTTAGCTTAAAAAAATATCGCACCTGTCAGCCAGTGAAAGCTTTAAATCATTAGCGATGAGTGTGGCCTCCGCCACATCAAACTGGGTCCGTCCCTGCATCTTGTTACTAAACGAGGTCGTCGACATCCCAGCCACACCGGCCATATAGGCGTACGACTTTCTTTGGGCCACCATGAGCCCCTTTAGCTTGTCCCTTTTCATGGTTTCCACCCCCTCCCGTTTTCTTGCATATCATGCAAGTTTTCATGGCTTAATAATAGCATCAATTTTTGAGGCTGTCAAGCTTTTTATACAAGTTTTTTTGACTGCAACAAAAATTTTCTTGCATGACGTGTAAGAATATTGTATAATAAGGAAGTAAAGGAAGGGAGGTAGAACATGACAGGTACGGAGTCGATCAACCGAGAGGTTGGGCGCCGGATCAAGCTGTGCCGTCGTAGTAAGGGCGTGACTCTTGCCGAGCTCGGAGCTGCTGTCGGGTTGCGAAAGCCAGGCACAGCGATACGAGGCCGGGAAGATTGGCAACGTGGCCATTGAGCTCATCAAAAAGATGGCCGCCGTATTGGATACCACGCCGGAATATCTCATGGGCTGGACCAACGATTACTACACAAACCCTGAGACAGCCCGGCTGGCCCAAGAAGCCTACGACAACCCGGATATGCGCCTGCTGATGGATGCGGCGAGAGACCTAACCCCGGAGGACCTAAAAATAGTCCTTGCGATCGTAAAAAAGATGAGGAAGTGATGGATTGGATCAGCAACCGGACGCAGTCTTAATCGACCTCCCCGTGTCGGTGCGGGGCTTTAGCTTCGAGGACGCTGACGGCAACCACGTGGTTGTCGTCAACTCCCGGCTGTCGAGGTCGGCAAACGAAAAAACCTATCGTCATGAGCTTAAGCATTGCGCCTACGATTTTTCTGGCGATTCTTTTGATGTCCAAAAAATCGAACACGACGCCCACCAACAACCCTAGGAGGACTAAAACATGAGTAAACCATTAAAACCTATTGTCGCTACCGCCCTTGCTGCCCTCGTCCTCTCCGGACTTATCGCGGGCTGCGGGCCCGACAAAAAAGAGGAAGCCGCAAAGGCGGCGCAGACCGCCAGCGTCGAAAGCCCGGAAGGGAAGATCCAGAAGGCCGTAATTGATGAAGCCCTCAAGGGCAAGACCAGCACACTTGATAAGGTCGAAATCAATCGGCTTGATAAAGGCTTTAACGTCAACATTTGGGCCCACGACGATGGACAAGGCGACAAAAAGCTGAGCAAGTCTGTAGCCCAGGAAGAGGCCCTGCGCTTTATCGCAGCCGTCCAAAACAGCGGCGAACCCATCGCCAGAGCGGCTTACATATATATGGATGTTGACGGCAAAAAGAAACTTGCCCAGGCAGAGGTCACCGCAGACCAGGCGAAAAAGGTGGATTGGAAGAACTACGGCGCGCTTAACGCCGACCGTGTCCTCACGTGGTGGTACGCCTACTCACTCAGATAAGGGAGGGGTATCATGTGGTGCACGCAAAAGGCTAACGGCCAATTTATCTATAGGGAAAGGTATACAGACAGGTCCGGGCGGCGCCGCATCGTGTCCGTCCAGCTCCCCAACCGGACCAGGGCGACGGTCAAAAAGGCCCAGGAACTCCTAGACCTAAAAATACGGGATCTTACTAAGCCCGCCGAAAACACGCTCACACTGCGGGCCGTCATCGATGACTACAAAGCGTTTAAGCGTCCCCAAATTAAGCCCCTGACGTATAACAACTATCTTAGGTATGAGCAAAAGGTATACCAACACATCGCCCCGGACCGCGTGGTGACAACCATCACCGCCCGGGAGTGGCAAAAAATGGTGGATGACATCACGGCAGCCGTCAGTGTTAAGACGGCTAGGTCCGTGTACCAACTGACCAAGGCAGCTCTAGAGCAGGCAGAACGGCTGGACGGAATCTCGGCACTGGCTATCCGCCGGGTACGGGTCCCGACGGCCCAGAAGACCGCAGAGGATGTGGCTGCAGCTGCGGAAAAATACCTCACCCGAGACGAGTTGTCCGAGGTGCTTAACCTGGTGAGGCGAAAAGCCCCCTATATCGCAGACATTTTGGAGTTTCAGGCGCTGACCGGCCTCCGGTATGGGGAGCTGGCAGCCCTCCGGGAGGATGACTACGACGCCAACGGCCACACCATTAGCGTCAACGCGACCCTTAACTTTAATGTGGCGGGGATGCGGTGTCACCGGGGGACGCCAAAGAACGTTTACTCTGTCCGAAAAATCGAACTTGATGACAAGGCCGCTTCCATCATAGAACGCTTTATCGTCTACAACAAAGCGGCCCGTGTCTGGTTTAAGGGGCCTGGGTATGCGCTCCCGGATCGTTTTATTTTTGTCAGCCAGACGGACGGCTACCCGCTGGATATCTCCTACGTTAATAGACTCCTGCGGTCGCTGCACTATCACAAGCGGCTGACCACCCACGTCTTTAGGCACACCCACATCAGCCTACTAGCAGAAGCAGGCGTACCGCTTAAGGCCATCATGGCCCGGGTCGGTCACAACGAGCCCCGCACCACGATGAGCATCTATACACATGTGACCGACCGGATGCGCGATGCAGCCGTCAAAGCCCTGGACGCAATCACCTTATAGGCCCGAAAAAGCGAAAGACCACCCCCACACTCGAGGGCGGTCTTTTTTGGTGCGCAGGGCAACAAACGAGGGTATATTTTTGTACAGCTGGTGCGCAAAAGGTGCGCAAGCTTTGCTTGATAGTACGGATTGATACGGCTCCATACGGAAAGCTATACGAAAAGAAAAACCGCATCAAGCCTTGTTGTCAGCCTGATGCGGAATGATACGGAGTTTTGCGGAAATCCATAATGACGCTAAAATAAATTGGTGCGGTTGGTGGGACTTGAACCCACACGAGATTGCTCTCACCAGCCCCTCAAGCTGACGCGTCTGCCGTTCCGCCACAACCGCGTGCACCAGATAAAATTGGTGCGGCCAAGAGGAATTGAACCTCCACGGGGTTGCCCCCACTAGCTCCTGAAGCTAGCGCGTCTGCCTGTTCCGCCATGGCCGCGTTGTCATCAACAACAATGCTATTTTAGCAGAAATCAAAAAGAGAGTCAAGAAGTTTTTTAGGAAATTTCATCAAGCTGCAGTTCGCCCTTTTTCCCATCATCAGTTGCTCACGGTGTGGTAGAGTTCGGCATAACGCTGACGGTCATAAAGGACCTTTCGCACATATTCCCGCGTATCGGAAAAAGGAATGGCGGAAATATCACTGAAGCCAAATCCCCACCCGTTTTCAGCCATCCATTCCTTGACCGTGCCGCGACCTGCATTATAAGCGGCAAGCATGAGGATCTCATTGCCTTGGAACTCTGATTCCAGTTCACTGAGGTACCAACACCCAAATTTGATATTCAGTTCAGGCAGCATCAGCATCTTGGCCTTGAAATTAGGAAAATCCGTACTCTTGGCAATCCAGCTTCCCGTCTCTGGCATAATCTGCATGAGGCCCAAGGCCCCTGTTTTTGATTCCGCATCTGGATTGAAACCGCTTTCATTTTTGATCACGGCAACGGCAAGAAAGGGATCTACGCGGTACTGCGCACTATATTGATGAATTTCCTTTCCATAAGGCCACTGATAGACCGCACGGCGCTGGAAAAAATCCGTGCGCCATATAAGAAACCCCGCCACAGCCACTAGGATAAGGGCCAAAAGGCCATGGAAGTGTCTTGAAGATTGCTTCTTTTGTTCTTTTTTCTTCAATGAAATCCCTCTCTATGGATCATGGTGCTGCCCTAGCAGACACCCACTTGACAGCTGCATCACGATTAACTTCAGGCGTGCTTTTTGAAGCGGTCCCCCGTAGAGGATGGTCACGACAAAAAGCCTGCTTATTCATTGTAACAAATTGGAAGAGGGTATGACAACTCTCCTTATTTACGGAAGACCAAAGCAAAAAAGCCTTTTGACACGGAAAGATGCCCAAAGTTCCCTTTTAGATACAGAGGAAAAAAGTAAAGTTCATGAAAATTTTTCATTTTCCATAGTGCTGGCTCTTTCCAGCGCCTTCATAAGGGCCTGGTCAACTTGCTCATAAAGGGCTTCCAGCGTTTGACTATTATCAATGATGACATCGGCCATTTTGCGTTTTTCAACAAGGGGCATCTGACGCCTGATGCGCATGAGAACTTCTTTCCGCGTGATTCCAGAGCGTTTCATGGCGCGGCGGACCTGTTCTTCTTCAGGAATAAAAACAAGCCAAACTTCATCACATACGCTTTCCCAGTGTCCTTCAAGAAGGAGGGGGGCGTCAATGACCACGAGGCTGTCGTCCTTATGAAGGCGTAAAAACGCATCCCTTTCTTCTTTGATTGCGCCATGGACGATTGCATTAAGATCCTGTGTGGCCTCTTTTGACGAAAAAGCCAGCGCCGCCAAACGGGTTCGGTCCAAGCGCCCATCTGCCATCAGGATTTTCTCTCCAAACCGCTTGGCAAGCCTTGCTAAACAAGGCGATCCCTTTTCTTCTACATGCCAGCCCGAGCGATCAGCATCGAAAACGGGGATGCCCTTTTGGGCCAAATAAGCGCTCACCGTACTTTTTCCGGACGCAATACCGCCGGTCAGTCCAATGATCATATGAACCTCCTATTTCTGGCAGTGGGCACAGTACACGGTGCCTCGTCCCGCCACTTTCGTTTTCGTGAGCGTTTTCCCACACAATGGACAGGGCTTCCCACCGCGATGATACACCTTGAGGTACCGGAAGTTATCCCCCATTTTTCCGTCTGCATCCTGGTAATTGCGGAACGTTGTTCCATGATGGCGCAAGGCACTTTGAATGACTTCCTTGATGGCAATGGCAAGTCGCTCCCATTCCTTTTTGGTCATTCGGCTAACCCTTTTCGTAGGCCGGATGCCAGCCGCAAAAAGGGATTCATCGGCATAAATATTGCCAAGTCCCGCGATGATGGACTGATCAAGGATAAAGGGTTTAACTTGGGTTTTCTTATGACGCGCCCTTTCTTTAAGATAGGTGCCGGTCATTGCGTCATCAAGCGGTTCCGGTCCCAGCGCTTCAAAGCCCTTATCAAGGGGCTCCCCTTCTTGATAAAGGGCCGCTGTACCAAAAGTCCGGATATCTGTCATCCACAAATCATAAGCTCCGGAAAGAATCAGGCCCCAGCGCGCAAATGGCGGCAGGGACTCCCCTTTTTTTACAGCGAGGAAGGCACCGGTCATCCGCAGATGCACCATAAGCCTTTCACCGCCTTTGAGCATGAGGGACAAATATTTTCCTCGGCGGAGGACAGCCGTCACGACAGCGTCCCTAAGGCCCTTCCTGAACCCTTCAGGCGAAGGGTGGACAATCATGCGGGGCAATAAGATTCTCACGTCTTCAATTTTCTGTTCCAATACGTACGGCTCCAGGGAGATCCGTACCTGTTCGACTTCTGGAAGTTCCGGCATCATTTCTCCTTTACCTTGAGAGAAAAGGCGCGGGTTCCCCCACACCTTCCCTCTTATTTTGCGTCAGCCCAGGTCTTACCGAAGGCAATATCAGCCACAAGGGGCACCTTCAGGGTGACAGCGCGCTCCATAGCGTTTTTCACGATGGCACTGACTTTATCTTTTTCTTCTTCCACCACTTCAAGGACCAGTTCGTCATGGACCTGGAGAAGGACGCGGCTTTTTACGCCGGCTTCCTTGAGTTCTTTAGCCACATGGAGCATGGCAATCTTGATGATATCCGCTGCCGTCCCTTGGATAGGTGTATTGATGGCCGTCCGTTCCGCAAAACTGCGGCGGTTGAAGTTCTTTGCATGGATGTCCGGCAAACAACGGCGCCGGCCAAAAAGGGTCTCGACATATCCCATTTCACGGGCTTTCTTCTTTTCCCCTTCCATGTATTCCTTAACGCCCGTATAGCGGGCAAAGTAGCTGTCAATATACTGAGCGGCTTCGCTTCTGGGCACACCAAGCTGCCGGCCAAGGCCGAAATCGCTGATGCCATAGATGATGCCAAAATTTACGGTCTTTGCTTTGCTGCGCATGAAAGGCGTTACGTCCTCAATGGGCACGCCAAAGATTTCCGAGGCCGTCCTGCTATGGATATCCTGGCCATGACGGAAGGCGTCAATGAGGCGTTCATCGCCGGCAATGCTTGCCATGACGCGCAGTTCAACCTGGGAATAATCACAGCTCATGAGGAGGTCATACCCTTTGCCGGGTACAAACATCCGGCGCATTTGCTTGCCTACTTCCGTCCGGGTAGGGATGTTCTGCAGATTTGGATCCGTACTGGAAAGCCGTCCGGTCACGGTCGCCATCTGATTGAAATGGGTATGGATGCGGCCCGTATTGGGATTGATGAGGGGATGGAGCGCCACTAAGTACGTGGATAAAAGCTTTGACAGCGTACGGTACTCCATGATGGTCTCGATGATGGGATGTTCTCCCTGCAGCTGTTCCAGGACGCTCACATCCGTGGAATAGCCTGATTTTGTCTTTTTGATGATGGGAAGGCCCAATTTTTCAAAAAGGATAACGCCCAGCTGTTTGGGTGAATTGACATTGAAGTCCTCACCAGCCTCTTCCTTCGCCTTTTGCTCAAGGTCAGCCACCTGTTTTGTCATGCTCTTTGTCACTTCATCAAGCATGCCCTTATCCAGGGTGATACCATTTACTTCCATATTAGCAAGAACCTTCGTAAGGGGAAGCTCAATGTCCCGATAAAGTTCCGTAAGACCGCGTTCAGCCATGAGGCCTTCAAGTACGGGCATAAGGGCTTCCACATCTTGGGCCGTACCGCCGCAGCTGGCAGGAAGATACGTTTCAGCAAGGCTCTTTACGTCATAATGGGTTTCACCCGGCTCATAAAGATAGGCCGCTAGAGACGGATCTCCGATAACGCCTTGCAGGCTAACACCCTTTCCCTGCATGAATTTATACAGTTCTTTTGGGTTTGGGACGATCTTTTTGATCGCGCCATCGCACAAAAGGGCGAGCATATTTGCATCATTCAAAAGGGCCTTATCCCAAACATAGACCTTGTGATCATGGGCACCGGAAAGACTGGTAAGGGTAAGGTGCGGCAAGAGGCCTTCTGTTTCATACATAAGGGACAGGGGCGCACTGCCTTCTTTTACACGCGTCAAAAAGGCTGTGGCAGCTTCTAACGAAGCAAGCGGGACTGTTTCATAGGCATCTTCGGCAATGACCTCGCCAAACATGCTCATTTCACCGCCATCCTGAGCTTTACTCACTCCATCGGCAAGTCCGAGGACCGGGGAAAACCGGTTCCACATATTCTTGAATTGGAGGTCATCCATGAGGACACGGCTTTTTTCTGTAAGGCCCGTCAGTCGATACGACGCAGGATCCGTATCCATGGGAACAGTGAGGCAAATAGTGGCAAGTTCCTTGGAAAGGAGAGCTTGATTCCTAAAGGTGATGAGCTTTTCCTTTAGGCTCTTGCCCTTGACCTCTTCGGCATGATCCAAAACGGCTTCCACGGACTGGTACTCCTTGATGAGCTTGAGGGCCGTCTTGGGGCCGACACCAGGCACACCGGGGATATTGTCGCTCGTGTCGCCCATAAGGCCCTTAAGATCGATGATCTGGCGGGGGCTAAGGCCTTCGTATTCTTTCTGGAAGGCCGCTTCGTCGTAATTACCAATTTGGGTGATGCCTTTTTTAGTGAAGTAGACATGGACATTTTCCTTGATGAGCTGGAATTCATCACGGTCGCCCGTTACAATGATGACCTTCATTTCTTTTGGAGCTGTTGCGGAAAGGGTCCCAATCAGATCGTCTGCTTCGTAATTATCCATTTCCAGGGTCGGAATGCCCATGCTCGTTAAGAGCTCAATGGCAAGAGGAAACTGTTCCTTAAGTTCCGGCGGGGTTGCCTTGCGCTGCCCCTTGTAATCGGCAAATTTTTCCGTCCGGAAGCTATGCCGCGATTTATCAAAGGCAACGGCCATATAGCTTGGCTTCACTTCTTCAAGAAGTTTTAGGAGCATATTGCATAATCCATAGACAGCACCTGTATTGACGCCTTTTTTATTGGTAAAGGAAGGCAGGGCAAAGAACGCGCGATGGATCAAGCTGCTGCCATCGATGATAAGGAAGGTCTCGTTCATGAAAATCTCCTTTCAGGATTGAAAAGATGGAAAAAGTCGCTTTTTCCCACCCGTAACTGGATCCCTGTCATTATACCATATTGGACGAAGCGTGAAAAAAGGGTTTATCCCACTAAAAATTGTCCTTTTAGCGACGACGAAACTCCGTATTTAGATACGTTTTTTTCTTTATTTTACATTATAGGTAGATTGCTATATTTTCAATTGACTATTGTAATGATGAGGAATAAAATAGAGTCATTCATAACATACCAATGGATTGTATACAAAGTGCAATCACCGTTACCATGTATTCGAGAGGGGTTTGAAAAATTATGAAGTACCAATTAGCAAGCCGCATGGCCGGCATGAAAGCATCGGCCGTCCGTGAGATCCTGAAAGTAACCCAGCGCCCGGAAGTCATCTCCTTTGCCGGCGGTCTGCCCGCACCGGAACTTTTCCCTGTCGATGAAATCAGTAAGGTTGCCCAGGAAGTCTGCGCCGAAGAAGGCCGCAAAGTTCTCCAGTACGCAACGACCGAAGGCCGACCCACCCTGCGACAAAAGATTGCTGACCGCATGAACAAAATCTACAACTCCGATCTCAAGATGGAAAACATCTTGATTACAACGGGTTCCCAACAGAACCTCGATATGGCCGGCAAGATTTTCCTGAACCCCGGCGACGTGGTCCTCATGGAGGCTCCGACCTACCTTGCTGCCATCAACGCTTTCAAGGCGTACGAATGCACGTTCAAGGAAGTCCCGACCGATGATAAGGGCATGATTCCGGAAGCCCTCGAAAAAATCCTTGAAACGACGGAAAATGTCAAGCTTGTTTATGTCATTACCGACTTCCAAAACCCGACAGGCATCTGCTGGCCTATGGAACGCCGTAAAGCCTTTATGGAAATCATGGCAAAGTATGATATCCCCGTTCTGGAAGATAACCCCTATGGGGAACTGCGCTATGAAGGGACAACAAATCCCTCGCTCCTTAGCATGGATCAGCGCGGTCAGGTCATGGGCATGGGCACCTTCTCCAAGACATTCTGCCCAGGCCTGCGTATCGGCTGGCTGGCCTGCTCCCCGGATATCATGCCTCAGTTCGTCAAGGTCAAGCAAAGTGCGGACCTTCATTCGTCCGCTTTTGATCAGGCCATCATTGACCGCTATATGGACGAATTCAGCCTTGATGAACATGTAAAAGAAATCAACGCCCTTTATGGCCATCGCCGCGACCTCATCATCCAGTGCATGGAAAAGGAATTTACTGACGGCACGACCTGGACCCATCCTGAAGGCGGGCTCTTCCTGTGGCTCACCTTCCCCGAAGGTGTCTCGGCCCGCAAGGTCTTCGATAAATGCATTGAAAAAAATGTAGCTGGCGTCCTCGGGGAATTCTTCTACCCGACAACAAAGAGCGACCGTCATATGCGCATCAACTACTCCAATATGCCTGATGACCGCATCAAAGAAGGCATCCGCCGCATGGGTGAAGCCCTGCGCGAAGTGGCAGCTGGAAAGTAAGGAAAAGAAAGAAATCCCCTAGAAAACGAATTGTTTTCTAGGGGATTTTTTGTAGGCTAATGCGGAAAGCATATAGATACGGGGCCTTCTTTGGCTGAGGCGAGCCAACTTCAACATTCATCATGCCCTTGGCTAAGACGCTGCCAGTGGCAGCCTGACTGAGGCCGCCTGCGGCGGCTGGCTCATAAGACCGACCCCAAACCACCTTCTTTATTTTTACTTGAAGCAAAAAATCGCTCCGATTCGATGTAATTACGTGCCCCATTACAGAAAACAGAGCTATTTGATGGTAATGGGGCATGCCCCGTCGTAACAAGTTACGTAACACAAATTCAGCTTAAATTCGCCCGAAAAAATGCAGTCGTCGGTCGAACCGCTCCTAGGATTTTTTTCTGATTGCAACGGAAAACGATTTCGTCTACGGTCCATATCGGTCCATCTGCGTTGTTAAACGCGGAACAAGTGACTGCTAAATTTGTAATGGACGTCTGCCATATTTACTCAAATACAGATCCGGAACTTTGGAAGCCGCCCGGTCCTATAAAAAGCGGCTGCAGAAGTAAAGGAACCGTTTTCGTGTAAGAAGGTGTCGCTTACAAAATTCATTAGCACTACTATTTTGTGGAAATTTCAGCAAATTTATTATGATCAGAATTTCCCGGGTTTGGAGGTAGATGAGGAACGACAGTGACGTCCCTATACGAACGGTAGTGAGGCATATTCGCCCGGAGTTTCAAAGGACGCTTTTGAAACGAAGCGGAAGTCCGAGAAACATGTTTGAGGGTGAATGTAATTCGGCCCCCACCCTTCGAAGAAGGGACGGTTTGGGGCCAGCCTTAGCATCACAGCATCAAAACAAAAACTCGGAGTCATTTATACTCCGAGTTAAATCTTTATCATTCCCATCCCCCACATCACCCCCATGATCACGGGCTGATGCAGCAGGTAGATCCATAGGGACTTTCTGCCTAATGTGCGCAGAAAAGGGACGTCTTTTTTTAGGAGGTCAGGTACAGAGCCTTTTTTGAGCCACAGGGCACCCAGAGCCGCAGCAAACCCAAAAAGGCCCCACCATGGAATCAAAGGAAAATAATCCGCTGAATAAAAGTCCCTTGGTGGGAACCCCCAAAAAGCACTGAAAAGACCGAAATGGGTGAGCATCTCCGGTAAGGCCGGCCCCACCATCCGTTCAAAGCCCCAAAAGCCCCGCGGTGCGTTGCGCAAAAAGAAAAAAAGGGTGCCGCAGAAAAGGGCTGCTCCTTTTGGCTTTTTCTCCATGACAGGCCAGAAGCAAATCGTCAGCAAGGACACTGCACCAAGAAAAAAAATGACGCCAAAATAAATAGGTTCCTGGGGCATGGCCTGCCGCGTCACAAAGGTGATGGCCGTCCCCCACCCCACAAGGACGAGTCGGCTTTTCGCTGCCCTTTTCCGTCCTTTCTTTTTAACTTCAAGGGCAAGGGACATCCCGCTCACAGCAATGAAGGTCCAACAGATGCTCTGCTGCCAAAGATACCCCGCCATTCCATCATACCAAGGAAGGCTGCGGCCACTCAAGTAGACGATATCCCACAGGAGATGGTAGAGCGTCATGGAACAGAGGGAAAACCCGCGCAGGGCATCAAGGAAGGGATAACGCATGAACACCTGCCTTACCCTTTATGGGAATCGCGGGGCCAGCATGGCGTATGGATACCCATGATACTGCCGTCAAAAGGCTCCGTACTGCCGCTTACAAAGTGTTCCTTGCTCTTTAGGACGTAGGCAAAACCTCGATAAAGAAGTGGCACGTTGACGTAGCAAAGGATGATATTGGCAAGGTCCGAAAACGCCCAGAGATTTCCCAGATCATAGCCCGCAATATTGACCAGAACACCGAAAAGGGCAACACCTAGGGCAAGGACGCGCACCGTTATGAAAAGGCTCTGACTTTTTCCCATACGGGCAGCGGCAATTTCCGAAAAGGAAATCATGCCCACAAGGCAGGTATAGGCAAACAGACAGAAGCAAAGCGTCAGGGCAAAATTGACCGCGGCGTGGAAGGACGCTGTCGGGACCAGTTCCGAAACAGAAAGAAGGTATTTCGGGAGCTTTCCGGCATCCTGCCAAAGAGCAGGATCCTTGTCCCAAGCGTGGGCCATAATAACGATAAACCCCGTCATGGTGCAGATGATATGCGTATCAAGAAAGACGCCGAGGGCAGAAAGCAGTCCTTGTTCACAGGGATGATTGTCGTCTGCTGCGGCGGCACTCATGGTGATGGTCCCCTGGCCGGCTTCGTTTGACATGAGGCCGCGTTTGACGCCTTGAACGAGAACGGTACCGAAGGTTCCGCCAAAAATTGCCGCCGGCGTAAAGGCGCCTTCTAATACAGAACGAAAGAAATAGGGTACGCTGTCAAGGTTTACGGCAATGAGAATCAGTGTCGTTCCCACATAGATTACGGCCATGACAGGAACCATACGATCCGTTACTTTCGTGACTTTCCGGATGCCGCCAAAAGTCAGGATGGCCGTAAGCCCAATGACAATGGCTGCCGCCGCATAATAGAAGGTCGATTGCGTATCGATGGAGCTTTCTGTCACGATTTCGGCCATGGTGCCAAGGGAAGAGACAACATTATACCCTTGGGCGGGCAGGCAGCCCAAGGCGTAGAAAATATAAAGGCCTGAAAGGAAGATTCCTATCGCAGAGCTTCCATTAAGGAGGGCACTGCCGTAAAAAGGAAGACCACCGACAAATTCCCGTCCTTTCTGTTCCTTGAAAAGCTGAGCCAGTGTTCCTTCAACAAAAGCCGTAGCCATGCCAAAAAAGCCGGATACCCACATCCAAAAGATGGCCCCCGGCCCCCCAACAGAAATAGCCCCCGTCACGCCAAGGATGTTACCCGGACCAACGCGCATGGCAGAGCTCAGCATAAAGGCAGCAACAGGAGAAATACCCATATCGGCTTTATTATGCGCCATGAGGCGAATGGCGCGCGGCAGGCCTTTTACTTGGATAAAGCCAAGACGCAGGGTAAAGTAGATTCCGCTTCCCATCAGCAGCACGATAGCAAGGGAAAAAGAGCCCAAGATAGGCAAGGACTTATAGGCATGGAACATAGTCGGCACGTCCCAGAAAAAGTCACTGAGGGGGCCGACAAACTTAAGGACCGAATTGATCCACTGAAAAAGGTTCTCCATCTGCATCGCTCCCTTTTCTGCAACAAAATTGATAGAATTATTTTCAGATAGTTCCATTTTACAGCAAAATGGAGAATTTTTATAGATTTTTGATGTCGAATCCGTGAAATATGGTAAAATAGTAAGGCTTTGTAACAAGCAAATCAATTCACGTAAACAAAAAGGAGACAAAGATTTTATGGAACCCATTGACGTTGGCATATATTCCCTGCTCCCACCCCTCATTGCCATCACCCTTGCCCTCATCACAAAAGAAGTCATTTCTTCCCTCATGCTGGGGATCCTTTCCGGCGGCGTAATCTATTGTGCCTTTACGGGCGCCGGCTTCATGGATATGGTGGCCTTTCCCTTTGAGGTCATGGCAAAGACTGTCGGCACACCGGATAAATTTAACATCATCCTCTTTTTAGCCCTTCTGGGTGCCCTCGTCTGTGTCGTTACCAAAGCGGGCGGCTCCCAAGCGTATGGAGCCTGGGCCACGCAAAAAATCCGCAGCAAACGGTCCGCAGAACTTGCCACCAGTTTTCTCGGTGTGCTCATCTTCATCGATGACTATTTCAACTGCCTCACAGTCGGAACGGTTATGAAGCCAGTTACGGACAAGTACCATATTTCCCGTGCGAAATTAGCCTACATCATTGATACGACGGCCGCTCCGGTCTGCATCATCGCACCGGTTTCGAGCTGGGCTGCCGCCGTAGGCTCCACCCTTTTTGAAACAGGCTCTTTTACCAATGAACTGTCCGCATTCTTTGCCACTATTCCTTTCAATATGTACGCCATCCTGTCCATCCTCATGGTCCTCACCCTTTCCTTTACGGATCTTGAATTTGGTCCCATGGCGGACGCGGAATGGAAGGCAGAGACCCAAGGAGACCTGGGCGCTATTGACCAAAAGGTCAGCCCCACTGACAAAGGGAACCTTCCTAAAGGAACAGTCTGGGACCTCATCATCCCCATTGGAGGCCTCATCATCTTTACCATTCTTGCCATGATCTACAACGGCGGCTACTGGACCAAACCTATGACCATCCAAGAAGCCATCGGCAACTGCAACTCTTCAGCGGCCCTTGTTCTTGGCGGTTTTATGGCCCTTATCCTTGCCTTTATCATGTTTGTTCCTAGAAAGCTCCTGTCTTTCAAGGATTTCATGAGCAACATTGCAACCGGCATCAACACCATGGTACCCGCCTACATCATCCTGACCCTCGCTTGGACCATTGGAACGCTCTGTCAAAGCTATCTTGGCACAGGAAAATTCATCGGCATGCTCGTTGAGCAAAGCCATCTGCCTGTGGAACTGATTCCAGCCATCGTCTTTCTCGTATCCGCAGGATTGTCCTTTTCCATCGGAACGGCATGGGGTACTTTTGGGATCTTTATTCCCATTGTCGTCTTCATCTGCCAGGCTGCTCCCAGTGAGATCATGACCGTGACCTTGGCGGCCACCCTTGCGGGTTCCGTCTTCGGCGATCACTGCTCCCCGATTTCCGATACGACAATCCTGTCATCGTCCGGTGCAGGCTGCAACCACATGCAGCATGTCGCGACCCAGATTCCTTATGCAACGGTCGTTGCCATTTCCTGCTTCATCAGCTACATTGTTGCCGGCGTAACAGGCGGCAGCGCACCCCTGACACTTCTTACCGGTGTCGGCATGCTCTACCTACTGCTTTTTGTGCTCCATCGACGGGCAAAAAAACGGCACGCAAAATAAAAATGACCTGCTGTCCATATTGAGGCAGCAGGTTTTTTGTTACCATCTAAGCCGATTGGCAACGTTTACTAAAAAAAGCATGACCGGCACTTCCGTAAGGACCCCCACCGTCGTTGCAAGAGCCGCCGGGCTTGAAGTCCCGAAAAGGGCAATGGCAACAGCAACAGCCAGTTCGAAGAAATTTGACGCCCCAATCATGCCCGCCGGTGCAGCAATGGCAAAAGGCAGGTGCAGGAGCCGGCAGGTGCCAAAACTGACAGTAAAGATGAAGAGGGTCTGCAGCACCAAGGGAAGCGCAATCAGGACGATATGGAACGGATTACGAAGGATAAGTTCCGCCTGAGAGGCAAAAATGATGACGAGCGTCAAGAGGAGCCCCACCATGGTCACATGGTCAAATCGCGGCAAAAAGACGGATTCAAAATAGGCTATGCCCTTTCGCCACGTGACCATAAGGCGCGTCAGCGTGCCGACTACAAGGGGGATGAGGACAAAGAGAATGACGCTCAAAAAGAGGGTTCCGTAAGGCACCGCCACTTGGGAAACGCCCAAAAGAAAACGCACGATGGGGATAAATGCCACAAGAATAATGAGATCATTCGTAGCAACCTGCACCACTGTATAGGCGGGGTCCCCCTTTGTGAGCGTGCTCCAGACAAAAACCATGGCCGTGCAGGGCGCCGCCCCTAACAAAACGGCTCCGGCAAGATACTGACGGGCAAGGTCCGTGCTGATCAAGGAGCGGAACAGGACCATCAGGAAAAAGGAGGCCACAAGATACATGGAAAAGGGCTTCACAAGCCAGTTGACAATCCACGTGACAAAAAGACCTTTAGGATTTTTTCCTACGCTGCGGATGCTCTCAAAATCCACCTCCATCATCATAGGAAAAATCATGATCCAAATAAGGACTGTAATGGGAAGAGAAATCCCGCTCACTGTAAGACCATTCAGCAAGGTAACAAGGCCCGACATAAAATGGCCTACAGCAATGCCTGCAGCCATGCATAAAAGGCCCCAAAGGGTCAAATAGCGCTGAAAAAAACTGATACCCGATGCAGGTTCAAAGTTCAAGATGGATTCCTTCTTTCTGTTAGGATTCACAGGTACATTTCCCCTTTTTCTGCAAAAAGCAAATACAGTCTTTTTTGGGTGACAGGATATGATGGAGAACCCCTTCGAACTTTTCAAGGGTGTCACCACACAGGGCATAATAGGTATTTTTCCCTGACTTCCGGCTTGTGCAGATACCGCACGCAAGAAGTACCTTCATATCGTGGGACAAGGTGGGCTGGGTAACGGAAAAATAATCAAGCAGGTCGCAGGCACAGCGCTCGCCGCAGGAAAGCATATCGACAATGGCAAGGCGTTTGGGATCGGACAGGGCTTTCAAAAAGCGGGCCAAGTCTTGGTAGCTGTCATTCATTTGCAGCCTCCTACATATAGAATTTTTTCTATATGATTCTACAACCGCTTTTCTTTCCTGTCAACAGAAAAACAGGGAGATTTTATCAGCACCATCAAGTCCCCGTGGTATAATATGAAATAGCAGTGACATTTACTTGATAAGGACTGATCACTATGTTATCACTTGATTTTTTGCGCAGTGAAGGCGTCGAGGAAAGCCTCATCAAAGACCTTGAAGCCTATCGCGGCAAGTTTCCTGTAACAGAAGCGGATAAGGACCGTGTGCCCATGCCCCATTTTCCTTTTTTTGGCAAGGAAGTCTGGGAAGACGCCCTTTCTGCCCTCTTATGTGGGCAGAATTTGCTCCTTGTAGGCCCCAAGGCAACGGGCAAAAACGTTCTTGCTGAAAATCTGGCCCAAGTATTTTCCCGCCCCATGTGGAACATTTCCTTCCATATCAACATGGACGCATCAGCCATGCTGGGCACCGATACCTTTAAAAACGGGGAAGTCCAGTTCCGTCCCGGTCCGGTCTATGAATGCGCTACGAGGGGCGGCTTCGGCGTTTTTGACGAAATCAATATGGCCCGCAACGAAGCCATGGCAGTACTTCATTCCCTCCTCGACTACCGCCGCCGCATCGACATTCCGGGCTATCGCATGATTGAAGTCGACCCGGCGTGCCGCTTCATTGCCACCATGAACTACGGATACTCAGGCACGCGGGAAATGAACGAGGCCCTCATGAGCCGTTTTACGGTCATCCAGCTGCCGCCCATCAAGGAAAAGCCGCTGGCCCGTCTCTTACGGACAGAATTCCCGACCATGAAGGATACGGCCTGCGATGCCTTTGTGCAGATTTTCCTTGATTTGGAGAAAAAATGCAGTGAAGCGGAAATTTCCGATAAGGCCCTTGACCTGCGCGGTCTCCTTGACGCCCTCCATCTCATGAAACGAGGTCTTGAAGCTCACCGGGCCCTCAAAATGGGTATCATCAACAAATCCTTTGACGAATATGAGCCAGCCCTCATCCTCGATGTAATCAACCTCCACATTCCAGGATCCTATGGCAGACGTGATATTTTCAGTGACTAAGAAGGTTCACGATGGCAAAGAAAAGATATGACTACCGGCGGAGACGGGCTCTCAACATCGTCTGGGACGTATCCGGAGACTACACTTACGATCCGGATTTTCTTTCTTTTGTCCCTGACACGCACGAACCGAACCTCTACCTCAATGCCGTCATTGGCATTATTCGAAAATATTATGACATGAAGGTCCTGCAAGCACTTTTTGACGAGATGAAGACCGCCGCCCTTGCCGATCTATTCAGTGACCTTTTGTGGCTGGGGCTAGAAGGCTGCGCCTATGTCAAGGAACTCCCCCAGCGCCCTGTCCTTGCCTATCTTCGCAGGCAGCAGGCCCAAAACTATTTTAACGGGCCCCTTTCCATCCGTCATGGCGTGGCCCAAGAAATGCAAGCGGCCCGCTGGCATGAAGTTCTTGGTGAAAAAACCGGCCTTGTGGATCCTTGGGCCAAGGGGCTTTATGAAGGGCTGCGGTTTGACCCGTCATGGACAGCAGAAGAAATTTGCGACCATTTTCGCAAGCTGACAAAAAAGTACTTTGTTTCCCGCTTCCTTGTTCGAGAAAGCTTGGAAAAGGTCATCATCTCAAGCCCTGTAGCCGCCATCTTGAACTTTCTCGTGCCGCAGTTTAAGACGCGGCATGAATCCATCCTGAACTTCCAGGTCGTGCGTCATGATGAGGAAGAAATCGTAAACGGCAAGAAGGAGCGTAATGGCCTCATGGCCCTGATTACCGGCCAAACTGCCGTAAAAAACCACGATTATATTGTCACCTGCTTTGGGGCCTCCCTTTACAGTGCCGATAAGGTCCTTGCGATTGAACGGCAATACTGCACCGGCCCCCATCGGGGCGCCCACCTGCATTTTACGCGGGGGCGCCTCGGGAGCAAAGGAGCAACGGGAGATGCTTCCCAGTGGCTTTTAAATGCCCGCAGACAGCGCGCCCGCAACATCACCTACTACAAAGAAAATAACGAAAAATATCGCAAGAGCATCACCCGTCTTACGGGGCAGCTGCGCACGGCGCTCCAGATGACGCGCATGAAGCTGCCCATTCCAGCAAAAAGCGGAGACCTTGTGCCAGGGCTCATCTGGCGGGGACTCTATTTGGACGACAACAGGGTCTTTTATGGTCAGGAAGATGTCTATACCCCAAACTTTACGGTTGACATTATGCTCGACGCCTCAGCGTCGCGCGGCGAATACCAGCGGGTCATTGCAGCCCAGGCCTACGTCATTGCAGAGGCCCTGCGCGCCTGCGGCATTCCTTACCAAATTTATTCCTTCTGTACCCTCCGAGGCTATACAGTCATGACGCTCTACCAAAGCTATGAAGAAAAGAAAAAAAGCACGAGTGTTTTTAGCTATTGTGCCACGGGCTGGAACCGGGACGGTCTTGCCCTGCGCGGCGCCCGCGTCCTCATGGGGGACCTGACAGATGCCAAAAAAATCCTTGTCATGCTGACGGACGCGTCTCCGAATGATGACCATCCCCTTTATACTGGCAAAGGAGCCCTTAGCCAGCACGAATACCGGGACGAGCGGGCCGTTGATGACACGGCGGCCGAAGCCGCGTCCCTGCGCCGCGACGGCGTGCGCATCGTGGGCCTCATCAACGACGAAATTGCAGGCTCCATGGAAGATGCCCAAAAAATCTTTGGTAAGGACCTGGTGCGCGTAAAGACCCTTGACAAGATGGCAGAAAGCGTGGGGAAGGCCCTGTGCCACCAGATTTCGACTTTCTAAAGGGGCGCCTGACTTGACAATGTTATGTAAAAGGACTATGCTTACAAGGTAAACAGAATATTTGGGGAGCTTTTTGCTGAGAGGAAGTTCGACTTCGACCCACAACCTGATTTGGATAATGCCAACGTAGGGATGACGCAATTGACAGGCGGGGATCGAAAAGGTCCCCGCTATTTTGTTTGAAAAAATTCATAGGCTGAGACTGAACCAAAAGGTTCACGAAGGGGGGCACCACCTCGGGTGCCAACTTTCGTGGACCTTTTTTGCCGTTTCAGCAAAAAGGAGGAAGGAAGAAATGGAAATCATGGTAAATGGCAAGGCCTGCACCCTAAAAGAAGGCGCCACTGTTACGGACGCCTTGAAGGCCCTAGGTGCCGTACCTATCTACACGGCCGTAGAAGTGGACGGCAGACTTGTGCCAAAAGAAGATTGGGACGCCATGGCGCTCAAAAAGGACATGCGACTGGAGGTGGTGAGCTTTGTTGGCGGCGGCTGAAAAAACGGCAGTTCTCACCCCTTGGAATACATCGGATCCAGTGGCAGGCGCCATTTATAGCGCCCTTTGCGAGCGCCATGGGAAAAAGGTCCAGGAAAAACTGGACGCTGGCTTTGTCACCATCTGCGGTCTCGGTGGCCTTGGCTCCAATATCGCCGTGAGTCTTGCCCGCATCGGGGTAGGCCATCTGCGCCTTGTCGATTTTGATAACGTGGACTGGACAAACCTCAACCGCCAGTCCTATTTTGTGGAGCACGTGGGCGTCAAAAAAACGGACGCCCTCAAAGGATTCCTCATGAAGATCAATCCTTTCCTTACCTATGAAACCGTCACGGCCCGCGTCACCCCGAAAAACCTTGCATCCTGCGTCGGGGACGCGACCATCATCTGTGAAGCCTTTGATAAGGCGGACCAAAAGGCCATGCTGGCCCGTGAAGTGCGCTGCCAAAAACCGGACGCTTATCTTGTAAGCGGCTCCGGCATGGCGGGCTTTGGGAAAACAGGACTCATGAAAGTGCGGGAAGTGAGCCCCCATTTTTATCTTTGCGGCGACAGTGTCTCGGCCCCTAAACCCGGTGCTGGACTCATGGCGCCCCGCGTTGCCATCTGCAGTGCCATGATGGCAAACGTCGTCACGTGGCTACTGCTTGGAAAAAACGGCGCCTATTAAGCGCCGCACCTTTTAAAAGAATACGGAGGAATTTAGCATGAAAGAAAACGATACTTGGACCTTGGATGGACACACCTTTTCGTCCCGCTTTATTCTAGGGTCGGGGAAATTTTCCCTGCCCCTTATCGAAGCGGCCATCAAAGGGGCCGGTGCGGAAATGGTGACCCTTGCCCTGCGCCGCGTCAATACAGGCGGCAAGGCAAACATCATGGACTATATTTCCAAATCGGTGACAGTCCTTCCCAACACATCAGGTGCCCGAAACGCTGACGAAGCCGTACGCATCGCCCGTCTTTCCCGAGAAATCTGCCATACGCCCTTTATCAAGATCGAGATCATGAAGGATTCGCGTTACCTCCTTCCTGACAACGCAGAAACCATCAAGGCCACGGAGACTCTTGCAAAGGAGGGTTTTGTCGTCATGCCCTATATGTTCCCGGACCTTACAGCGGCCCGCGCCATGAAAGATGCCGGCGCAAGCTGCATCATGCCCCTTGCCGCCCCCATTGGGTCCAATAAAGGCCTTGTCAATAAGGAATGGATTAACATCCTGCTTGATGAAATTGACCTTCCCATCATCGTTGATGCCGGCATCGGAAAGCCGTCCGAAGCCTGCGCCGCCATGGAAATGGGCGTAACAGCCATCATGGCCAATACGGCCATTGCCACAAGCGGAAACCTCGTCCAAATGGCAGAAGCCTTCCGCCTTGCCATTGAAGCGGGCCGCACAGCCTATCTTGCGGGGCTTGGCCGCGTCCTTCAAAAAGGGGCCGACCCCTCGAGTCCCTTGACGGGATTTTTGCGGGACGAAGACTAGGAGGCGATGACCATGACAGAAGAAAAGATCAACCCCACCATTGTGACGGAAGAAGCCAAAAAGACCCTTGCCTCCTCTATCAAGGACCCCATGACCTACGAGCCCGGCATGGACCAGCTGCCATCCACCATGCTGGAAGATGTGGAGCGCCTCATGAAAGAATTTGAAGAGCAGACCTACTCGGCAAGTGACGTCAAAGCGGCCCTTAGAAAGGACGTCCTTTCGCCCCATGATTTCGGAGCCCTCCTCTCGCCTGCGGCAAGGCCCTACCTTGAAGCCATGGCGCAAAAGGCCAAAGCCGTTAGGGACCGCTATTTCGGCAATAGTGTTGCTCTTTTTACGCCCCTATATCTAGCAAACTACTGCGAAAATTACTGCATCTACTGCGGCTTCAACTGCCACAACAAGATTCACCGGGCCCGTCTTGACCTTGCCCAGATGGAAGAAGAAATGAAGGCCATTGCCGCCACAGGTCTTGAGGAAATCCTCATGCTCACAGGCGAAAGCAGCCACATGTCCCCCGTTTCCTATATTGGAGAAGCGTGCAAGATGGCACGCCGCTACTTCCGCGTTGTCGGTCTTGAAATCTATCCCGTGAACCAAAAAGACTATGAATACCTGCACCAATGCGGCTGCGACTTTGTGACCGTTTTCCAGGAAACCTACGACCATGACCTTTATGGCAAGCTGCACCTTGCGGGCAATAAACGGGTCTTCCCCTACCGCTTCTATACGCAGGAACGGGCCCTTTTAGGCGGCATGCGCGGCGTTGGTCTCGGCGCGCTCCTGGGTCTTTCAGACTTTCGCCGCGACGCCTTTGCTACAGGCCTTCATGGCTACCTCCTTCAGCGCAAGTATCCCCATGCGGAAATCGCCTTTTCCTGCCCTCGCCTGCGCCCCATCAAGGGCAATACGACCATTTACCCCATGGGCGTCGGCGAAGCGGAACTCCTCCAGATTTGCTGTGCCTACCGTCTCTTGATGCCGAGTTCGGCCCTCACGGTCTCAACGCGTGAAGTGCCCCGCGTCAGGGATCACCTCATGCAGATTGCGGCCACAAAGATTTCCGCCGGCGTGAGCACGGGCATTGGTGCCCACAGCCACCAAAAAGAAGAAGGGGACGACCAGTTTGAGATTGCCGACCACCGCTCCGTAGACGCCGTCTTTAACGACCTTGTATCAGAAGGGATGCAGCCCGTCATGGCGGACGCAATTTTCCTATGAACGCGTCCTTTCCCTACGTCCTTGTGACGGACCGCACGATTTATCCCGAGCCCTTGATTCCTTATCTAAAAAAACGCATCCCTGACCTTTCACCATTCCCGTCGGCCCTCATCCTTCGCGAAAAAGATCTATCAAAAGAGGCGTACGAGGACCTATTTAAGGAAACGGCTCATCTCTGCAAAGCCTGGAAGCTTCCGCTCCTTGCGCATAATCATCCGGATCTGGCCCTTGATGATGCAATTGCTGGAGTTCATATGCCCTTACGCAGTTGGACTGCATGGTCAAAGATGCATCCTCAAGAAGCAGGATGCCTATTGGAAAAGGGCAAAACGAAGCTGCCCTATCCCCACGGCGTGGGAATTTCCATACACTTTCTAAGTGAAGTTGAAACAGCCCTTCAATCAGGAGCCTCCTACTTGATTGTAAGCCCCCTCTTTCCGACCTCCTGCAAACCCAACAATCTTCCCCTCGGATTAACGCCTCTCCCCAACTTCATACACTCTTCCCCCCTGCCTATCTATGTCTTGGGAGGCCTTTCCTGGCCCGATCCAAGGGCATCCCTTCTGGAGGCTCTTGGCGTCCGTGGAGCCGTGATTCGAAGTGCCATTGTTTAACAGGGATCCGTCCCAATGTTTCATTTTAATCCTCATTTTATGGTAAATACTCATTATTTTATTTACATTCAATAATAATTATCTTTTAAATTATTTTTTCATTTATCTGTGGTATAATGAACGGCATATACGATTTCATCAAATATTCACATTATTAAATAGAAAAGAGAGGAAGTAACATGAAACATCGCGGTTCTTTTCGATCTGCAGCAAGTGCGCTAGGCGTGCTGCTCTATGTGCTATCGTTATCACCGGCAGCATCAGCTGAAGTGCTTACCATAGGATCTGATTCAGAAATGACCTATGCGGAAGATACAGTCTTCGAAAATGCTTCCAGCGAATCGACTCTTTCCATGGGGAGCGGGAACACATGGGATAACGATAGCTCGGAGCAAGTGACCATTACAAATGCGGACGGAAGCTTTGCTGTTAAGGGTCCGCGGGCTGGGATTTATGTGCCAAGCGGCAAGACGCTCACCATGAAAGCCCAGGAACTGACCCTTTCTTCCACCACCAACACTCAGCTCATCGATGATTCTAATTGGTTTTTCACCCCTCTCCAAGCAGCCGGCCTTTACGCGGAAGGGGGAAACGTGACTCTGGAAGGAGAAAAAGGGATTACCCTGCAAGGATTCAACCATGGCCTTTATGCGAGTGGACCCAGCGACAATAACGATACAGGATTTTTTCCCGATGCGAGCGATGATTCTGATGGCTTTTGGGAAAGCGAACTTCCTTATGACCCAACCAATCCGGATATGCCACCCAGTGGAATCAATACGGATGAACGCACCCAGATTACCCTTACAACAAATGGCAGCAACACAATCACAGCCACGGCAGGCAATGCTCTGCAGAATCAAAACCCCTACGGTATTTCAGGCATCCAGACCCTCCTCGGTGCTGATGTAACGCTTTCGGCAGGAAAAGACAATCTCATTTCTGTCAATTCAAACGATGCCTACAGCAGCGGCATCAGTGTCGGGACAATAGCAAGTGGGGGAGAAGCCGGCCCGGCCTTTGGGACCGTCACCCTCACAGCTGGTGGCAATAACCAAGTCACCGGAGCTACCTATGGCATCCGCGGGAGTGGCTATAGCAGCATCGATGTGACGGCGGAAGGCAGCCCTATCACATCTTACCTTGCCGGGAAAGTCATTCTTAAAGCAGAGGGCGACAATATCATTGATGCGAAACAGACGGCTGTCAACCTATGGAATGGCATGGAAGCCAGTCTATCCGCAAAAGGGACCAACGTCATCTCCGCTGAAAATAGCACAGGGGCCCAGCTGAGCACGGACGCCAAGCTGACCCTCACGGGAAGCACAAAAATTACAGCCCCTCTCTATGGCATCATGACGCGGAACGCGTCCCAAACAAGCGTTGATGCTCAGGGCGGCACCCTTACAATTGCGACGGGCACAGAGCCTATCATGGCTAAGATGACAGATGATGCCACAGGTGAGGAATTTGAGGCCGTGGTGGCGCGTCCTATTGCGGCGGCGTCCCTTACGGGCAGTCAGACAGAAATCAAGAATGCCTCCCTTTCCGTAAAAAGTAGTATTGCCTTCCTGGCAGCCCATGCCGTGGATACGTCCAATGTAGACCCAGGTGTGCCCGATCCCTTTCAGGAAGGAGATGCCAGTGGCTCCGGTCAGTCAGTTCCCGGATGGGACGGAACTGGAGATGATTCCACGGGCGGATTTCCTTCGTCTAGTGAAAATTTGTTTGTCGCAGAAAATGAGACGGCCTCCGAATCAGCTAAATCAAGCGATGGGAGCACCCTTTCTGTAACCTACGGAAAAGGGAGCTCTGTAGAGGGCCATCTTCTCGCCTACGACAAGGGCACCATCACGATGGCACCCACAGATGGTGCAACCCTCACCCTTACGGGCAACTTGTATGCCTATGGAGAGGATGCCTCCGTTGGCAGCGACTTTGGAAATATAACACGGATTTTCCCGACGGACCCTGAGGCAGCCCTTCCGGGCGGGACAATTTCCCTTACGCTCAGTGACGGCTCCCTTTTTACGGGGCAAGCCGATACGGGGCTTCTAAATGAGCGCATCATGGCGGCCTCCATGTCAGAAGAAAGCCTCCTTTCAGGAGAAGATATCATTCATCCTCCCCTGCCGGGAATAGGAGCCATTGATCTCACCCTTGACGCCGGCAGTACATGGAACATGACGGAGGCTTCTGCCGTAACGACCCTTTCGGGCGACGGCGGGGTCGTGCAGTATCAAAGCGGTGGAGATTCCCTTGAAATCGGAACCCTTTCGGGGAGTCACACCTTTGCCATGGACCTTGATGCCGATGACGGCAGTCAAAGCGATATGCTCTACGTCGAGAACGGAACCAGTGATAAACAGACCCTCGCCATTAAAAACATCAGCACCTTGGATAAGGAGATGGAACCGGGTGACGCCGTTCGTTTTGCAACAGTAAAGAATCCGGGCTTTGGTTTTGGCAGCGGCACACTCGTCGCCGCCCTTTCTTCCGGCATTTATAACAACCTCTACAAGACGGAATACCGTTCCCTTTCGTCCGACGCCTTGAATACGGCTGCCTACAATAACGACCGAAACGGCGGTTCGACCTACTCTGTTTCTCAGGAAGTCGGTCCTCTAAATTTCGCAAAACCCGGTACGGAAAATGTGGAAGCCCTCTATAATGGGGACAGCGCCGTCAATATCTATGTCGTCAAGAGCCGCGAGCACAATGAAGGCGCAAAGACACCCTCCCGTCTAGCAGATCTTTCTTGGCGCTACCTCACCGACCTGGATACCTTTACCAATCGAAGCGGTCACACGCAGTACTTCACGCCGGACGCTCACGAAGGGGCTTGGATTCGTTTCCGTTACCGCAATCTTGGCATTGATGGGACGGGCGAACTTGACGGCAACACCTATGAACTTGGCTATACAACAGTCTTACGGAACCAGGAGCCTCATAAGCATCGTTTGAGTACCTCTGTGGCCTACACCAAAAATGAAGGTCACTTTGAAGGAACCAGCGGAAACCTAGGGCTTCGTGATACCGCCATCAGCGTTTATGATACCCATGTGTACACCCCGACAGAGCTCACCAGGAAAGCCGACTGGAAAAAAGGCACCTACAGTTACTGGGACAGCTATCTCAAATACCATTATGGCAAGGAAGACTACAGTGTCACTGATGCAATAACAGGCACAGGCTATGCAGCCGATTACACCAGACATTCAGTCAATCTTTCTACCGAATACGGGCGGGTCAACAAGCTCTCAAAAGACTGGAGCGTCGTTCCGCAAGCCCAGGTCCAGGTTTCTTACCTCGGAGGGGTTGATACCGTGGATTCCCAAGGGATTTCCCTCTCCGCGGACCACAGCTGGAGCCTCGTGGGGCGCCTCGGCTTTGACCTCGTAAAGCACCTTGACCCGAAACTTGACAGCAAATGCTATTTCAAGGCGTCCCTGCTCCACGAATTCCTCGATGGAGATGATGTAACAGCGGCATATGGCACCGACCGCTATATCACAACAAATGATCAAAAAGGAACCTGGGGCGTTATCGGCCTTGGCTACAGCGTCAAGACCGGAGATAAACAGTCCATGTACTTTGATATGGAACGCTACGTTGGTCATGACTTTCATCGCACCTACAGCCTGCGAGCTGGATTCAATTGGAAGTTCTGACTACTTCCTTACAAGAAATCTTTCGGAGGTCTTCTCCCTTACATTCAGGGGGAAGGCCTCTTTTTTGCCTTGAAAAAAGCACTGTAGTATAATGACAGCATCAAGTCTAGGGAGAAGCGCCATGGATACTCATCTTATTGAACATATTATCAAGATTGCCGAGGAAAAAAGCATCACCAAGGCGGCGGAAAAGCTTTATCTCACCCAGTCCGCCCTGAATCAGCAGCTCCTCAAGCTAGAGCGGGAGCTCGGGATACCCCTCTTTCGCCGCGCCAAAACGGAAATGATTCCCACCCGGGCTGGCGAAATCTATCTTAAAGGCGCGCGGGAGATCCTCCGCACCAAAAGCAGGACCTATGCCGAAATCAGCGACCTTACGGGCAGCTATAAAGGGACCCTTTCCATTGGCATGACTCCGGTCCGCGGTCCCGACATGTTCGTCCACGTCTATCCGCGCTTTCACAAAAAATATCCCCTCATGGCCGTCGTCCCTTATGAACTCAATATTTACCGCATGCAGCCCCTCATTGCCCGTGGAGACATCGATTTTGGCTTTATGACCCTCTTTCCAGATCAAGAAACCCAGGATGCTTACGAGACCCTTTTTGAAGAGGAAATCCTGCTTGCCGTACCCGCTTTTCTTGAAGTTGCAGGCATCCTGAAGCCAAAAGAAAGCGTGTATCCCCGGCTTCCCCTATCCGAACTGGCAGATTATCCTTTTATCCTTCTACGAAAGGAAACAACCATGCGTCCCTCTATCGACGCCGCCTTCCGGGAAAGCGGAATTGCGCCCCATGTCCTATTTGAAACGCAGAACCCCTCCACCATCCTCGAAATGGTCAGGGCCGGCATTTCCTGCGGCATCGTCGCCGAATCGACAGCCCGTCACTTCACCAAAGGCATCCGCTATTTTTCCTTTGAAACACCCCTGCGCTGGTCCATGACGGCAAGCTACCAAAAAGGAACGGCCTTAAGCCGCGCTGCCCGCGACTTCATCGACATGGCCGCAGCCTACTGGAAAAAGCCCCATAGTTACCGAAAAAATGACGAAAGAAAAGAACGAAAAAACGATGAACGATAAAAAGATTGCCCTTCACTTTGCTAAAAAGAACGGCTTTTCCATTGTTGTTAGCAAGAAAGATGACGCAGGACAAGTCTACTTTGAAGCCTATGCCCTGGACGGGCCGGAATGCAGCCTTGTGATCACGCCCCAAAAAATTGTAGTGACAGAGGGGAAGGCCGCATGGATGGAGAAATAGAAAGAAGTAATCAGCCAACAGGGCGATGGAACACCTTCCACCACGCCTTTCTTTTATTGGTAAAATGGCCGTTTTACTGTGGTGACTCGGTCCCATCCATGGTAAACTTAAAGGAAAGACGTTACAGTAAAAGGAGGTGTGGTTCCCCTTACGGAACCAGATCATGACAGAAAGAGAACCTAAGGAAATCATCCAAGCCCTCATCAATGAGTATAAAACCTATAAGAAAGCGTCCTTTCTCATCATTCCCATTCTTGCCATTGCAGCGGCGGCAACCTTCTTCAATCGGGTTCTTTCCCTCGTCCTGTTGGCAGCTGCCGTCATTTACCAAATTTTTTACCTGCGCAAAAAACAAAAAAACTATCTTGCGTCCGTCACGCGGGAAAACCTGCTTCTTACGACGGCAAAGAAACTGCATTCTGATGCACCGCTTCCCCAAAGCGGCGGTGAGATTACGGCGGCAACGATTCATGAGGCAGAGCTCATTACACTCTCTGACGATAAAGCAAAGCCCTATTTTGCACAAGGCATGAGCGGCACCTATAAGGATGTTCCCATTTCCGTCTGCGATGCCACCCTCCCCTGCTTTTTTAAGCTGAAAGAAAAAGGGAAGAAACGAATCCACATGAATAGTGGGGCCTGGTTCCACTTGACGCTCCCCAAGAAAACGGATCTTGATTTTAGATTGCTCCAAAAGGACTCCTTCCCTACGCCGATGCGTCTTGCCTTCTTTGAAGCACAGCCTCAACTCATCAATCTTAAAGTGCCTGACATTCGTCTCAATAAAGACTTTGCCCTCTACGGTAAAGTGGGGAAAGCCACCCTATCGGGACCTTTCCTTGATGCCTTGAAAGAACTTTCCGATTACACGCCAGGCCGTATTGCCATCAGTGTCCGCAAGAACCAGATGGACGTATTCCTGCGAGGCCGTTTCTTTGCCATGCCGATTACGGTCCGCACAGCGCCTTCAGAAAAACTTCTTACCTTTGACCCCATGCCGGAGCTCGATAAGATTGTGCATCTGGCGTCACTTCTTGTAAATGAAAAAACTGCCCGCTAAGGGCAGTTTTTTTTATGTTTATAAGAAGCGATATAAAAGGCCACCTTCCGGGTGGAAGATGACCTTTCATATATGGAGTTGAAGAACGGGCAATGTTACTGTTGGGCAGCTTTTTGCTTTTTCAGCTTTCTGGCGTTATAGAAGGAATACCAGATGGAAATGGCAATGAGAACCCAGATGAAAAGACCGATTGGCCGAGAGAAGAACACCGCAAGGCTTCCCTTTGAGGCACTAATAGACTGGATGAAGTAGTTTTCGAGATCCTTACCCAGAATAAAGCCGATGAGGAAACAAGACGATGGAATGTGGATCTTACCAAACACATAGCCAACAATACCAAATCCCAGAAGCGTCCACACATCAAAGATACGGCCATTTTTCGTAGCGTAAGCACCTACAATGCAAATCATCATGATGACCGGATAAAGGCGCTGTTTGGGAATATAGACAAGTCTGCTGATCCACTTGATGGGATAGAACATACAAAGGAACATAATGATGTTCGCAAGAAGCATCCCAACAAGAATGCAGTTCCATGTATCTGGGTTCTGGGCAATAAAGAGCGGACCTACTTGAATACCCTGAAACATGAAGGCAGAAATAAGGACAGCCGTCGTCGAGTCACCAGGAATACCCAAGCTCAGAAGTGGAATGAGAGCGCCGCCCGTAAGACCATTATTAGAGGTCTCCGAAGCAACAAGACCCTCAGGGACACCTGTTCCCATCAGTTCAGGGTGTTTAGAAAAACTTTTTGCTTGTGCATAGGACAAAATGGATGCAGCAGATCCGCCAACACCAGGAAGGACACCAACAAAAGTCCCAATCAAAGCCGAACGAATTAGATTGACGCCTTGTCCCTTGAAATCGCTGAGAGAAAATTTCTTTCCTTCAATTCCGCCTTCGTCAACACGTTTAAGATTAAAAGTCATCCCTTCTTCTGCTTCTTCGAATATTTGGCCAATGGCAAAAAGCCCAATGAGGACCGGCAGAAGTTGGAACCCGTCTTGCATGTAAGTCATCAGGGAATCAGGAACCATACGGTATGCATTGTTAACGCTGAACATCCCCATAAGACTGATGAAAACGCCGAGGAATCCCGCAAAAATACCCCGCAGCATCTGTCCATTGGAAAGGGCAGCAATGACTGTAAGAGCAAAGAGAATAATGAGAAACTTTTCAACAGCACTGAAACTTAAGGCAAAGGCACTGAGGACTGGCGTCAAAAGAGCTAGGCAGGCTAAGGAAATCATGCCTCCGATAAAGCTGGAGAGAATCCCAATCTTCAGGGCACGTTCACTCTCGCCTCGTTTTGCCATAGGAAAGCCATCGAAAGTCGTTGTGATTGAAGATGGCGTACCAGGAATATTAATCAAGATAGCAGGAACAAGACCGCCTGAAATCCCGCCGACATAAAGACCCAAGAGCAGGAACATAGCCGTCTGAATATCATAGGCATAGGTCAAAGGCAGAAAAACAGCAACAGCCATAGTAGCTGTCATGCCCGGAATGGCGCCAAAGACGATCCCGCCGATAACACCAAGGAGACAGACCAAAACGTGAGTAAAAGTAAATGTAATCATAATGGGCTATCCTCCTTTCTCAGTAAATGGTGATGCCGTAATCAATGAAGGTGATACTGCAAATTCCGCTGGGAAGCGTAATATTGAAAGCAACACCAAAAATTAGACTGACAATGACAGGTGCCAGGATGGAAATTATAAGACTCGTTCGAAGTGCCTTTTTACTCCAACCTGTATAAAGTACATTGAAGAGGAATACAAAAATAATGCTGGTAACCGTAAAGCCAACCTCTTCAACAACAAAAATGTAGCCAATGAATAGGAGCAGCGTGCCGAAAAGTTTCTTGAAATCCGCATTTTCACGGAAGAACGGGCCAAAGCTGCCAAAGAATTTTCCGGTTGCTGCCTTGCGTTCCCGACCTTCTACAAGGACTATGACAGCAAGCATGATAACGAGCAATGTACCGATGATTTTCGGCATCAGCAAGTGCTCTGTGGAATAAACCACACTAATCATATTTTCTTCCCCTCTTTCTTTTCATAAAAAACGCTTCCCGAGGACCTCTATTTCATTTCGCATCGGGAAGCGCCATTTGATTTCACTTAGATGAAGGACCGTTCTCAGTGGCTGGTCAGCGTATCCAGAGCCGGAGCTTGTTTAATCAAGGATTCACACATCTTACGTTTACCATAGATGAAGTCCTTGGAAGCCTGAAGAGTTACTTCTTCAGGTTTCAACGTGTTGTAGTAAAGGGCAGCCATGTCTTTCTGGAACTGCGGATCCTTTACGATTTCAACCATAGCCGCTTCATATTCTTTGAGAACCTTTTCATCCATGTTCTTCGGGAAGTACATGGCAAAATCTTTTGCAAAGTCGAAGGGTTTGCCTTCAAATTCAATTCCGTCTTCAGCCATGGAGTTAATTTTAAGACCGTTCACCTTGCCGCAGGAATCAAACATGTTCATTGCAAGTTTAGCATCGACACCATCTTTGGTATACTGTTCGAAAGCAGAGGTATCACCGTAGATAACGTCAGCATTGCGGTCCCAGAGGCGTTGCAGCTTATCAGCCGTCGTGCCGCCAACAATTGCTTTGATACGGCTTGCAACAGCATCGCCTTCCTTACGCTTTACATCAAGGTAGTAAGCAACGAAAGCAAGATGGCTCGTTGCGCCCGATTCAATGTTAAATGAAACCGTCTTATCTGGGTTTGCTTTCAAGTATTTTGTCACTTCAGAAAGTGACTTGTACGGAGCATCCTTAGCAGCACCAAAGCAACCGCCAGGGTTCTGACCGATACGAGGACCAACCGTCAGGTTTTCCAGGGCATATTTCTTATCAACAGAGCCAAAGAGTACGCTCAAGAAAGTCATATCGTGGAACATCATGACCGTCGTACCATCGCCCTTGGCCTTGGAAATGGTGTCAAGTGCTGCAGAGTTCCCGATGGCGTCAACCTTACCCTTGAACCCCATCTTCTTGGAAAGATAGCGCGTAACGAGATCTGCCATCATGTAAGAGTCACCAGAAGTCGAAGTGGAGCCGATGACAACCCGGACGTTTTTCCCTTTGAGGCTGCCTGCAACTGATTTCTTATCCCCACCATTACCACCGCCGCCGACACTGCAGCCAGCTAAGGACATGACAACGAGACTGGCGCTAAGACATGCCATGATCCGTTTTCCTAATTTACCCATAACTTCAACACTCCTTTTCTTTATTGCCCGTCTTCCTTCCACGATAGAGGAAGTCCGGAATCTTATGAGATTTCTTCTGCCCTGCAGAAGAATCAACACCTGCTTGAAGATTCTTCCAAAGATCATTACTTTAGATTATTACTTTTTGAAGGTTTCCACTCTTCCATGATTTCAGAAAATGCAAAGTTCATCATGAAAGAAGGCAATCACCGCTCAATTCACCTCGTATTACATCTGTTGCAATCCTATTCGGATAAGATGTAATTTTCTGTTATTTCAATTTTATTCCATGCATACCATTAACACAAATTCTAAATAGTTAGTTTTTCTCTAAGAAAAACTTATTGAATGATTTTCATACGTTCTTTTGGTTCATCCTTTCGGCAGTAAAATTATATTTATATTATTCATCTACATTGTTTTACTAATAAAATTCAGAAAGATGCTTATAGTTGAAATTATTTGCATTTTACCGAAAAATCTGCTATTTTAGGGATATGAGGCAATCCCTCACCCATATCTACCCTCACATAGATATGGAAAAGACCTTTCGAGTTTGATCTGCCATTCTCGAAAGGTCTTTTAATATGCATTATTTTAGATAGCCAGGACTTTCAGTTAAAAATATCTTTTCTAATTTTTGACCATACTGATCCATCAAACGGATAAGATCATATATTGATTTGCTGAGTTTATAGTCTTTCCTGTGGACGATAGAGACACTCCACACGGGATTATCAAGCAGGCGAAACCATGCACAATCATCGCGATATGGACTAGATAAGACACGAGAATGCGGGAGGATTGTACAGGAAAGCCCCTTACCCACAATTTGTGTGAGTGCTGTATTGATTGCCGTTTCAAGCATAATGATAGGATGCAGTTGATTTTCCTCAAACATAGGATCAATAACTTCCTTGCGCATGGTAGAATCCTCAAAAATAAGAGAAAATGGCTCATCTTTAAATAGATGGATATCGGTGACTCGGAGCGGCTGGGCGGTTCCAATAGGTACGGCATTTTTAGCCATAGGATGGGTCATTGGAATCCCCAATAGCAAATCTTCCTGATAAACTTCATGAAAGACCAAATCTGGAAAACATTTTGCAGTGTTAATATTGGTCAAGACAATCCCAATATCAAGTTCCCCCTCTTCGATGAGCTGATATTGATCACGTACAATATGTTCTGCCAATTTGCATCGAAGATAAGGGTAATGATGACGAAAAATAGGATAGACAGCCGTAAAAAGATCAATTCCATGTTCATGGGTAAGACCTATGGAAATTTCAGCATGGATATTATTCTTGAGATCACTTAGCTGCATAAGGGTATTACGCTGTATTCGGAGGATTTCCATTGCATTGCGCACATAAATTTTTCCTGCATCAGTAATCCGAAAATGATGATGATCCCGCTCAAAGAGCTTGATTCCAAGATTGCGTTCCAGCTTCAGTAATTGCTGGTTGAGACCGGACTGCGTTAAATAAAGTTTCTCAGCGGCTTTGGAAATGCTCTCACACTTGGCAATCATGACGACGTAATCCAGCATCTTAATATCCATGGAGGATCCTCCTTAATAGTAGTTTTTCTACTTATAAAATAAATTATTATCACCTTCATTTCATTTCGTCAAGCCAGTAAAATGAATCGCAAGAGTTATCGGAATATTTTTTTATTTCATCTCCCTAGGAAAAGGTAAAGAAAGGGGTTTTATCATGAAAGTATTACACTGGCTTGACCGAAATTTCGAGCTCCTGATTTTGGCAATCATGCTCGCTGTCATGTGCGTACTGTCCTTTGCAAATGTTGTCATGCGCTATGGATTCCACCATGCCTTGACTTGGTCAGATGAGGTATGTTGCTACCTGCTTGCACTGTCAGCATTCTTCTGCCTACCTTGCGCCATTCGGAGAGGGGTCAGTCTAAAGGTAGATACCTTTACAAGACTGCTCCCTGAATCAATTCAAAAGTATATTGAAATTCTCATCACCCTTGTCATGATGGGGATTATTTGGTTTCTTTTTCAAGGAACCATTGAACTGATAGGAAAAGCTGATTTGATTCATCAGGCCAGTCCTGCACTCCGGATTCCAGTCGCTTCGCTGTACCGTTTCATGGCCTTAGGCCTTGCACTTGGAATGGTTCGTTACCTTCAGCTTCTATATCGTCTCTTTACAGGAAAAGCGCAAACAGAAGCAGACAACGGAAACGATATGGAAAATGAGAAGGAGGAGATGAACTAATGGGTATCGGGATTTTCTTTCTAGTTCTATTCGTGCTTATCATCGCGGCACTTCCCATTGGAGGCGTTTTTTCCTTTCTCTCTATGTTGCCCCATTTAGCAAATCAAGCCTTTTCCTTTGGTGTAAGTGATGTTGCCCGTGCCATGTTTTCGGGGCTAAACAGCTTCACCCTTCTAGCCGTGCCTATGTTCATGGTCTCCGGTATGATTATGGCAAGGGGCGGTATTTCGAAGAAACTCTTCAATTTCTTTGGTTATTTTATCGGCAATAAAACGGCAGGATTTCCCTGCGCTGTCGTCGTTACCTGTATGTTCTATGCGGCTATTTCCGGATCCTCCCCAGCTACAGTTTCTGCTGTAGGATCCATGACAATTCCATTTCTCGTAGCCAAAGGATACGACAAGATCTTTGCAACTTCAATTGTGACAGTTGCAGGTGGACTTGGAGTCATCATTCCACCGTCCATATCTTACATTGTCTACGCTTCCATCGCCAACTGTTCTCCCTCAAAACTCTTCATTGCCGGAATCATTCCGGGCATCCTCATTGGCGTTGCCCTCATGGTTTATTGCTACATTTACTGCAAGAAGCATGGTGAAGATAAACAAAAACTTCAGGAAAGCTATGCCAAGCTCCACAAAGACGGATTATGGAAGCTCTTTAAAGACAGCTTCTTTGCTCTTATGACACCGGTCATCATTTTGGGAACGATTTATACAGGCATCTGCAGTCCTACTGAGGCTGCTGTAATCAGCGTTTTCTACGGTCTTTTTGTGTGCATCTGTGTCTATCGAACACTTTCTATCAAGGACCTTGGACATGTTTTTATGGAAGGTGCCAAGACATACGTCAATATTCTTTTCGTCATCGCTGCAGCAGCCGCTTTTGCAAAGGTATTGACGCTGCTCCGTTATCCTCAGACCATCAGCCAAGGGGTTCTTGCCCTTTCGGACAATAAGTATGCAGTCCTTCTCATCATGAACCTTGTCATGCTTGTATGCGGCATGTTCATCGACAACATTCCAAATATCATGATTTTAACTCCAATCATGGTTCCAGTCGCTACGGCCTTAGGTGTTGACCCGATTCATTTTGGGATCATCATGACCTGCAACCTAGCTATTGGTATGGTTACTCCTCCCATGGGAATCAATCTTTTTGTTGCATCCGGCATGACAAAAATTCCTATGCTGAGACTTGCCCGTTCCGTCGTTCCCTTCCTCGTTACATTCCTGATTTCCCTAGGTCTGATTACCGCTGTTCCAGGGATTTCTATGGGGCTTGTCAGTGCCCTCTCCAAAGATACTGCAAAAGTTGCAGCAACGACAACACCTGCTTTGGATGCTGATGCCGATTTTTATGGAAAAAACATCAAAGCCTTGGACCCTGCGTCGATTCCTGCAGAATACCATTGGAGAGCCGCCATGACTGTTGCTGACTCATCTATCAACTATAAGATGGTCTCTGAATTTGCGTATTTAATTCACCAAAAATCCGGCGGTAAGATCACGGTTGATATCTATCCAAGCGGTCAGCTGGGCAACACAACGGAATTTACGGAAGCTGTGGTCAGTGGTTCAATAGACATCGGGACAGGAATGACAACAGACCTTGTTGATTTTATCCCCCAATATGCCGTCTTTGACATGCCAAACCTATTTGATGATGTAAAACAAATGAGAGCCGTCCTCAACGGGAATTTTCCTAACATCATGAACCAGTATTGCAATGCGGGCGGCATCCAAATGCTTGGTTACTCTGATGCTGGATTCCGTCAACTCACAACAAACAAGATCGTAAGAAAACTGGATGATCTGAAAGGGCAAAAAATCCGCGTTATGACCAATCCTTACCATCTTGCTTATTGGGATGCCCTAGGTGCAGCAGCAACACCGATGCAGTTCACAGAAGTATTCATGGGACTGCAGCAAGGAACCATTGACGGACAGGAAAACCCTTATATGAACATTGTAGGAAACAATGTTCAGGAAGTGCAGAAATATGTAATCGAAACCAATCATATCGGGCACATCATCACCTTCTTCATGAACAAGGATGTTTATAACTCTCTGCCTGAAAATGTCCGTCAGCTTGTCGACGAATGCGCTGCGGCCGCTACTGCGTATGGCAATACCAAAGCGGATGCCAGCATCAAAGAATACAAACAGATCTGCATTGACGCAGGTGATCAGATTATTACGCTGGATCCCTCTGTCGTAGAAGAAATTCGCCAAAAAGGCAAAGTCGTACAGCAAATGGTCCGGCGCGATGTAGGTAATGAAATTGTTGACCAACTCATGGACGCAATTGCACAAACCAAAAAGCAGTAATTTACAAAAGCCTTGATGCCTGCCATCAAGGCTTTTAGAAAGGATGTACTTTATGAATTTTCTCATCAAGAATGGAACTTTCTTGGATACAGAAACAGGCACTTGGATTCATTCCAATCTTGCTATCATAGGTGGAAAGATTGCGGAGACGCCACTCCCTCACAAATCGAAAAACTATCGTATCATCGATGCCAAAGATTGTCTCATTACGCCAGGTCTCATTGATTATCACACCCACTACTACGAAGGCGGCAGTGAAAATGGTGTGAATCCAGACGCGACTTCATTCTGCACTGGTATTACAACAGCAGTGGATGCAGGCACAACAGGTGCGGGTGGCTATGAACTTTACTACAAGACCATTATATCGATGTCTGACGTACGGATTCTTAACTGTCTGCTCGTCGCCTCCGGTGGTCAATCCAATAACCGATATCCAGAGAATCTAGACCCCAAATATTTTGATGAAGAAAAGATTATGTCACTATTCAAGAGGTATGGTCATAACCTTGTTGGACTGAAAACAAGACTGTCAAAAAATATTCTCTCTGCAGGAATGGCTCGTATTTCCTTAAAAAAGACCATTGAAATTGCGGATCGCATTGGTACCCGTGTTGTGGTTCACGTCACCGATTCTCCCATTCCCCTTGACGAACTTGCATCGTATCTCCGTCCTGGCGATGTCATCTGCCATATTTTCCACGGAAAGGGTAAACATACCTGTCTAGACAAAGATGGCCATGTTCTCAAAGGCTTATGGGAAGCACGCCGGCGCGGTGTCCTCTTCGATGCCTGTAATGGAAGAAGCAATTTCGATCTCGTCGTGGCTCAAAACGCAGTCCAAGAAGGATTTGTGCCAGACATCATCAGTTCCGATAACAATGCATCCAGTTGGTTTCTTCAACCCCTTCATTCCCTTCCCCGCATTCTCTCAAAATATGTAGATTTCGGGATGAGTTTAGAAAGTGTGCTCTTAACAGCAACAAAGAAACCAGCACATCTCATTGGCCATCCTGAATTAGGAACGCTGAAGGTCGGTACGCCTGCAGATCTTGTAATTTTTAAAGATAAAAGAAAACAAGTCCCCTATGAAGATTGCAATGGTCATACCTTCATTGGCCATCATGTTCTTGTACCTCAAATGACATTTAAAGATGGTCGCTGCGTCTATTGTCAAGCTGACTTCCAATAAGTAAACAAAAGCCTGTGCACTCCAACCTATCAGGAGCTGCCAGGCTTTTGTTTCATCATAGAGAGATTTTTGCAATGCATCGATTACATCAATCCTTCTTGCCTCACAATCCAATATATTTAATTTGAATTTTAGATAATATCATGATATATTATCTTTAAAATTAATTTCCAGGAGGTGCCATGGATACTGATTTGATTCGTACTTTTTTGACGCTTGCCCAATGCAACAGTTTTTCCACGGCTGCCGAAAAGCTCACCATTTCCCAATCCACGTTGAGTCATCGTCTCCATCAGCTAGAAGAAGAATTGGGAAATATCCTCGTTTGCCGCAGCCGAGGGAAACGGAATTTTCACCTTACTGAAGCAGGGTCGGAGTTTATCCCTCTTGCCGAGGATTGGATGCACCTATCCCGTTCCATCAAGGGGTTTCACCTAGGAAGACGGTCCCAGATGCTGCGTATCGGCAGTATAGAATCCATCAGCATGGTCATGAGCCCGTTTTACAAAAGACTGCTCAATGACAAAGGGGGCTCTTCCCCGCTCCACCTCTTTTACACAACAAGCCCATCCTTTAAACTCTATGATTCCCTGGAAGCCCATCAACTTGACGTGGCTCTGGTCGTAAGGAAGCGGCGCAGTCCCCTTCTTGTAACAGATCCCCTTTTTTCCGAAGAACACTATGTTGTTGGAGATTTTGGAAATCATCCCCAGCCTATTGATCCAACCACTCTCCCACCTGGTCAAGAGCTGCTTGCTGACTGGTCACCAGATTTTGAGCCCTGGCATCAAGAAGTTTTCGGTTCATCGGCAAGTCCCCTTGCCACGGTGGACACATCCCAAGCCCTGCTTTCCCTTTTGGGAAAAGAAACGTGGAGCATTATTCCAGAAGCCTTTGCCCTCTATCTCAAGGACTCTGGAATCTTGGATCGCTTAGGCCTATTTCTCTACGAACTGACTACGCCGCCACCGCGCCGCGTGACGTATAAGGTAACCCATCGGGATCTCGATCCCGTCCGTAAGGAACTGCTAACTTATTTTGAAAAAGAACTGGACCATTTTGTGTCCGCTACCGGATTTACCTTACGTGCAGGAAACACAAGGAGGAAAAATAATGGAAATTGTTAGAGGCGGTGTTGTTTCAAAACTGCTTGAAGGCGTGCCTATCCCAAAGATGTTCCGGGCAAAGCAAAGCTTTCCCCGGCCTCTCATCAAACGGGAAGATATCCCCGCTGCCGTTTGGCAAGCCATGGAAGGCGAACGTGTAGCTTCACTCATCAAACCAGGTATGAACATTGCCATCACGGCAGGCAGCCGCGGCATTGCCAATGTCGACGTCATCACTAAAGCTATTGTTGATTTCGTAAAGAAAAAGGGGGCTCATCCCTTTATCGTTCCTGCCATGGGAAGCCACGGCGGGGCGACAGCAGAAGGACAGCTCCAGATCCTTGAAGGCTACAACATTACGGAAGAAAGCATGGGTTGCCCTATCCGCTCCTCCATGGAAACCGTCCTTTTGGGAACAAGCGAGCTGGGAAAACCTGTTTACCTAGACAAGATTGCCTATCATTCCGACGGCATCATCGTCTCCTGCCGCGTAAAGCCCCACAATGCCTTTCGCGGCCCCTATGAAAGCGGGTTCTGCAAGATGATGGTTGTTGGCCTCGGCAAACAGGAAGGCGCCGAAAGCGTCCACAGCGACGGCATGGGCGTCATTGCCAAGAATCTTCCAGCAAACGCCAAAGTCATTCTCGATAAAGCCCCCATTCTCATGGGCGTCTGTACCATTGAAAATGCTTACGACGAAACAGCTAGAATTGCAGCGGTTCATCGGGATGACATCCTAACGGAGGAACCGGGGCTTCTTAAAGAAGCCTTTGGCAATATGCCCCGTCTCATCGTTGGTGAATGCGATGTACTCATCGTCGACGAGATTGGGAAGAATTACAGCGGCACCGGCGTTGACCCCAACATTACAGGAACCTTCTCCACGCCTTATGCCCATGGCGGCGTCAACGTGCAGCGGACATGTTTTCTTGATCTAACGGAAGCTTCTCATGGCAACGCCCTCGGGACGGGCCTCGCAAGCTGTATATCTAAGCGCCTCTTTGACAAGATTGACCTGCAGATGATGTATCCCAACACCATTACCAACACGGTCATCCGTTCGGCAGAGCTTCCTATCATCATGGCAACGGACAAGGAAAGCATCCAGTTCTGCATCCGCACGTTAAATGGGGTTGATAAGGTACATGCCCGTGTCATCCGGATTCCCAACAGTCTCCATATCGGAACCATCATGCTTTCCGAAGCCTATTATGCTGATGTCGCAGAAGGCAAATATGAAGGACTGGAAGCCCTAGATACGCCTGAATATATGGAATTTGACGATGAAGGCAACCTTTTGACGAAGATCATCTGATTCTACTAAAAATGGCTCTCTCCTGCATTTCTGTAGGAGAGGGCCATTTGTTATCCTTGCTTCTTTTCCACCCGCTTAGTTGCAATCACGTCAATGCCAAGCCCCAGTACATCTGGAATAAGCACACTTCCTTCTTCGACAGGAGCCTTCACCACCGTCTTCCGGATTTCTTTCATCACGGGGAAAATCATGTTTTTAGGAATCACGCCTTTAGTTCTTACACTCACGAGCGGCAATTCTCCACCTTCAACAAGGACAGAGCTAGCAATACTGCGTTTGGGGGCAATGAGCTCCTGCCGAGCATAGGTTTCCCCCCGCTTACATAGCGCCCCCTCAACGGAAAGGACCTCAATGGTTTCTGCGCTTTTTTCATAGGCGATATGCAGGTCACAGCCATTGGGGCAGACAATACAGGTTAACTCCTTATTCATCAACGCTCACCTCCAAGGACGCTGTTCCAATAATCTGGTTACTCTTAATGGGCAGTTCAATCATATTTGCCGGCAGGGCATTTTTTACAAGCTTTTGGGCAACAACATGATTCCCTTGGCGAACCGTAATTTTGGCATTTTTCTGAGGGCCCCGTACACGAAGGGAAAGGGTTACATCTTCTTTTCCTGTAAGCTTTTGAGGAACCGTGTGTCCCACATTACGGCCCGTTTTAACGTCAATGACAGCCTCATAGCGGCTTCCTTCCAGGTAGCGCTTGATTCCCCGGGCCATAGCTTCTGCTTCCAGGGAGACAAAATCAACCAAGTCATGAACATGTAGGACGTTGCCTGCGGCAAAGATTCCCGGTACGGTCGTTTCAAAGTATTCATCGACAATGGCCCCACTCGTAGCCGGGGTAAGAACAGCGCCTGCACCCAAGGTCAGTTCATTTTCCGGGATCAATCCAACAGAAAGGACAAGGGTGTCACAAGGGATTTCCTCTTCTGTTCCTTCAATCACTTGAAGCTTTTTATCCACTTTGGATACGACAACGCTCGTCACACGGTCCGTTCCCTTGATATCTGATACGGTGTATCCCAAGTGCAGGGGAATGTCATAATCGTGGAGACACTGCTCAATATTGCGGGGAAGGCCGCTCGGGATAGGGTTGATCTCGTAGACGCCGATGACATGCGCTCCTTCAAGGGTAAGGCGGCGAGCCATGATAAGGCCAATATCCCCGGACCCTAGGATCACCACTTCTTTGCCAGGCATCCGGTTTTGAAGATTGATATAGGCC